>Ga0335394_10007526_pt1 | contig 12304 bp, 18 predicted proteins | sample MAT03_FD_205741 | JGI IMG/M metagenome (GOLD analysis project Ga0335394, IMG submission 205741) | Freshwater microbial communities from Lake Fryxell liftoff mats and glacier meltwater in Antarctica - MAT-03 (spades assembly) (version 2) ... | reverse complement strand
CATGGCCTCGGACCTGTTGACCGACGCGCTCGTGCTGGTTGGCCAGCACGGCGTCTATTGCGCCAGCGTTCGGCAGCCCAATAAACCGGCCATGGATTTGCAGATTATTCTGCAGTGCATGAATGAGTCGAAGGAGCTGATTTTGAAGGCGATGGAAGGGCGGGACTATACTTGACACACCAAGCCGATGAGCGCCTTTTGGATACATGTAACACGTTAAGACACTGCAACAGGCGATCATCCACTTCAGTTCGTTCGAGAACTGTAAGGAATTCATGATCTCTTCGCGGTGGAATAACGGGGCCGTGAAGTGCCCGCGCAGCAAAGGAGAAAAGCTGATTTGGCTTGAGAAGGCCCGCGTATGGAAGTGCTACGCGAAACACCCAAGCCCGACCTTCACGCTGAAGACCGGAACCATATTCGAAGTCTCTCCGCTCGGCCTTGAGCAGTGACTGCCCTGCGTGTGGCTCATCGTCAACTGCAGAAACGGCATTAGCTCCTGGGAGATTCACCGCGCCCTGGGAGTAACCTAAAAGACGGCGATCAGCCTTCGCATGGCGTTCTTGAAGTTCGTGAAGGCTTCCGGGCCTTCGGCAATTGTCGTTGGCTTCACGGCTTATTCATGCCACACGCTCAAGCTCAATGTGGATTTTCAGACTGCCGGCGTGCTCCCATTCTTCACGGCCGGCCAGCCGCATCGAAACGCGGATCTCGTATTCGCCCGTCGTCGTTAGTGGCATTCCGGTAATGTTCATGATCGATCTGAAACTTCGCTGCACAGATTGTAGCGGAGTCGCCCCTTTTACAAGGACTGTGCCTTCGGGGGACACATATTCAACTTGCTGCTCGAAGTCCTGCCCGCGCTCCTCAGTGGAAAACCTCCAAGTACAACAAACCGTCCACTCTCTGGGAAGAACCTTGGTTTTTTCCAGACTTAGCTCATCCTGCGTGGATACCTTAAAATCGCTGAGAACATTGAAAAATGTCGCCATATCCGTCTTTTTGTCGATAATGACAGATTGGCAAGGTGTCAACATTTCGAGTCGTGGCATGGTTTAAGCGGCTGACGCTAGAATGCGAAACTCTGCATACCCTGAGGTGGCGATGATCGGGGCTCTATTTTCAACCTTCGCTACCCTGTGATGGCAATCTGCGGGATCGAGCCCAACTGCACAAAAGGGTCCCATCCCTCCGGTGGTAATATTGCAGAGCTAAACCAACTAGCGCCACTCGCAACCCAGCGCTCACGCAATTCTGCGTGAGTAAAATCGAAGTCGTCGGCTTCGAACTCAGTCCCACAGCAAGGGCAGATTGTGTAGTCCCTTGGCGGGTGGGTTAACTTCCCATATAGACAAACGGGGCATGTGCTCATCTTAAAATTTCCTCAGTTGCTGCGCATTGAAATAGTCGAGGTTGGTGGTTTGCTTGTGGCTGACTCCGGGAACCGGAAGGTAATACGTTCTCAGGGTCACTTTATCTGGGCCAATAACTCCAAACTCCTCGGCAGTCGTATCAAATCTCGCGATATCACCTTGAGCCCGGAGGAATTCCAATACTCCTGGTCGTGATGGGCCAAGCATGAGCTTTTCGGCAGCAAGCATGTACTCCTCACGTGTCGCTAGGCCCAACAATGGTCCATGGCGCTTGAAGTGATCTTCGCCCCTCTCGTCGTTGATGAAGCGCAGTTTCACTCCAGCGATGCCGCAAGCGAAATGTTATCATTCCCGCGCTTCAATCGACTCCAAACCCGCCCCTTGTGCTACTTTTTCACTTGCTTGCCTTAATTGCTCGTAGCCCCACCGGAAGTATCTTGGTATTTCAAGTACATTTATGCCGATGGAAGCCTCAAAGCCCGCGTAAAAACGGATTTCTTTTCTTCTCCCGCCCAATCGTCGTCGAATCCCCGTGCCCGGCGATCACCAACGTATCTTCCGGCAGTTCCAACAGTTTCGTAGCAATGGACCGCAATATCTGCTTCCCATCTCCACCCGGCAGATCCGTCCGTCCAATCGAATCGCGGAACAACGTGTCCCCGGCCAGCAGCGTTTTCTCCCCCGGAATCCAAATGCACGAACTCCCCTGCGTATGCCCCGGTGTATGCATTGCCAGCAGCTCCGTCGTCCCCAACAGAAACTTATCCCCGTCTTTCAAGCCGCCATCAATCGCCGTCTTCTCCGGCACTTCCATGCCGAGCCACGAGGCCTGTACATCGATGTGCTTATACAATTCCGTATCGTTCTCATTCATATAAACCGGCGCACCCGTGGAAGCCTTCAGCTTTGCCGCGCCGCCAATGTGATCGATATGGGCATGTGTGATCAGAATCATCTTCACCATCAGCCCATGCTTCGACAGAATCGCTTCAATCTCCGAAATGTCATCGCCGGGATCGATGACAATTCCCTCCCCCGTCTCCGGATCGCCGAGTATCGAACAATTGCACCCCAGTTGCCCTACCGGCAGAACCTCGTGAATCATGCCTTAAATTGTAACCATCTACACTGGTAGTGACACCATGCTAGAAATCTTCCCTTATCTCGCCCGCGTGATTCACATCGCTTCCGCGATACTCCTCCTGGGCGGCCTCTGCTACGCCTGGAACCTGTCCACGTACAAGCTCCTCCCGGAGAATCCCGCCTACGGCTTCCGGCCAGCCGTCTGGAGCCTCGTCGCCGCCCTCTTCCTCACCGGCGCCTACAACCTCGTCAACAAGCTGCCCGTGCCAAAGGAATACCACATGCTCTTCGGCATTAAATTTCTACTGTTCCTGCACATCGCCGCGGTGTCGATCCTCCTCGTCAAGCCCGGCACGACGCCGGAAAAACGCGCCCGCATGTTGACCGGCCTCGTCGTCTCCGGCGCCAGCGTGATTCTCGTTTCCGCCGCGCTCCGCGCCCTCACGCTGTAACCGTCATGCTCAACGCTTTCTTCGATTCCGCTTCTCTCTTCGAACTCCCCGGCCGCGGCCGTATCAAGGTCTTCGGCGAGGATCGCAAACGCCTCCTCCACGCCATGACCACCAACCATGTGCAGCAACTGGAACCGGGACAGGGCTGTTATGCGTTCTTCCTCAGCGCCCAGGGTCGCATACTTTCCGACGTGACGATTCTTGCCCTCACCGATCACCTCCTCCTCGACGTCGAACCCTCCCAAGCCAAAGCCGTCTTCGCCCACTTGGACAAGTACATCATCGCCGACGATGTAGCGCTGGAAGATGTCACCGGACAGCAGACGACGCTGGCCCTGGAAGGCCCCGCGGCCAAGGACATTCTGGAGTCCATCGGGGCGCCCGTTCCCGCCAACAACTACGACACCGCGGAATGGGCCGGGCGTCTGATCGTCAAGACCAGCTACACCGGCGCCGATGGCTATCACATCTATCTCAGTCCTCTGGACGCGCCCATTCTGCGTGAAACGTTGCAGGACGCCCGCGCCTTCGAAGCCTCCGCGGAGGATATCGAAACCGCGCGCATCGTCAATGCCCGCCCGCTCTACGGCGTGGACATCACGGACAAAAATCTGCCGCAGGAGACGCAGTTGACGCATGCCCTGCACTTTACGAAGGGCTGCTATCTGGGCCAGGAAATCGTTGAACGCGTCCGCTCCCGCGGCCATGTGAACAAGGTCCTGAAGCGCGTCGAATTACCGATCGAAGAAGGAACCGTCACCAGTTCCGCCTACGATCCCCGCAACGACAAAACCATCGGGCTCGCCTACGTTCGCGTCTAATCGGAAAGCAACTGGCCGCGCGGATCGCGTCCGGCCGCTTTCCACGCCGGTAAGAAGGAAGAGACCGCTGCGGTGACAATCACGGACGCAGTCACGCAAAATAGAATTGCCGGGTCTCGTGGGGACACCGCGTACAGCAAGTCTTCCAGCCTGCCGGCGAACCAGATGGTGAGGCAAGCTCCGGCCAACGCTCCTCCGCACACGTAGCTGACAATTCCGCCGATCGTTTGAGCCGCCAACCGGCCACGATCCGCTCCCACCGCAATTCGAATCGCAATCTCCTTCGCGCGAACCGCGACGGATTCCCGCGTCACGCTATGGAAGCCTGCGGCGGCGAGGACGATTGCCCCGGCCGCAAACAGCAGCAGCAGGGCCAGATTGAAGCGGTCCCGAGCCGTGTTGCGGTCGATCAACTGGCCAATCGTCGCTTCACTCGCCATCGCCTGCGCGGGCGCGGTTTCCTTGATGGTGCGGCGAACCAGCGAAAGCAATTCGGCGGACGGCAGAGTCCCGCGTACAATCAGGTAACTGGCCGGCACATCGATCTGGCTGTTCGGCACGTAGACGTCCTGCCCGGGCTGACGTACGCCGCGAAATCGGGCATCGGCCACAACGCCGATCACCTGGCGCACCTCGCCGAAGACGGTCAATCGCTGCCCGAGGGGGTCGCGGCCGGACTTCCGAAAATGACTCGCGATCGCCTGGCTGATGATCACCACCTTCCCGGTCTCTTTCGAGTCGTGCAAATCAAAATCACGGCCCGCAATCAGGGCCGTTCCAACAGCGTCGAAATACCCCGGTGTCACGGCCTCAAAGTTGGCTTTGGGCAGGATGGCGGCGGGATCGCGCTGACCGTCCTCACATCGCAGGGGATACTTCCCGCCGTTGCGTGCGCGGATCGGCTGGCCGTATTTCGAGCAGGGCGCCTTGGCGGCTATTGGACCCGCCAAGGAGATTGCGCGCGACCGCCATTTAGTGCGGCTTTATGGCGTCGACTTTCACTTTTACGGCCAGCTCTGGGACCAGATCATTCACGGCTAGCCGGTTCTGCGGCGCGATCGATATCCAAAAAGACGCCCGCCACGCCCGCTATCACCGCAATTCCCGTCAGTGTGCGTTCCCAAACCAGCACTGTAGTCTCAATCCGGTGTCCTATCTCGTCGTCAACGGCGTCGCCCACGGCCCCGCCGCGGTGCGACCGTGGCCAGTTGCACATACGCTCGTTCTAAGGACTACGACGCACTACTTCTGGAACCATGGCCCGCCGTCGCGTTCCCGATATTGTAAAGATCTGATCGTCAACCGCTCGTCCTCTGACCGCACCATCGGCACCGGCGGCTACATTCGCGCACCCACCGGCAGCACCACGGACGGCAACGCCATCCTGTTCCCCAAGCCGGAGTCCCACATGGCTATGTCAGTAGCCGCCTGCATCGGTTGCGGATCGCCTGTCGCTGCCTGACCCAAAGCCACCGAGTCGCTGTTCACGAGCGCCAAGAGCAGCCATCTCGGCCTACTCCTCAGGGCCGCCCGGAATGCCATTCGCGCGCCGTAAACATGGTGGCCCAAGCCAGGGAAGAGGACTTCGGGAACTGTACGAATATCGGCGAATGCGAGGTGGTATGCCTTAAGGGGGATTTAGATCGAAACCATCGCGAGAATGGACCGCGATTACCTCGTTGGCGCCGTACTCTGCCGCAAATTGAAAGCCGAAGCTGGCTCGGCGTTAGGCCCGTGGCTACTATCGTTCGGGTGCTAGTTTCTTGAAAGATAAGCTGGCGTGGGCCACCTGACCTTGCCGAGCTTTCCGTGAATACGAACTGTCAATTCAGCTTCCCGATCTGAATCGGAAAAGAGAGGCCTTCCATCGTCTCCCTTAGACGGGAAGACGAGCCAGAAAATCTCGTAGGAATAGTCACGAGGTGAAATTGGAGCTAACGCCGGTAGTTGCCTTAGACGCGGCAGCGAGCTCCCGCGAACGACCGGCGGGGACGACGACGGATAGCTCCGTGGGCCCAAGAGCGCGACCCAGTCGCTTGGTATAACGCCGGAACCTTCCCGCGGATCAATCTCGATTTGAATGATTATTTCCCCGGCGGACATCGCGACCTCAACTAGTTTGCGAGTATCGTCGGCACTAAGAGCTTTTTCGATTTGCTCGATCCTGGCCAATGCCTGAATTGTAGCGGGTGTCATCCAAGTCGCTCGCAACTTAAAGTTATAACTCCGATCCGTTGCGGTTACACGAAAATCAAAGCTCTTTCCGACCTGTCCACTAAACCGATTCGCATGGACAATGGATTTGGCCTGCTTCGCATCCCATTGCAAATAATCGGCATCCGCGGCACACAGCTCAGACACGACTAGAAAACAAAGGCAGCCCCAGCGTTTCATTTCTGAACCTTCTTGAGGATACTAATAACCTCCTTGCCGCCGAGTGCTGTCTTTCCGACCACCACACCAAGGAACTGGAATCCCGCTTCGCCAGCCTGGCGAAGCTCCTTCTCCATCGTTGATGTCTTAGACGTCGCCAGCAGCTTGTACTCGATTTTCACAGGAGTCGACTCAGACTGGCCTCGTTCCAGAATGATCGATACTTCGCGCCCTCCGAAAGCGGATTCAAACACAGTCTGTCCGCAGTACTCAAATCCCGCATCCCCCGCCTGTTGTAACTCCTTTTGAAGTGTTCCTGTTTTTGAAGTCGCCACCAATAGATATTTACGATTGGTCGATGACGCCCCGTCTAAATCTTTCTTCATCACAACGATAACCTCTTTACCGCCGAAGGATGATTCCCCGCCCATGACACTTCCAAAGGCGAACCCGGCGTCCCCGGCCTGGTTCATTTCTTTCTCCAATGAGGATGTCTTCGTGGTCGCTAGAATTCGATAATCGTATTTCTGAGCATAAAGCGAAGCAGAGAGCAGCGATAGCGCAGCCAAAGTTATCGGCACAGTGATGAGGTTCATAAAGGGTTACGTATCGAGTATATGCTTAGATCCGTTCGGATGCGACAGGTATCTTTATCGGAAATTACTTAGCCCCTTTTCGCGGAGTCCTCCCCGCTACAAAGCGACTCCACTGCGGCAGCCTCAGCGATTTCTCACATCTCGTAGCGGGCTTCACTCAGCCGAATCGAAAATTAGGCCTTGTCACCTCGCGTACGGCGTTCGGACTTCACATGCCGCCGCCAAGACCTATCAGCGACTGTCGGAGGAGAATACTCTTTGGGAGAAGCTTATGTATGTACAGGACATTCGAAACACATTCATGCATGCGGGAAAGGCGCCACACCGCCATTAGGACGTCATCGCAATTGCGGTAGCCGCCACCCGCTTGTAAGTCTTCTTTCCAAACCTGATATCCAGCATTGGACTATATCTCCATCATGGACAACTGGTTTAACGCCGCGTCCCTTTGCTGGCTGACCGTTCCAACGTTGCCGACTCGGCGTCATAGGCTGCGGCACCGGTCCGGCATGGTGGCGGCCTTTACCGAATCGCCCCGTGACATCGTCGAAATGGAATCCGAGCAAGGACCGTCAACGCCGCCTGCGCCAGAATGAATAATCGTTGCAACCGGCTCCCGCCGACCGACCCTGCCAATCGCATCCCGCTCCCAATGGCGCCGTCCCCGCGCCGGACGCGTAGCAACCGGATAGGACCCATCACACAGGCAAAAGTGGCGAGCATCGCGGCTCCGATGGAAACGGCGAAGACATTGAAATTCAATGCCGCGTGCTCGATGCGCGGTATGTCTGGAGGGGCCGCGTTCGTCAAGAGTCGAATGAGGACGACGGCCAGTTCGCCGCCGGCGAAAGCGGCGATGGTACCGGCCAGCAATGCCTCCATCACGAACTGCGCCGTCAACTGACTCGGAGTTGCGCCCAGAGCGGTTCGCGTGGCAATCTCCTGGCGCCGTCCTAGCGTCCGCGACGGGAACAGATTGCCGGCGCTGGCGCAAGCCGATATCAATAGCAGCGTGGATGCGATCAGCGAAAGGAGCAACTGGTTCTTCGACGAGCCGGTGAAGAAGTCTCGAATTGGCGTCACCACCGCCCGTTGTGAGGCCGAGTATTGCTTCGGATGATCGCTCACCTGCATTTGAAACGTCCGGTCGGCCGCGGACTGAAGGCGTTCCAGGGGTACGCCGGGCCGCAATCGAACCACGGCCTGCAGCCACGTCATGCCCCGCCGGTTCGTCACCGGGAGGCTGACCTAGAGCCCTATCCCGCGCGGGAAGTCGAGCTCCGGAGGCATAACGCCAACCACCGTATGGCCTCTCCCGTTGATCCGAACCGGACGAGTCAGCACGTCCTGCCGCGCGCCGAAGTACCGCCGCCACACATGGTCGGAGAGCACGACCACGGAGTTAGCACCGGCAACCGAATCGGCCGGCAGGAAGCCACGACCGATTACAGGTTTTACCCCAAGCGCGTTGAAGAAATCCGGCGACGCCGGGCAAGCTTCTATTTGAACCGGTTCGCCGGCCTCCGGCTCAAGCGTTCGGCCGTTGCCGTAGGGCGCCGCCGGGAATAGCGCGGTGTATTCGATGTCCGGAATATTGGATTGCAAATCGGATAATTCGGGGTAGGCGAGTTCCCCTGCCAGATGCGGTTGGCTCGCCGGATCCGTCTTCCAGATCAGATGAATCCGCTCCTGCTCCGGAAACGGCAGGGGGGCGAAAACCACTGCATCCGTCAACGAAAACAGCGTCACGCTGAGTGCGATTCCCAAGCTCAGAATGATCGTGGCCAGGACGTACGCGCCACCGTGCCCTCTATACGAACGGACAGCAAAGCGGAGGTGCCGCGCCGGGGGCTCCGCGCGGTGGCGGAGGCTTAGCGCCCGCACCTCCTCGCGAATCGCGGGACTCTGCCCGAGCCGGTGCCGGGCGAAGCGAGCCGCTTCCACGGCGCTATCGCCCAAGTCGATTCGCTCCCGCCGCAAGAACTCGAAGTGCTCGTCCAATTCCGCATCGATTGGATCGGGTTCGATCCTTCGGGCAATCTTCGACCACAACGAAGCGAGGAACCGCATACGGTTAAGCCATTCCCATCACGCGCGCAATCGCGAGAGAAGCGGCTCGCCAACGGGACCGTTCGATTTGGATCTGCTTCTTGCCAGTTGGAGTCAGCGAGTAGTAGCGAGCCCGCCGATTGGTCGGCGAGATCTCCCATTCAGCAACCACCCAGCCATTCGTTTCCATGCGCCGTAACGCCGGATAAAGGGATCCGTGGTCCACGTTCAGCGCGTCCTCCGACCGGTCTTCGATGCGCTTGGCAATTTCGTAACCGTTGGCCTTGCCGCGCGCGAGGACGCGCAGTATCAGCATGTTCAAGGTTCCCTGAAGGATATCGGCTTGCTTGGAAGAGTCGGCCACGGCCGATCAGTGTACACCCCTCTACCGCTAGATTAACTGCTATGCCGCCTCCGGTTCAATTGCCAACAGCGATAACAAGGTTCTGCGAAATGTTCGTCCCGCCCAAACTGACCGTCAACGGCACGGCATCGCTGGCGCCAATCGCCGGCACGACGACGTTGAACTGATAGAGTCCCACGATGTTCGGAGCCAGCCCGCTGTAGCTCAGGGTCGCCTGCGTGCCGCCAAACCGGACAGTGACCGGGGTGGAGAGCGAGTTGGCCTGTTGCGTAATCTGGCCCGGCCCAATGCTCGGAGTGACCGATCCAAAACCGACGCCGTACAACGTTATCGTGTCGCCCGGTCGTGCCCGCCGCGAAGGGACCCCGCCAATCGCGCCGGGAGGCAGCACGAAGGTCGTATTGTCCGGAAACAATGCCGCGACATGCTGATTCCCGGCCACCGTGAAGCTGATTGGCGCGAGCAATCCCGGTTTGACAGCTTCGGCGGTAATCGAGAACGGCGCACTGGCGCCCGTGGGAGTGGTGACGATCAACGGCTGCGAACCGGCGCCGACACCCGACGGCACTTGCGCGTTAATCTGCGAGGGACTGACGTAGTTGACAAACGCCATTCTTCCTCCGATGGTCACGACTACGCCGCCAAGCTTGGTCGGGCCGAATCCGCCGTCGAAATCCCCGCCCGCTTCCGCCCAATCCGGCTTTCAGTGCCGTGCCGCAATCGGACGTCAATCCACCAAGTTGGCCGTGGTGCCCACCTAGGCGCGCAGGCGGTCAAGCCATTCCATTGGCACCTTGACGTTCCCGAACCTTCCCGTACCCAGTTTGATGTCCGGCTTGTACGAACCGTGATAGTCCGAGCCCCCGGTCGTGAACAGGCCCAGTCGCCCCGCTAATGCCGTGTACCGCGCCACCGCCGTTACGTCGTGGTCGCTGTGCCGCACTTCCAAACCCAGCATCCCCATGCCAACCGCGGCCTCAATCCATTCCGATTCCTCCGCCGCCGTCCGCCGTCCCAGCCGTACCGGATGCGCGATCACCGGAATGCCACCCGCTTCGCGCATGCGCTGTATGCCCTCTTCGAGCGGCACTTCTTCGCGCTCTGTATAGGCGCGTCCGTTCTCGGCCAGATATTTATCGAACGCCTCCTGCATGGTTTTCACGTACTTTTTCCGTAGGAGAATTTTCGCGAAGTGAGGCCGTCCCGCCATCGTCTTCCCGATCGCTTCCACTTCCGCCAAGGTGATCTCCACCCCGATTTTTTGCAGATTCTGCACCAGCCGCCCGTTTCGCTCGCGCCTCTTATCCTGCAGAATAAGCAGCCACTCGCCAAACGCCGAGGCGGGCTCGACTCCCGGAAAATAGCCCAGTAAATGGATCGTTTGGCTTTTGTACTTCGTGCTGAGCTCGATGCCGCAGAGCAGATCCAGCCCCTTCGATAGCGCATACGGTTTAGCCGCGTAGTACCCGGCAAAGGTATCGTGATCGGTGATGGCTAATGCGGTAACGCCTGCGCGCAAGGCGTTGTCTATCAGTTCAAAGGGCGCGTCGCTTCCATCGGAAGCATCGGTGTGACTATGTAGATCTACCATCTACCAGGATAGCGGAATTAGTCCCCGGTCTTTCAGCAGCGCCCACACACGCTCTTCGCTCACCGCAATATTCTCGACCGAGGAATCGACGTGAAGGTCCGGCGAGACCGGCGGCTCGTAAGGATCGGAGACGCCAGTGAAGTGCGGAATCTCGCCCGCCAGCGCCTTTTTGTAGAGACCCTTTACGTCCCGTTCCGCCAGCACCGAAATGGGACAGTCCATGAAGATTTCAACGAAAGTCCCGATGCGCTCGCGCACCGCGTCTCGCGTCTCGCGGTAAGGACTGATAGCCGCGGTGATCGCGATCACGCCATGCTTCGTCAGAAGTTCAGCGACAAACCCGATCCGGCGGACGTTCGTGTCCCGGTCTTCTTTGCTGAAACCCAGCCCTTTCGAAAGATGCGTCCGCACCTCATCGCCATCGAGCAACTCCACTCTCGCGCCGCACGCCGCCAGCCGTTTAAAAATCCGCTCCGAAAGCGTCGATTTCCCTGACCCGCTCAGCCCCGTAAACCACAGCGCAAAACCCTTATGCATGCACCAACTCCGAAATCAGCACATCCAACTCCCGCACCATCTTGCCCTCCGGCGTGAAATGCAGCCCGCATTCTTTGTCGCCCGCCACTTCCCACCACCACCGGCCGGCGCGCTCGCCTTCTTCGGAAGTTACGGCTCGGGTGCACGGTTCACAACCGATGCTCGTGTACCCCTGGGCGTAAAGCGGGTGGACCGGAACGTCGTTTTGGCGTGTGTATTCATCAACTTGGGTGGCGGTCCAGAAGGCCAGCGGACTCAGCTTCCACTTGCCGTCGATTAAGGATTTTTGTTCAACGGACTCCCTTGAGTCCGCTTGAGAGCGTCGTAAACCGACCGAAAACGCGTCAAAATGCGTCAAAAAACGGTCTAAAGTACGCACTTTTCGCACATTACAGCACAGTTTTCGCAGCACTACTTCTTTTCGGAACAGATCCATACCATGAGCCGCCGTCATCCGCTCCACCTCGCCTGGATCCGGCGAAATTCGTTCCACCGTGATGCCGTAGCGGGCTTCGACGGTTGTCATCATTTCCTGCGTCTCCGCCGGTAAACGTCCTGTTTCCAATGTGATAACGCGGACAGTTGGATCGATGCGCGCCGCCATGTCCACCAAAACCATGCCCTCTTTTTGAAAGCTGGTCACTACCGCAAAGCGCGGTCCAAACTCCGAAATCCCCCAACGCAGTACTTCTTCGGGCGCGAGCATGTTCGATTGACCTCTATGTCTATCAGGATAGTATAGATGCTACTTGGCCGGGGGTTCGCTGGGCTGGAACTCGAACATTTCGCCGGCCGCGCGAACGTGCAAAGTCCCGCCGGGTAAGGGCTTGCCGCCATTTGAATAGAACATCGCGCCATCGGTGCTTTCGCCGGGCGCGAGCTTCATTTGAACGAACGCAATCGCGCTCGCCGCGGCAGCGGCCTTTAGTTTTGTTGAACTGACCTCGGCCAGCGCGGCGCGCCGCCGTGATTCGTAACCGCTCGTCGTCCGCAACTGGGTCATTCCATACAGCCCGGTTTCGTACGCCGAGACCAAGCCAACCACTTCGCCGCGCCCGCCTTTAT
>Ga0335394_10007519_pt1 | contig 12311 bp, 11 predicted proteins | sample MAT03_FD_205741 | JGI IMG/M metagenome (GOLD analysis project Ga0335394, IMG submission 205741) | Freshwater microbial communities from Lake Fryxell liftoff mats and glacier meltwater in Antarctica - MAT-03 (spades assembly) (version 2) ... | reverse complement strand
CACGACGAGAGCACCACCGAGCGTCGGGGATGCGACCGACCATCAAAGCCGGCGAAGCCGGCAGGGAGGGAGCGCCCCGACGTCGGTGGTGCGTTGGGTGGATCTCGGTCGAGAGTCATCCGTTTAGGCGCACGTGGCGCGGCGCATATCTCGAAGAGTTGGAGCGGGAGTTCCTAGGTGCGCCCCAACCCGAGGGTTGATGAACCCGCGCCGGTGAATGGTCCATCTGACAATGTTCAAAAGGGTTGCGACATGAGTAGCTGGGCGATGACGCTCGCGTCGCGTGGGAAGCCCTGGAGCATGAGCTCGTCCACGAAGGCGCCGGGTCCTCGAGGGTGCGCAAGCGCTCGAGGTTGTATTGGCCGTCGCGATAAACGAGGTTATCGAGGATTGACGAGGGGCCGGCATATTTGGTGACGAAGGCGTGGCCGGCGGCCTCGTGGACGGCCTGAGTGACGACGTCGTCGTAGTTGGAGCCGCGGTTGATCCAGTCGATCTTCTTCTCATTGACTGTGACGTGCTTCCGAGCATAGTCGGCGCTCATCCGTGATCACTTAGGCGGCCGGCCTGCCGGCCTCGCAGGTTTGAGCCCGATCTGCAGTCGACCTGTTCGGCGGTCCCGAGCGACGTCGGCGCGTCGGGCGTTGAGGTCGAGGAACTTCATCGCCAGCGCGAGTGCGACAGAGAGGTGTCGGGGTCCGAGGGTGAGGGCCGTGAAGAGCGCACCCACCAGTTCACGACACATGGCGACGCGCCTCGCTGAGATCGGCCTGCCGTACACGCGTTGGGTTGCGTGAGCCAGGAACCTTTTGAGGACCGCGGCGCACAGGCTCGCCCAGACCATGCCTTCGACAATGTGCCTGTTGCCGGTGTCGAAGCGCCTCAGATTCGCGTACGATTTCCATTTCTTGAAGCATAGTTCCACCTGCCATCGGAAGCGATACAACTGCGCTACTTGGGCTCTGGTAAAGCGGTCACGAGGCAGGTTGCACGCGAGCCGAGTCACGCCTTGCTGCCCGTTGTGCACGATGACGATGCGCCCCGCGACGAGGCTCCCGCGGCGGACGTAGACAACGTCGAGATCGAGCGACTGACCCGGCTTCTGCGCGAGGAACGTTGCGAGTCGAGTGCCGTTGCGCACCGGGTACCGCTTCCCGTTCTTGCTGTAGAAGGCCCGAACTTCCGGGTCGAAGCCGCGTGACAGTCTCATCACGAAGCTGGCGCCCGCGTCATCGAGAGCCTTGAAGTAGTCGATTGACGGATAGCCGCGGTCCGCAAGAAGCAACCTCCCCTTGAGCTCGCTGGGCGTCGGCAGGAACTGTCGTTCAGTCTCCTTGTCGGGAGCGAGGCTCACGGCGAGTCGCGTCGGTGGTGGTCGCGAAGAGGCGCACGATGAGGCTGTGATAGAACTCGATCACCTCGATTCGCAAAAGGAATGGCGCCGAGTTCGGCCACGCGATGTTCAGCAACGGGTACCACCCGCGCTTCGCCGGTATCAGGTCCTTGAAGTTGAACTTGATGACCCCGCGCTTCTGCGCGAGCGCGAAGCCTATCGCCAGCGCCAGGCTGCGCGCCCGAGCGTCGCCCAGGCCGCGCCGACGACACCCATGGGTTCGATGGCCCCTGCACGATCCGACGGATGTCGTCAGCCGCCTGCTGCTCCTTCTTCTCGTTTGCTTCGGCCTTCTTGGACTTGTTTTCGGACACCGCCAGCTGCCTCTGGCAGCAGCCTTGAATGTTGTTGGCAAGTGTCGAGGTTCTGCTATCGTCCCACCTCCCTTTTGAGGCGCGCGCCAGCGATCTACCGCGGCATGGACTTCGGCGGGACTTCCTTCGAGAGACAGGCGACGAGCATGTTCAAGTGGGTCACCAAGGTCTTCGGGACCGCTAACGAGCGGACGATCAAGCGGCTGATACCCCTGGTCGTCAAGATCAATGAGCTGGAGGACAAGACCGCCAAGCTCGACGACGCCAAGCTGCAGGCCAAGACCGCCGAGTTTCGCGAGAAGCTCGACAATGGCGCAGCCCTGGACGAGCTGCTGCCGTCCGTCTTTGCGGTGGTGCGCGAGGCCAGCAAGCGCCGTCTCGGCATGCGCCATTACGACGTGCAGCTCATGGGTGGCATCATCTTGCACCAGGGCAAGATCGCCGAGATGCGCACCGGCGAAGGCAAGACCCTCGTCGCGACCGCGCCGGTCTACCTCAACGCGCTCGCCGGCAAGGGAAGTCACGTCGTCACGGTCAACGACTACCTGGCCAAGCGCGACGCCGAGTGGATGAACCAGATCTACGGTTGGCTCGGCATGCAGACCGGCGTCATCGTGCACGGCCTGTCTGACCTCGAGCGCAAGCGCAACTACGGGGCCGACATCACGTACGGCACGAACAATGAGTTCGGCTTCGACTACCTCCGCGACAACATGAAGTTCACGGTCGACCGGCGGGTCCAGCGCGGGCTCCATTACGGCATCGTGGACGAGGTCGACTCGATCCTCATCGACGAGGCGCGCACCCCGCTCATCATCTCAGGCCCGGCCGAGAAGAGCTCGGACTGGTACTACAAGATCAACGCGGTCATCCCGTTCCTGAAGCGGGACGAGGACTTCACGGTCGACGAGAAGTCGCATTCGGCGTCCCTCACCGAGAGTGGCGTCGACAAGGTCGAAGCGCGCCTCCGGCTAAAGAACCTCTACGACGTGGAGAACATCGAGATCCTCCACCACGCGCATCAGGCGTTGAAGGCGCACACCCTCTACAAGCGCGACGAGAAGTACGTGCTCGAGGGCGGCAAGGTCGTCATCGTCGACGAGTACACCGGCCGCAAGATGCCCGGCCGGCGCTGGTCGGACGGCCTGCACCAGGCGATCGAGGCGAAGGAAGGCGTGACGATCGAGGAAGAGAACGAGACCCTCGCGACCATCACGTTCCAGAACTACTTCCGCCTCTATAAGAAGCTCTCGGGCATGACCGGCACGGCCGAGACCGAGGCCGGCGAGTTCGCCGAGATCTACAAGCTCGATACCGTCGTCGTGCCGACGAACCGGCCGATCCGGCGCAAGGACAACAACGACCAGATCTTCAAGACCGAAGAAGAGAAGTGGCATGCGGTCGCGAGCGAGATCGCGCAGGCCAATACGAAGGGCCAGCCGGTCCTCGTCGGCACCACCTCGGTCGAGAAGAGCGAGTACCTCTCCGGTGTGCTCCACAAGATGTCGATCCCGCACAACGTACTGAACGCGAAGCAGCACGAGAAGGAGGCGACGTTCGTCGCGCAGGCGGGTCGCAAGGGCGCGGTCACAATCGCCACCAACATGGCGGGCCGCGGCACCGACATCCTGCTCGGCGGCAACCCCGAGTTTCTCGCGAAGGCCCAGGTGGGCGATGACGAATCGCCTGAGTATCCGGCCGCGATTGAGAGCGCGCGCAAGTTCACCGCCAACGAGAAGGAGGAGGTGCTCGCCGCGGGCGGCCTCTATGTGATCGGCACCGAGCGTCACGAGAGCCGGCGCGTCGACAACCAGCTGCGTGGTCGTTCGGGACGCCAGGGCGATCCCGGTGAGAGCCGCTTCTACCTCTCGCTCGACGACGAGCTGATGCGCCTCTTCGGTGCCGACCGGATCCGCAAGGTGATGGACTTCCTGAAGGTCCCGGAGAACGAGCCGATCGAGCACAAGATGGTGAGCAACGCCATCGAGAAGGCCCAGAAGCGGGTCGAGCAGCGCAACTTCGGCACCCGCAAGAACGTGCTCGAGTACGACGACGTCATGAATCTGCAGCGCAAGGCGGTCTACGCGCTGCGCGACCGGATCCTGATGGGCGACGAGATCCACTCACTGCTCCTCGATGCGGTCGACGACGTCGTGCACCGGATGGTCGACGAGCACATGCCCGATGGTGCACGCTCTGACGACTTCGATCCCGACGTGATGCTCAAGGCGATCAACGCCCACTTCCAGGTCGACGTCGCCTACGACCCGAACCTCGGCACCCACTACGAGGAGGTCGCCAAGGACCTCTCGGTGAAGGTGAAGGCCGCCTATGACAAGCGCGAGAGCGACATCGTCCAGGCGCTGAAGCGCGCTGCCGATGCGCATGGTCAGGGCATCACCGACGATACCGCGAAGGAGCGTTGGCGCTTCTTCGAACGCGAGCGCTACCTGCGTTCGGTGGACACGCTCTGGAAGCACCACCTCAAGATCATGGAGAGCCTGCGCGAGGGTATCCACCTCGAGTCCTACGCTCAGAAGGACCCGAAGATGGAGTACAAGAAGCAGGGCTTCACCCTCTTCGAGCTGATGATCGACAAGATCAAGGAGAACGTGACCGAGACGTTGTTCCGCGCCCAGGGCCCGAGCGAAGAGGAGATTACCGCCATCCGCAAGCGCCGCGAGGACGAGGAGCAGCGGATCATCCTCGGTCGACAGGGCGACACGGCCGCGGCCGCCGCCGCCTCCCGACCGGCCGTTCAGGCGGGCTCGCAGCCACCCCAAGCCGGGGAAGAGAAGCGGGTCGTACACCAGGGCGGCACCTTCGTGCGCACGGTCGTGAAGGTCGGGCGCAACGATCTCTGCCCCTGCGGCAGCGGCAAGAAGTTCAAGAAGTGCCACGAGGGGCGTGAGCAGGAGCTTCAGATTCTCATGCAAGGCAGCAATCCGCCCCCACCGATTGCCCGGGCCTGAATTGCAGCGTCTCACGGGGTGTGGTCAAACAGATCGCCATGAACGTGTACTTCGGAATCGACAAGCTGCCCGAGACGCCGATCGAGCCGATCGCCACGCTCGGCAACCTGGATGGCGTGCATCGGGGTCATCAGGTGATCCTGAGCAACCTCGTCCAGAACGCCGAGCGCGTCGGGGCGCCGACCATGGTCGTGACCTTCGCGCCACACACGCGCAAGGTCCTCAAGCCCAACGAGGACTTCCGTCCGTTGATGACCACCTTCGAGAAGCTGCGCCGCTTCAGCGAACATGGCATCGACCATGTGCTGGTGCTTGCATTCGCCGACGGCGTGTCCGAGATGACGGCCGCGGAGTTCGTCGAAGAGATCCTGTGGGAGCCATTGCGTGTGCGCACGATGTACGTCGGCCACGACTGCGCGTTCGGCAAGGATCGCGTCGGTGATGCGCGCTATCTCACGTCGGAGGGGCGTCGCCTGGGTTTCCACGTCGGGCTTGTCGATCCCCTATTCGTGAACGGTCGCCGCGTCAGCTCATCAGCCATCCGAAGTGCGATCAAGGCCGGTGATCTCGAGCTCGCCAACAAGCTCCTCGGACGTGACCACATCATCTCCGGCCCGGTGATGCGTGGCTTCCGCATGGGTCGTGAGCTCGGGTTCCCGACCGCCAACATCAACGACGAAGGCATCTGCCTGCCGCCCAACGGCGTGTACGTGGGCTGGGCCATCACCGAGGACGGCCAAAAGCATGGCACGATGATCAACATCGGCGTGCGTCCGACCTTCGGCGGCGAGAAGCTCTCGATCGAAGCGCATCTCTTCAACTTCGACCGCAACATCTACGGTGAGGAGCTGCGCGTGCTGCTTCGCGCGCGCCTGCGCAACGAGACCCCATTCACCGACGTCGAGGCGCTGAAAAACCAGATCCGGCGCGACGCTGTCGAGGCGAAGAAGCTCCTTGGCATCAAGCCGGTCAAGGGCGCGCGGGAGTAGCCAGGGCCTCGATGAAGACGTTCGCAGGGATGGCGAAGCCTGGACTCTGGACCCTTGGTCTGGTCGGCCATCCGATCGCGCAAAGCCTCTCACCCGTCATGCACGAGGCCGCTCTCAGGCATGCCTCGCTTGCCGGGAGCTATGGGCGATTCGAGACGATCGACCCATTCGAGCTCGCCGCTATCTTCGCGCGCCTCCAACGAGGGGAGCTCTCCGGGCTCAACGTGACCGTGCCGCATAAGATCGCAGCGTATCTCGCCTGCGACCGACACTCCGCGCTGGCCGAGGAGGTCGGAGCCGTCAACACCCTGGTACGCGCGGAGGACAGCGCGCTCGTCGGTTGGAACACCGATCTGCCTGGGCTCGTCGCGGCCGTGCGCCTCGCCTGGCCCGACCCCGTGCCGGCCACGCGACCTTCGGTGCTCGTCGTCGGGGCGGGTGGGGCGGCACCGGCGGCGATGCTCGCGGCGAAAGCGCTCGGGGCGAGCGACGTGCGGGTCTGGAATCGGACCTTCGCGCGCGCCGAAGCGATGGTCGCGAAGCTGGGTTTTGGCGCCGCAGTCGCCGATGCGAGAGTGGCTGCAGCCGACGTCGCGCTCGTCATCCAGGCATCGAGCCACGGCATGGGACTCGCCGGGCACGAGCTTGCGACTGCCCAGCGTGAGGCGGAAGAGATCATCGCCGCGACAGCGTCCGGGGCCCGCGTGGTCGATCTCGTCTACCGACCGCGATTAACGGCCTGGGTGAGTGGTGCCCGGCGCCTCGGACGAGATGCCGTCGACGGCCTCGAGATGCTCGTGCAGCAGGCGGCACTCGCGTTCGAGCTGTGGACTGGAAGGCGAACGTCACTGGAAGCCACCTCGCGGGCCGCCCCCGAGCTCGTCGCTGTCATGCGTTCGGCAGCCCTCTCAGCCGCCGCTGACGGTCAGACCGTCGCAATGAGCCGATAGCCGACGCGGCGCACCGCTTCGATGCGCACCTGCTCGGCCGCCGCCTGACGCAGCTTGCTGCGCAGGTAGCCGATGTAGACATCGACAACATTGCCCTCGCCGACAAACTGGGTGCCCCACACATGCTCGAGGATCGAGGTTCGCGACACTGGCTCCCCGAGCCTATCAGCCAGGTGCGCGAGGAGAGCGTACTCCCGTGACGTGAGCCGCGTCTCGCCGTCGGTCCCGATGAGGGAGTGACGGCGGGCGTCCAGCCTCGCGCTGCCGAGCTTGCGAACGCCGCCCGCACTCATCACGCGGCGGTTCAGTGCAGCCAGGCGCGCCAGCAATTCGTCCGGGTCGTACGGCTTGACCAGCACGTCATCAGCGCCCGCATTCAGGGCGGCGACGCGATCGGCAACGGCCGCCGACGTCATCAGGCAGAGCACCGGCAGGCACTTTGTCGAGTCTCTCAGGCAGGACAACGCCGCGAGATCGAGTGTCGGGGTATCGAAAATTGCCACATCGAAGGCGGCATCTCGCGAGCGTTCCACGACTTGCGCGCCGTCCTTGCAGACGACAACGGAATGACCTCCGAGGGCGAGCTCGCGTTTGAGTGCGGCTGTTCCCCTTGGATCGTCTTCTACGACCAGAGTTTGCACGTGGTACCTCCTGACAGAGTGTCTAGTTGCCAGAGAATCTAGTCCTCTCCACCGTAAAGCGCGAGCCCTGATGCCTTCGGCATGGCGATAAGTCATCTACATTACGAAACCACATAGAACAGTAAAGGTGAACGATCTGACTGTAATGCGGAATCTAGCTGGAGTCATTGCGCAGACGTCTTCGGAGTTCGCGCCGAGGCAAGCGCGGCGTTGATCGCCGCTGCCTTGAGTTCGGTCTCGGCGAGCTCCTTGGCGGCGACGGAGTCGGCCACCAGTCCGCCGCCTGTTCCGTAGGTCAGTCCATCCGCGCTCAGCACGCCGGTGCGTATGAGGATGGACAAGGTCGCCCGATGCCCGCCGCGCAAGACTCCGAGGCTGCCACAGTAGAATCCGCGGGCAAAAGTCTCCCATGCATCAAGGGCCTGCATCGCCGCTATCTTCGGAGCTCCCGTGATGCTTCCGCCTGGGAAGACCGCCCCGATCACGTCGGCGAGATCGTGCGGCTCGGACACGGTTGCGCTCACCTCCGCGACCAGGTGTCGCACGGTTCGCAGCGCCAGCTCGGAGAGGATTGCAGCGACGTGGACCGACCCTGGCTCGGCGACGCGTCCGAGATCATTGCGCACGAGATCTACAATCATGACGTGCTCGGCTTGATCCTTGGCCGAGCCGAGCAATCTGTTGCTGAGTAGAATGTCATCCTGTGGCAAGGCAGAGCGCGCGATGGTGCCCTTGATGGGAAAACTCTTGGCGATTCGCGAGTCGGATCGCCACTCCAGCAGGCACTCTGGCGAGCCCGAGATGATCCACGTATCTTCATCGACAGGCAGCAACGCGCCAAAGGCGGTCGGCTGAATGGCCCGCAGAGCCCTATGGAGCCTCTGTGCGGCGGCTGCGACGTGTGCAGCCGAGGTTCGGGCGCGATCACGATATTGGTTCTCAATTCGTGCCTCGAGCCTGCGTGCCAGATTCACTTGATAGTAGTCCCCGCCTTCGACGCCCTTCAGGATGTGTCGAAACCCCCGATGGTACGTTGGCAGCTCACTTGGGTCCGCGAGGTCCGGAAGGGCCGTGAGGAACTCGTTTGCGAGGTCCTCCTGATCCCGGTCCTCGAAGATTGGCTCGCTCGCGTGGCCACCTCGAGAATTGGCGTCCGCGGGATGTGTCGGCGCGAGTATCGCTTCGAGCGCGCGCGTGTCCCCTACGGCGGTCCACGGGCCGTTCTCAGTCGGGGCTTCGAAGTAGCCGTCGTAATGAGCGATGAGCAAATCGGCAAGTGCATCGTGAGGATGCACCCGTGCTCGCCGCGGTCGCGCAAAGACACTCTCATGCCCGGTCGCGGCGCGGCCGGCATCATAGCCGAGGAGCACCACGACCAGCGGCAATCGGGACGTCGAGGCGGGCGGAAGGTGCTGCCGCAGGTAGCCGACGAGTCCGCCGGGTCCCAGGTCTTCGACACGTGCTCGCACGACGCTCGTCGGATAGGCTGCCAGCACGTGACCGGCCGGCGCGAGCGGCGAGCCTTCACTCCCGCTCCCCCCGTCGGCCCAGAAAGGCAGAACCCGCATGATGCCATCACGCACGGCGGCTTCGATGAGGCGAGCCGAGAGTGTGGCTGCCGAGCTCATCGCGTCGACCTTGGCCTTCGGCAGGATGGCGAAGCCTGGACTGGAGCCCGCGACGCGGCTGCCCCCGAATCGAGGGCAGCCGCGAGCGGAGCGATCAGGCGTCTTCCTTCAAGAGGGCCTCGAGTTCGGCCTCGACCGACTCGGACTGTTGGGCCGCAGGCAAGGCGGCCTTGGACGCCGGCGGAGCCACACCCATCTTGGCCTTCAGCGCGGCGAGCGCGTCGGACTGCCCAACCGAGCTGGTCTCGAGCGACTTGAACTCATTCGCGAGCTTGTCGCCCTCGATTTCACCAGACAGCTCGAGCGAGGCCTGCGCCTCCGCCTCTTGCTGCATGACCTTCTCCTCCATGCGGGCGAAGGTATCGAAGGCGCCATTGTCGCCCATGCCGGACATCGTGTCCTGGATCTTCTTCTGCGCCTCGGCGCGCTTGGCGCGTGCGATCAGCAGGTTCTTCTTGCGACCCGCTTCCTGGATCTTGGCGTTCAGCCGCCCGAGCGCATCGCGCAGCTGGTCGGCCGCCTGCTTCTGTGCGACCCACTGCTGCTGCCACTGCTCGGAGAGGTTGTCGTGCTCGGCCTTGCGCGAGAGGGCCTGCGCGGCGAGGTCATCGCGGCCGGCCTTGACGGCGATCATCGCCTTCTTCTCCCACTCCTGCGACTTCTCGAGCTCGGCCTCGTACTGCTGCTTGAGCCGCTTCTCGTCGGCGATGGTGACGGCGACCTGTTTCCTCGCTTCGAGGAACTGCTCGCGCATGTCGACGATGAGCTGGTTCAGGATCTTTTCCGGATCCTCCGCCTTGCTGATCATCGCGTTGATGTTGGACTTCATGAGAGTCGAAATGCGTGCCCAGATACCCATGTCTTGTCCTCCTATTTGGCCGCGAGGTGGTGGAATTGCTTGAGCTGCTCGTAGTGCTCGGTGACCGCCAGCGTGAGCCCGTCGATCGCCGCCTGGAACTCGTTGTAGTCGAGGTTCTCGGACTGCAGCGTTTCGAGCGCGATGACCGCGCCGTTCTCGATCGCGTACGCGCCCGACACCATCGACGAGGCGTTCAGCTCGAGGAGCTTCTTGCAGAGCGCCGCCTGGACGGCCGCACTGGCCGGGAGCTCCATCAGCTTCACGCGGAACAACACCACGGGAGCGGCGATTGTGACTACGATATTGTCGACGTGCTCGAGCTCGTCGTGCACGACCCAGATGCCTTCACCGAGCACGTCGTAAGCGACGCCTGTTCGGACGAGGTAGCCTTCGATCAGATCGGACTCCATGGCGCTCTCCAAGTGTTGCGTTTCCCCCGCATCCCGGCCGGTCAAAGGGGGGTGCGGTGCGCGGTCGATGAGCGGGTACGCGTCGCGACACCGGCTTGATTCCACGCGCCTCCGGGGGTATCAGCAAGCCCCCGGAGCGTCAAGCGACGCTGGGGCCTGGTTGCGGCGCCGATCGCTGCATCCAACTGGAGCGTGTGATGGCTGGTGCAGTGGGTCGCAGGTTCGTGTCGGGCGCCTCGTCAGGGGTGGCCGCGGTCGCATGGTTCAGCCTTGTCAGCGCGTGCGACGGCGGTTTCGCCCTTCAGAACGGACGCCCGCAGGTAACCTGGGTTGCCGTGGAGCCGATCGACGATGGGCACGCCGCGCTCACGATCTGGCTCCGGGATCCCGAGGGCGACGCGGTCGACGCGAGAGTCACCTGGACCGTCAGCGGTGCGAGCGAGGTCGTGGCCTTGGCGCCCGGCAGCCCTCCGCTCAGCGGGCTTCCGACTCAGCTCGGCCTCAACGACGACAGTGGTCAGCCGCATCGGGTGATCTGGGATCTCACCGGCGTGCCGGCGGGTGCCGCGACCTTCACGATCGCAGTCGATGACCGGCCGCACGCGGGCGATGACGGTGACACCTATCGCACCGAGCCGCTCGACCCGCGCGTCGGGGGCGGGCCGATCGCTACGACGCGTTAGGCCATCAAGGGGTCGGGGGCGTCGGCGTGCGCTCGCCCCAGAGGCGCGAGGCGACATCCTGGACGACCTGGGCATAGGCCTTGGCGCCGCGGCACTCGGGGTCGTGGCCAAAGATCGAGGTCCCCGCGAGCTGGGCCTGCGCGAGCGCGGTGTTGACCGGGATGCGGGTCGTCACGAGGTGGCGCGCCCACTGTTCGAGCGTCTGCTCAACGGCGTCGTTGACCTTCTTGTTCTTCGCGTCGTGGCGGGTGCGCACGACGCCGAGGACCGAGAGATGATGGCCGAGCGTGTCCCGCACGGTCTCGACGGTCTCGAAGATGTCACCGATGCCCTCGACCGAGAGTGTCGACATGTCGCAGGGCGCCAGCAGCCAGTCGGCCGCGAGGAGGGCGTTGAGCGTCAGCGTGCCGAGGTTTGGCGGGCAGTCGATGACGATCACCTCGACGTGGGTGCGGGCGCGCTCGAGAGCCTTCCGGAGGAGAAACTCCTTGCCGATGCGGCCCGAAAGGATCGACTCGGCCTGACCGAGATCCTTGTCCGAAGGGCACAGGCGCAGGCCTGGGATCTTCGTGTCGAAGGCGGTGTCATGGATGTCGCGGGTCTTCTTGACGAGCACGTCCGAGAGCCGCAACCGTTCACCATCGGGCAGCGACGGGAGCTCGCCGTGCAGCGCCAGGGCGCAGTGGCCCTGCGGATCCATGTCGATGAGCAGCACCTTCTTGCCCTGGAGCATGGCCAGGCCCGCGGCGAGGTTGACGCTGGTGGTCGTCTTTCCGACGCCGCCCTTCTGCGCGCAGACGGCTATCACCTCGGCCTCATACGGGCCCTTGCGCGGCTCGGTGGGGAGCGCGCCTTGCGGCAGCGACACACCAGGTGGACGCGTCAGCGCGACGGCCGGACCGGTCGGGTGGGGCGGGCGAGGGGTGCCCAGCAGGCGTCGCAATGAATCGGATAGCAGGCTCGTCATCGACAGGTCCTCCACTGGCAAGGCTACCCGCAACCGGGAGGGTGTCCACTTTTGCACCCCGTCGGAGCTGGCCGCGCGCGGCTGGACGCCCCGAATATTCGGCCATCGGGATCGGCTGATGTAAGGTACCGATGGATGAAGCACGGAGCGCTGGGCGTTGCGGCTTCGTGGAGACTGCGATGAAAGCCTCGATGAAAGCCTACCCTGTTGTCGTGTTCCTCGCCGCGAGCTGCTTTGGCGCTGGGCTCGGCTGTGACAACAAGCCCCTTGCGCCCGAGCCGGGCGGTCGCGTGGCGCTGCCCGAGGCGGCGGGCAAGGAGGCGCCGCCGCTCATCGGTGGCGGTGCTGGGGGAGGTGCTGGCAGAAACGACAGCGCCGGGCGTGAGCGCGGCGATGAGCGACAGCCCAGTGAGGCCCAAGGACGACAAGGGGCTGCCACGACCGCGACGGCGGCGAGCTTCGGGGCCGAGCTCGCGAACCTCTACACGGCATGGGCCGGCGAGGA
>Ga0335394_10007518_pt1 | contig 12311 bp, 8 predicted proteins | sample MAT03_FD_205741 | JGI IMG/M metagenome (GOLD analysis project Ga0335394, IMG submission 205741) | Freshwater microbial communities from Lake Fryxell liftoff mats and glacier meltwater in Antarctica - MAT-03 (spades assembly) (version 2) ... | reverse complement strand
TAGGGGCGAAGCATTTGCACTCGAATTGAGGCTGCGTTGCCAGAATATTGATGCAAATGCTTCGCCCCTACAGAATATTCGCGATCACCGGAAAGATGTCAAATGAGTTCTATAAGGATTTTTTGAAGTGCGGGCTTTGCCCGCACTTCAAAAAATCCTTACATCAACACCACTACCATTTTTCCAATGCGAATCATGACTTATGCACTAGACCTCTTGCCTGAATGCTTTTCGTGAGCGTGAATTGTTTTTTAGCTTCGCCGGGAAACAATTCACGCATGGGGTCTAATAAATAGCCGTTCGCGCCTAGCCTTTACGCTGTTGGGACTCTACGCCGTTGGGTGTAGCTCTGCCCAATACGCCTGAAGGTCTTGAATTGAAAATACCGTCTGAAACTGAAGCCCCTCTTGCTGGTACAGGGCTGCTCCGCCCTGAAGCCGATCTACAAGAGCAATTACTTGCTTGACAGTGTAACCAGCTTGACGCAAGTGTTCCACAGCCTTTAGAGCAGACTGTCCAGTTGTAACTACGTCTTCTAAAACCACAACCGAGCTGTCGGGCGGCAGCGTTGGCCCTTCAATATACGCCTGAGTACCGTGCCCTTTAGCTTCCTTGCGAATAATGAGTGCAGCTAGCGATCGCCCTTCGTAGGCACCCACCACACTCGTAGCAGTAACTAGCGGATCTGCACCCAAGGTTAACCCCGCCACTGCCACTGTGTCGGCAGGCAAGAGCGATAGCAGCAGGCGACCAACGGCCACCCCACCCCACGGATGCAGTGTCACCTGCTTACCATTGATGTAATACGTACTGTGTTGTCCCGAAGACAAGACGAAATCTCCCTCTTTGTAAGCCACCTGGCAAAACAAATCGAGCAAATTTTGGCGCACTGTAACCAGATCTAGTGTGGCAATAGACGCAAACGATGCAGCGGAAACAGCAGACTGACTGGTCATGGTTCAACATTAAAAATGCCAAACCCAATCATACTTCTGATTCTCAACCTTTTGGGTCTTATAGCAATCCTAACCGGGTTGTGAGTGGGGCAGGCTGCTTCACTCACAACCCATCTCACAAATTATTTAGGATTGCTATAGCGGTTCTTTGCCGGGTGAGGTACAGTGGATCCCGGCAAAACCCTTGCTGAATAAGGCTTTTAAAAATCAACTTGTACTTCACTGAACCAGGAACCGCTATATGTGTTTAATTACGCTTGTCCACGTTTGTTAAGAGCCTCGCTTTATAATCCTCCCAACAATTACGACCCAGTTCTTTCGCAATTGAGAATCGGTATACAGCACTTTTCAAGTGCATGAGGTACAGACTTTTGATGAAAAGCCTCACGGAGCGCGGCTTTTCATCAAAAGTCTGGTTTTATCCAAGCGCAAAGCGCTGTATCCAGGGTGCAGGGGTCGAACCTGCCTGGGGCGAATTATGAGTTCGCTGCCTAATCCGCTCGGCCAACCCTGGTTCCTTCATCAACAGTTTGGCTTATATTCTATCTTGAGGCAAGCTATCTTGAAGCAGTTATCGAGTTGGTTTCCACAATGTTGTTTGTTTTTGAAAAGATTTACTGCGGGAACCGTTTCAAAAAATGGTAGTCCTAAATTGGTAAGGATTTTTTGATGGGCGGGCGAAGCCCGCCCATCAAAAAATCCTTACCAATTTAGGACTACCCAAAAAATAAACATTCTGAAAAATAACAGCGTTATCTTGGAGAGATGCGGCCACTGGTAACTTGCCAGAGCCAAAACTTGCCAGAGCCAACATGTTGTAGGGAGAAACCTGGGCGTTGATGGAGGGCGATCGCTCCTCAATTGAACCCCAGCTTGTTAGCTCCTACGCTTCCCTGTAGGCTTCGCTCGATTCGATTACGAATTCTATGTTGACAGGATCGCTCCAAATTCGTCTCCAGGTTGAGCAATGCCTCTTTCTAGCTGGTATTCTTGGAAGCCTTATACTTTGTATTGAGTTATTTTCTTACCCGTAGCATATGAAAGTAAACCCGACCGTTGCCCTCACTCTCCTCTTACTGGCTCTGATGGGAGGAGCAGGCGTTCTCAGTGCTGCTTGGGGTTATGCATTAGGGCGAGAAGCGCTGAAAGGAATTACCCAGCCAGACGTGCGGCCAGTGCCACCAGGTAGCGAAGATGCCCAAAGCCAGCCACGACACCAAGAAATGATGATTGTGCCTGAGACTAAAATTTTAGAAGAAGTAAAAGGCCGGATTAGCGGCAATGGTGCGATCGCTCAGCCTGAGAACGCCCAATCAAGTACGATGCAGCCCATTCAATCAGGTGCTGTAGTTCCACCTGTATATCAACCCAACGCTGTTCAACCCAGTGTCTCCCCTGCCCCACCCAGCAATCTACAGCCTGAGAATCTGTCACCAGGTGATTTGCCACCCGACACCCTGCCATCTTCCCCACTCTCGCCGGATGAGTTGTCTCCCAGTGGTTTTAATCCGCTCCCAGCCAGACCTCATACCGTGGGTCTACGACTTCCTGAAGGTGTTTCTGGGCATAGTATGGCTGGTTCTATGAGCGATCGCCTATTGGCTAATCACAGACAGATCGACGTTGCAACTTCTAAGCATGGAGTTGAGCGTGTCATCTCCTTCCCATTTAACCGCCACGGATGATTCCCTTGACTCCAATTGGATTAGCAGCCAACACTCCCCTTCCATTAACGGGTTCGGACATTCTGCTGCGGGTTTTATCAGTGTTTCTGCTGATTGCGATCAATGCATTCTTTGTCACGGCTGAATTTTCTATCGTTTCAGTTCGGCAGTCTCGAATTAATCAGCTCGCCCTAGCGGGAGATGTGCAAGCACAAACGGTGCAAGACCTGCATCGTAGTATTGAAAGGCTCTTGTCTACAGCGCAATTGGGAATCACGCTGTCTAGCTTGGCACTGGGCTGGATTGGGGAAAACACTGTCGCCGTTATCTTACAGTCGTGGCTGCGAACTTTGCCGCTGTCAGTCCAAATTCAAAGCGTATTGCCCCACTCCTTGGCAGTGTTAAGCGCATTTTTAGTCATTGCTTACCTACAAATTGTATTGGGAGAACTGTGCCCCAAAGCAGTGGCGCTGATCTATCCTGAGCAGCTAGCCCGATTTTTAGGCCCACCCAGTTTGGCGATCGCCCGTATCTTTAACCCGTTCATTTGGGTGTTAAACCAATCGACCCGTTGGCTGTTGAAAAGCGTCGGCATTCGCTACAGCGGATCGAGTTGGTACAACCGAGTCAGTCCCGAAGAGCTGCAACTGATTATTCAAAACTCGATTAGCTCCACAGGATTAGAGGCAGAAGAACGGGAACTGTTGACTAACGTACTGGAATTTGCCGACGTTTCAGTCCGCGAAGTCATGGTTCCCCGGATCAGCATTGAAGCCATTCCCAAAGAGGCGACGTTTCAAACGTTACTTCACGAAGTTTCTAGCTCTGGTCATTCCCGCTACCCCGTAGTAGAAAATTCGCTGGATGAGATCGTGGGGATCATTTACTTCAAAGAGCTAGCAGCCCCAATCGCCCAAGGGCTACTGACCTTAGAAAGTCCCATTGCTCCCTGGGTTCGCCCCGCACAACTAGTACCCGAACATTTGCAGCTCAATGAGCTTTTGCATTTAATGCAGCGATCGGGTCAGTCCTTTGTGATGGTAGTGGATGAGTTTGGCGGAACGGCTGGGTTAGTTACCCTCAAAGATCTAGCATCGGAGATTATTGGCTATTCAGATGAGCCTGAGAATCAGCAAGACGAGCCGATGGTGAAGGTCTTAGATAACCGGACGGTAATAGTACAAGCTCAAATGAATCTAGAAGAGGTGAATGACTGGCTGGGTTTAGATTTTCCTCTGGAAGAGTCTTATCAAACTTTGGGGGGGTTTCTGATTCATCAGGTACAACGAATTCCCGCTCAGGGTGAAACCATTGCTTATCAGGATCTGGAATTAACGGTTACATCAGCCGTTGGCCCCCGATTGCACCAAATCCAGATTGAACGACCCGCCCCGTCAGACGGCAAAGTCCACACTGGTGAAAATCACGTTGGCTTTGCCGTGCTAGAACGAAACGCTCAGATCAAACGAGACCAGGGCTATTACATCTCATGAAGTACTGGCTAATGAAATCGGAACCCGATGTCTACAGTATTGACGACTTAGAGCGCGATCGCGAAACAATTTGGGACGGTGTGCGAAACTATCAAGCACGGAACTTTCTGCGCTCAATGCAGCCTGGAGAGCTAATTTTTTTCTATCACTCCAACACCACTCCACCCGGCATTATTGGGCTAATGGAAGTGGCAAAACCAGACATCGTAGACCCAACTCAATTTGATCCGCAGAGCAAGTACTACGATCCCAAATCGCCTCCCGACAATCCTCGATGGCAAACCGTGTCAGTCAAATTTGTCGAGCAGTTTCCAACCCTAGTGACCTTAGACACACTGCGACAAACGTTCACCCCCGATGAACTACTCGTCGTACGCCCAGGAAATCGCCTATCTGTCCTTCCTGTCTCCGTAGACACCGCTGCCAAAATTCTGAAGCTGGCCAAATAGTAAAGGGAATACTGGCGATCGCGTTCTCTGATGCTAGGGTGGAGATCATTCTTGCACTTCATATCTTACTTTCCTGCACCATGTCTTCTCCTCCTATTCAGTGGTATCCCGGTCACATCGCGAAAGCGGAGCGGAACCTGCTGGAACAATTGAAGAAAGTGGATGTAGTTCTAGAGGTGCGAGATGCGCGCATCCCGTTAGCGACCCAGCATCCGCAAGTGCCGCAGTGGATCGGCAGCAAAGATCGGGTACTGGTGATGAACCGAGTCGATATGATCCCCAGTTCTGTGCATCAGAGTTGGAAAGAGTGGTTTTTGGCGCAGGATCAGATTCCGTATTTTACCAACGCTAACCACGGCAAAGGTATGGACGTTGTGATGAAGGCAGCCCAGGCTGCCGGGGTGCAGATCAATCAACGGCGCAGCGATCGCGGCATGTTGCCCCGTCCGGTGCGTGCGGTCGTCATTGGCTTTCCAAACGTGGGCAAGTCTGCGTTAATTAACCGCCTGTTGAATCGGCGTGTAGTCGAAAGTGCCCGCCGCGCTGGGGTGACACGGCAGTTGCGCTGGGTGCGAATTTCTGATCAATTAGAGTTGCTAGATGCTCCGGGTGTACTGCCTTCAAAGCTGCGGGATCAAGCAGCGGCACTGAAACTAGCCATTTGTGACGATATTGGAGAAGCCGCCTACGACAACCAGCGCGTTGCGTCGGCCTTTATCGATTTATGGAAACAGCTTCAAGACGAAGCCCCCGAAGCGGTGGGTGACGGACTGCGATCGCGCTATGATCTCGACCCAACAGATTTAACAGGCGAAAGTTACCTAGAAGTACTCGCGGCCAAACGCTACAAAGAGGATCGCGAACGGGCAGCATGCCAAATTTTAAACGATTTTCGGAAGGGGCTATTGGGAGCGATCGCCCTAGAAGTTCCGCCTGCGTCAGCCGGATAACGGTATGGCGATCGCTTGCGCCTACTGCCGCGCTTCAAGATACCAAGCAGGTTTTAACGTATTCCAAACTAGTGTTACGAATGATTAATTTCATCTTCGAATGATTAACTTCATCTGTAGAAGTTTGGGAATTTACGTATTTCAGATTGCATAGTGTTATAGATAGTCATAGCGTGAAAACATTAGTTCAGAGTTAATTTAATGTCTAGGTTGTTGAATAAATAGCGCTCTCCTTCAGCCACCTTCCTACTGATTAATTCATTGAACGTATGTCATTGAACGTATGACAAAAACTGCGATCTCCTCAGAACTTTCCCGCGACAATATTTGCAGCATTTGATCCCATCTCCTACATCGTTTATGAGAATGTCTTGCCAATCAAACGGTCTATAGCTCGCTTTCTAGTTACGGGAATCTTGGCTATTGCTGCTCTTGACTTGTACTTAAGAAGATGCCTCATGTATTTCTAATTTCTAAATCGAGTTCAAAGGATTCTTAAGCCGTTTGGGATGTTCCCACACCCCTTTGATTAATCCCCGTGATTGCCCCCGTCTGTTTGTTCGACACCTTAACTTCTTCGGATTCATTTGCATGACATCTTCTTCCCAGTCTGATTCGGTAAACTCGCAAGAGTTTGACCATCTGGCAACGAGTTCAGCTTTTACTCCAGGTCTGTCGGAACCTGATTCTACAACTGCTCAACACGATCCCCAACAGTCGAAGACAGGTGTATTTGTGACGGTTCATGGGCATTTCTATCAGCCGCCGCGTGAGAATCCTTACCTCAATGCAGTTGAACGACAGCCCAGCGCTAGCCCATTTCATGATTGGAATGAGCGGATTCACCACGAATGCTATCGCCCCAATGCCTTTGCTCGTGTGCTTAACGACCGGGGAGAATTGGTGGGGATCGTCAATAACTATGAGTATTTAAGCTTCAATATTGGGCCAACGCTGATGAGTTGGCTAGAGCAATATGACCCAGAGGTGTATCAGCGCATTGTGGAAGCAGACCGAAAAAGCTGCGATCGCCTCAATGGGTATGGAAATGCGATCGCCCAAGTCTATAACCACATCATTCTGCCGCTGGCAAATGAGCGTGACAAGCGCACCCAAATTCGCTGGGGCAAGGCAGATTTTGAGTCTCGCTTTGGACGTGCTCCCGAAGGCATGTGGCTGGCTGAAACGGCCATAGACTACGATACTGTCAAAATACTGATAGACGAAGGTATCCGCTTTATTATTTTGGCTCCCTCTCAAGCCCAGCGGTGTCGCCCCTGCCCCACCACCGAAAACCCTGATCCCCAATGGACTGAGGTAGGCGGTGGACAGATTGACCCAGTGCAGCCCTATCGCTGCTATTTGAAAGGAGAGCAGGTGTTGGGGGTTTGGTGTGATGAACCCCGCAATTCTGCGCCAGAGCAGACTTCTTACCCGTACCTCGACATCTTTTTCTACGATGGGCCTATTTCTCGTGACATGGGCTTCAACGATGTGCTAGGCAGTTCTCAACATTTTGCTGCACGCATTGAGCAAGCGGTGCGCGGCGATCATCGGCAGGCACAGCTCATTTCAGTGGCCACCGATGGCGAAACCTTTGGGCACCACAAGAGCGGTACCGAAAAGGCATTGGCCTATGCCTTTACCGATGAATTTCCCCGGCATGGCTGGGCGGTAACCAACTTTGCCCATTATCTCAGCTTTAACCCACCCACCTGGGAAGTGGACTTGAAGCCAGTTACCGCCTGGAGTTGTTCTCACGGAGTCGATCGCTGGCAGGATGACTGTGGCTGTGGCGGCGGTGGGTTATGGAACCAAAAGTGGCGTAGACCCCTGAGGGATACGCTGAACTGGCTGCGAGATCAACTGATCCGCATTTATGAGGAGCAAGGCAGCAAGCTATTTAAAGACCCGTGGCAGGCGCGAGATGGCTATGTAGATGTGATCGGCGATCGCTCTCTCACCACGATCAACCGCTTTTTAGCAGCCCATCAGACCCACAAGCTAACCAACAGTGAACGGGTTGATGCCCTACGGCTGCTCGAAATGCAGCGCCACACCCTGCTGATGTACACAAGCTGTGGCTGGTTCTTTGAAGAAGTGTCACGACCTGAAGGAACACAAATTCTACGCTATGCTGCCCGCGCCCTTGAACTGGCCGAAGACCTGACTGGCGTACAGCTTGAAAAAGCCTTCGTACGGCGACTAGCAACGATCCCCAGCAACGTAGAGATATTTTCCAACGGTGCAGAGGTATTTCGTCAACTCGTAGACTCTGCCCGCGTTAGCTTCGAGCAGGTAGCGGCTCATTATGCCATCAGCTCCCTGTTTAATTCCTATTCTTCTGAACAGCGCGTGTACTGCTATACGGCACAGCGGTTAGATTATCAGCTTCAGCGCATAGGGGCATTAACCCTAGCAGTTGGACACATCCAACTCACATCGGAAATTACACGAGAATCGGTCAACTTAGTGTATGCCGTGCTGCATCTAGGCGGATGGGATTTCCACTGCTGTGTTCAGCCCTTCACCAGTCGCCGTGTCTACCTACAACTGAAGGAAAGCATTGTTGAATCACTGAAGCTCGCCAGCGCAGCTCAGGTAATTTTAGCCATGAGCCGAGCCTTTGGGGATCAATCCTATGGTCTCCAAAACCTATTCGCTGAAGATCGCCATCGGATTATGCGGCTCTTGAGTCAAGAAACCCTAACTCGACTCGACCAGCTTTACAGTCAGGTCTATCGAGATAACTACGGTGTGTTGATGGCCTTTCAGCGAGACAGCTTGGAGGTGCCTCATGAGCTACAGGTAGCGGCAGAGGTGGCTCTAGGGCATCGTGTTATTACGTCACTTCAGGCACTTGAACGCGAAACCAGTGATTTTCCGCCAGTCCATCCGCAGCTCTGCACTAGCTATCTGGCAGAACTGGAGGCGATCGCCACGGAAGCGAATCATCTCCACTGCCAGATTCGACAACCCCAGATTAAACAAACGCTAGAGCGACTGATCTTGCGATCGCTTTGGCACCTGTTACACAACATCGACCCCACCACCTTAGAAACAGACGTGTGTTGGATTGCCCGGTTAATTGCCGTTGGTCACCATCTCCACTTGCCTCTGCAGCTCGACCGCGCCCAAGAACTCTATTTCCGCAGCCTACACCACCAAATTCTGCCACAGCATTTTCTACCCCACTTTCAGTGCCACATAGAGAGTTCTCTACAGCATAAAAATGCAAAGACTTCTCAGAACCCCTTATCCTTAAGCATTGCCAACCTTCACCATTTACTCAACCTGGGTCAAATTCTACAGGTAGATGTGGCTGTCTGGTTAGATCGCCTTCAGGTTGCTAAAAGCAGCTCTACGTCTCTGAGGGCGCAATCCTAAATATATCCAAAAGCGAATCGGGTGCCCGGCTTAACCGAACACCCGACTCGCTTGGCTTAAATAGATTCTCGAAACCTTAGATGTGTCCTTGAATCACTAAGGCTGCATACTCTGAGTATGTAAGGGCGAACGATGGGGCTCGAACCCACGAATGGCGGAATCACAATCCACTGCCTTAACCACTTGGCTACGCTCGCCATGACATCTGCCAATATAGCACAATCTTCTTAGCAAGACTAGCCCTCCAAATTAGGGGTAGTGGTATTGATGTAAGGATTCGACCCTGTTGCTGATTGTTTAAAGCGCGATTTCAAACTCAGTAAGGGAACAGCGTTGAAATTAAGATACCGGCTCAAGCAGAAGGCTTATCATGGATTCCCGCGCAGGCGGGAATGACACCGGGATGATTTTTGTTTGCTGATCCCTAACTAGTCAACGTCTGACAGATTCGGTTGCAATTCAGCTCTCCTAAAACATTTCATCTATGCCAGGAACGAAATTCCCAGCGTTGGTTTCATAGTTAGAAATGCCAAAATCTCACGGAGGTGTCAAAGATCCGCGCACGTCACGTTTCCATGGCTCACTCAAAAGAGTTTATAAAGCTCCTATGAAATACAAGAAAATCTCCCTTTATTTGTCAGTCCTAGCATTTATTGGTCTAGGAGTTGCCATGGCACTCACCAACCCATCTCAGCCAGCCTATAACCGATATGCCACCAAGCGGCTAACGCGCTATCTCAACGAGAATGTTTGCCCTCAAGCTCCAAATATCTTGGGTAATGATTTGCAAGATCAGTGTGTTGAGTTGCTAAAAGAAAATCAGGCCGACATTCAAAAATTAATCAGGCAAAATACAACGCAAAGCAATTTTCTGTTTCTCAGTCTTTACAAGACACACCTTTCAGCACATGAGCTGCTGCCTCGCGAGATTCGACAATTTATTTCACCTCAATTGCTTCCAACTTACACATTTGAAACAGTAGGTGTATTTCAAGGCTTTCATACCTACAAAGCCCGACGGCAGTAAGCAGTCAGGAGGAGGTTGGGTTCCCAAAATTTATCTTCAGATTAAGTAATATCGCTTACATTTATGCAGATTTTTTCGTGAAAGGAATTTTAGAAATCGCGTTGAGCATGGCTTCTAAAACTTCTCTCTCAGTCGGCAGTTAGTATCGGTGTTACCTTTGTCGTCCAGAACACATCGCCTGTAAGAATTCACCACAGTGGTCTAGAGTGCCCCCAAACCTGATAGATTTACGTGAGTATCGGCATGAAAGATTGAGCACCATGAGAGTCTTAGTTATTGGCGGCGACGGATACTGTGGGTGGGCAACTGCGCTTCACCTGTCGAGTCGGGGTTACGAGGTAGGGATTTTAGATAGCCTGGTACGGCGACATTGGGATAGCGAATTGTGTATTGACACATTAACTCCTATCGCTCCGATCCAGACTCGCCTACAGCGCTGGAAAGACTTGACCGGAAAAACGATTGAGCTATTTGTGGGCGACTTGTGCAACCATGCCTTTTTGGAAAAGGCAATGCTCCAGTTTAAGCCCGATTCTGTAGTGCATTTTGGCGAACAGCGGTCTGCTCCTTTCTCCATGATTGACCGGGAACACGCCGTGTTGACCCAGGTGAATAACGTGGTAGGCACGCTCAACTTGCTCTATGTCATGCACGATCACTTCCCTGACTGCCACTTGGTAAAGCTGGGCACGATGGGCGAGTACGGCACCCCCAATATTGACATTGAGGAAGGCTACATCACAATTGAGCACAATGGGCGCAAAGATACGCTGCCCTATCCTAAGCAACCTGGTTCGTACTACCACCTCAGCAAGGTACACGATTCTCACAATATCCACTTTGCCTGCCGTATTTGGGGTTTACGTGCCACTGACCTCAACCAGGGCATCGTGTACGGGGTGTTGACGGAAGAGACAGGGATGGATGAGCTGCTGATCAATCGGCTCGACTATGACGGGGTATTTGGCACAGCGCTAAACCGTTTCTGTATCCAAGCGGCGATCGCCCACCCACTAACCGTGTATGGAAAAGGCGGACAAACGCGAGGCTTCTTAGATATCCGTGATACGGTGCGCTGTGTGGAATTGGCGATCGCCACTCCTGCCGCTCCGGGCGAGTTCCGTGTTTTCAACCAGTTCACCGAGCTATTCAGCGTGAGTGATATTGCCAACATGGTACAAAAAGCAGGATCGGCACTGGGCTTAAAGGTGGATATCAACCACATCGAAAACCCCCGCATTGAAAAAGAAGAGCATTACTTCAATGCCAAGAACACCAACCTGCTCAGCCTTGGATTGGAGCCGCATTTTCTGTCTGACTCGTTGATCGACTCGCTGCTCAACTTTGCCATGAAGTATAAGCACCGAGTTGATGCAACTGAAATTCTACCCAAGGTCAAGTGGAACGGATAAAGAGTAATTAAGACTGTTCGGCAGTACCGAACAGTCTTAATTACTCTTGCTAGCTACTTTATTCTGTTGCCCTCATTCTGTCGCTGCTTATGCGTGTTGCCCTCTTTACCGAAACTTTTTTACCCAAGGTTGATGGCATTGTGACGCGCCTCAGCCACACAGTTGATCATCTACACCGACTGGGACATCAGGTATTGGTGTTTTCGCCAGACGGCGGGCTAAAGGAATATAAAGGGGCAAAGATCAATGGCATTCCGGGGTTTCCGCTGCCGTTGTATCCTGAGCTGAAGCTAGCGCTGCCTGGGCCGTCAATTCGGCGGGAGCTGGAGCTATTTCAGCCAGATTTGATTCATATTGTGAATCCGGCGGTGTTGGGAGTAGGAGGGCTGTACTATGCCAAGTCGCTAGGGATTCCACTGGTAGCGTCGTACCACACGCACTTGCCAAAGTATCTGGAACACTATGGCTTGGGCATGTTGGAAGGGCTGCTGTGGGAATTGTTGAAGGCCATGCATAACCAGGCAGTGGTGAATCTGGTGACCTCGACGGCTATGCAGGATGCGCTAACGGAGCACGGCGTGGAGCGAGTCAAGGTTTGGCAGAAGGGAGTTGATACAGAATCGTTTGACCCCAGCTTGGCCAGTGCTGAGATGCGATCGCACCTGACCCAAGGGCACCCTGATTCTCCCTTGCTGCTCTATGTGGGTCGGCTGTCGGCAGAGAAAGAAATCGACCGAATTAAGCCCGTTCTAGAAGCAATTCCGGGGGCACGATTGGCGCTCGTGGGCGATGGCCCCTATCGTGCCGATCTGGAACGAATTTTTGCCGATACTCCGACTTTATTTGCGGGCTACATGACGGGCAAAGTTCTGGGAGCGGCGTTTGCCTCTGCCGATGCCTTTGTGTTTCCGTCTCGCACTGAAACGTTGGGGCTAGTATTGCTGGAAGCGATGGCGGCGGGCTGTCCCGTTAT
>Ga0335394_10007514_pt1 | contig 12317 bp, 12 predicted proteins | sample MAT03_FD_205741 | JGI IMG/M metagenome (GOLD analysis project Ga0335394, IMG submission 205741) | Freshwater microbial communities from Lake Fryxell liftoff mats and glacier meltwater in Antarctica - MAT-03 (spades assembly) (version 2) ... | reverse complement strand
ACCGGCGTGGCGACGGCTAACTTCCTCAACAACCCGCCGCGCTTCCGCAGCCCGAACCTGAAGTTCGAGTTCAACGTCGAGAAGGCCAACGCGATGCTCGACGCCGCCGGCTGGCGTCGCGGTGCTGACGGCATCCGCGCCAAGGGCAACGTCAAGCTCAAGTACGTCTACCAGACCTCCGTCAACGCAGCGCGGCAGAAGACGCAGGCGATCGTCAAGGACGCCTTCACCAAGGCCGGCATCGATGTCGAGCTGAAGTCGGTCACGGCGGCGGTGTTCTTCGGCGGCGACGTGGCCAACCCGGACACCTTCACCAAGTTCTGGTCGGACATCCAGATGTACACGACCACCATGACCCAGCCCGACCCGCAGGTCTTCATGGAGCAATATTGCAGCTGGGAGGTGGCGCAGAAGGCCAACCGGTGGGCCAGCCGCAACGTCCTGCGCTGGGTCAACGCCGACTACGACGCTGCGCACAAGGCAGCGCAGGGCGAGCTTGATCCGGTCAAGCGTGCGGCGCTGTTCATCCGCATGAATGACCTGGTCGGCGCTGACGGCTACATCATTCCGGTGGTGTTCCGTCCACGCGTCTCCGCCGCCGGGCTGAAGCTCGCGGCCCCGCTGTCGGGCTGGGACAACGACATGTGGGCGCTGCCCTCCTGGTTCAAGGAAGCCTGAGCCCGCTGTCCGTCGCGCGCCGGCTGCACCAGGCCGGCGCGCTTCTTCCTTGATTTCCCCCTTCCCGACCTGACCCGCATACGCCTTGGGTAACTACATCCTGCGTCGGCTGCTGATCCTGATTCCCAGTCTGTTGGGCATCAGCATCGTGCTCTTCACCGTGCTCGCCCTGGCCCCGGGTGACCCGTTCGAGGAACTGGCCACCAACCCGAACGTGCCGCCCGAGGTGCGCCTCGCGCTGCGCGCGAGCCTCGGCCTGGACGACCCGGTCTGGCAGCGCTACTTCCACTGGCTGGGCTCGATGCTGAGGGGCGACTGGGGCTTCTCCTTCATCAGCCGGCTCGATGTCGACACACTGATCATGCAGCGGCTGCCGGTGACCATCGTCATCATCGGTGCCTCGCAACTGCTGGCGCTGGCCATCGCGCTGCCGGTGGGCATCATCTCGGCGGTGCGGCCCTACAGCTGGTTCGACCGCATCGCCAGCACGCTGGCCTTCATCGGTTTTTCGCTGCCCACCTTCTTCACCGGGCTGCTGTTCATCCTCTTCTTCTCGATCTATCTCGGCTGGCTGCCGTTCGTGTACCGCGCCGACATCAGCAGCACCGGTTGGCAGTGGTGGTGGGACCATGTCAAGCAGTCGATCATGCCGGTCACCGTGCTCGGCCTGTTCCAGGCCGGCAGCTTGATGCGCTATGTGCGCTCCTCGGTGCTCGACGTGGTTCGGCTGGACTACGTCACCACCGCGCGCAGCAAGGGCCTGTCCGAGCGCGTGGTGGTCATGAAGCACGTGGTGCGCAACGCACTGATTCCGGTGGTCACGCTGGTCGCGCTGCAACTGCCGGCAGTTTTCGGCGGCGCGATCGTCACCGAACAGATCTTCCGCATTCCGGGCATCGGCTCGCTGCTCATCGACAGCATCCTGCGCAACGACACCCCGGTGATCATGAGCGTGACCTTCGTGCTCGCGGGCCTGGTGCTGATCTTCAACCTTCTGGCTGACCTGCTCTATGCCTGGCTCGACCCCCGCATCAGCTACAGGTAGCCCAGCGGCTTCGACGGCCCGCAACAGCGTCTCGCCCTGGGCCGAGGCCTGGCGGCGCTTCAAGCGTCATCGCCTGGCCTATGCCAGCCTGTTCGTGCTCGGGCTGACGGTCCTGGCCGTGCTGCTCGGGCCGCTGGTGTGGAAGCTCGGCATCAACGACATCGACTTCCAGGCCCGGCTGGTCGGGCCGACGGCCAAGCACCCCTTCGGCACCGACGACCTCGGCCGCGACCTGCTGGCGCGCATGCTCTACGGCGGCCGCATCTCGCTGGCGGTGGGGCTGGCGGCGATGCTCACCGCAGTGATCATCGGCGTGCTGATCGGCGCCATCGCCGGCGTCTCGCGCGGCTGGGTGGACGCGGTGCTGATGTGGGTCACCGACCTCTTCCTCAGCCTGCCGCAGCTGCCGGTGCTGCTGCTCTTGATCTTCTTTTTCCGCGACGGCCTGAAGAGCGTGTTCGGGCCCGAGATCGGCATCTTCCTGCTCATCGTGCTGGTCATCGGCGGGCTCAGCTGGATGCCCGTGGCGCGGCTGGTGCGCGCGCAGTTCTTCAGCCTGCGCGAGAAAGAGTTCGTCGAGGCCGCACGCGCGCTCGGCGCCACCACCTCGCGCCAGGTCGTGCGGCACATCCTGCCCAACTCGCTGGGCCCGGTGATCGTGGCCGCCACCATCAACATCGCCGCGGCCATCATCGCCGAGTCGACGCTGTCCTTCCTCGGCCTGGGCTTCCCGCCGGACATCCCGACCTGGGGCCGCATCCTGCAGGACAGCCGCGATTACCTCGACATCGCGGTGCACTGGTCGATGTTCCCGGGGCTGGCGATCTTCCTCGCGGTGCTGACCATCAACTTCATCGGTGACGGCCTGCGCGATGCGCTCGACCCGCGGAGGGTGATGTAGTGGCGCTGCTCGAGATCCGCGGCTTGAAGACCCACTTCAAGACCGACGACGGCTGGCTGCACGCGGTGGACGGCGTGGACATCGCGGTCGATGGTGGCGAGACGGTCTGCGTGGTCGGCGAGTCCGGCTGCGGCAAGAGCGTCACCGCGATGACCGTGCTGAAGCTCGTGGCCATGCCGCCGGGCAAGATTGTTGCCGGGCAGGTGATGTGGCAGGGGCGCGACCTGGTGCCGCTGGACAACGACGAGATGCGCAAGATCAGGGCGAAGGAAATCGCCATCATCTTCCAGGAGCCGATGACCAGCCTGAACCCGGTCTACACCGTCGGCGACCAGATCGCAGAGAGCGTGCGGCTGCACGAGGGCGTATCCAGACGCGAGGCGATGGACCGCGCGGTGGAGATGCTCAAGCTGGTGCACATCCCGACGCCGGACAAGCGTGTGCGCGACTACCCGCACCAGTTCAGCGGCGGCATGCGCCAGCGCGTGATGATCGCCATCGCGCTGGCCTGCAACCCCAAGCTTCTCATCGCCGACGAGCCCACCACGGCGCTGGACGTGACCATCCAGGCGCAGATCCTCGAGCTCATCGGCGAGCTCAAGGAACGCCTGGGCATGGCGGTGATGCTGATCACGCACGCCATGGGCGTGGTGGCCGAGGTGGCGCAGCGCGTGGTGGTGATGTACGCCGGCAAGGTGGTCGAAGAGGCGCCGGTGACGGCGCTCTTCGCCAACCCGCGCCACCCCTACACGCAGGGGCTGATCCGCTCGATTCCGCGCATCGACACCGCCGCCACGCACAAGGTGCGGCTCGAAGCCATCCCGGGCAGCGTGCCCAAGCTGATCAACCCGGCCGAAGGCTGCCGCTTCGCCTCGCGCTGCAGGCTCGCGATCCCCGAGTGCAGCCAGGCCACGCCGCCGCTGCGTGAAGTTGCCCCCGGCCACAAGGTGGCCTGCATCCTGGCCTGACCGCGCACGCAATGAGCGAACCGATCCTGAAGGTGAAGAACCTGGTCAAGCAGTTCCCGGTGCACGGGGGGCTGCTGCGGCGCGAGGTGGGCCGGGTGCATGCGGTGGACGGCGTGAGCTTCGAGATGGCCGCCGGCGAGACGCTGGGCGTGGTCGGCGAATCGGGCTGCGGCAAGAGCACCACCGGGCGCTGCATCCTGCGCCTGATCGAGCCGACCTCGGGCGAGGTCTGGTTCGAGGGCCGCAACGTCACCGCACTGGGCCGTGAAGAGCTGCGTGCGCTCTCGCGCGACATGCAGATCATTTTCCAGGACCCTTACGCCAGCCTGAACCCGCGCATGACGGTGGGCGCCATCATCGGCGAGGGCCTGGTCATCCACGGCCTGGCCAAGACCACGCAGGACATCGAAGCGCGCGTGGCCGAACTGCTGCAGACCGTGGGCCTGAATGCCGACCACATGCGGCGTTACCCGCACGAGTTCAGCGGCGGCCAGCGCCAGCGCATCGGCATCGCGCGTGCGCTGGCGGTGCGGCCCAAGCTGATCGTCTGCGACGAGGCTGTGAGCGCGCTGGATGTGTCAATCCAGGCGCAGGTCATCAACCTGCTCGAAGACCTGCAGGACAAGTTCAACCTGACCTACGTCTTCATCGCCCACGACCTCTCGGTGGTCGAGCACACCAGCGACCGCGTGGCCGTGATGTACCTCGGGCGCATCGTCGAGATCGCGCCGGCCAACAAGCTCTACACCAACCCGCTGCACCCCTACACCGAGGCGCTGCTGTCGGCGGTGCCCATCCCCGACCCGACCATCAAGCGCAAGCGCATCATGCTGCAGGGCGATGTGCCCAGCCCGCTGAACCCGCCAACGGGCTGCCACTTCCACACCCGCTGCCCGATCGCGCAAAAGCCGCTGTGCAATACCGAGGCGCCGCAGCTCAAGCAGAACTCCGAGGGGCACTGGGTCTCTTGCCATCTGCGTGGGTAGCGACCAGACAGGCACCCGGTAGAAATCTGGCTGGCACCCGGCAGGTCGAAATGAAGATCCGGCGCCAAGGCGGCCGCACCCCGCGTCAGGACACCGGCGGTCGCCGCGCGAAGAAGTCGATCTCGACGCGCGCGCCACGGGCCGGCGGCGGCAGCGCTCACGGCAAAGTCTCCGGCATCTCTCGCTACTCCTCAGGCTTGGGGATGCGCGAGATGGGTCTCGTCGCCGAACACGGTATCGCCTCGCGGCGCCTCAGCCGCCGACGAGATCGTCGAGAAGCCGGTAGTCCGGCAGCGTGGTGTCGATCGCCCGCCCGCCGCGGATGACGGTGCGGTCGAACTGCGCGCGCGCCAGCAGTTCGGAGTAGCTGCGCGCCTTCAGCACGAGCAAGTCAGCCGGCGCACCCGGCTTCAGCACGCCGACATCGAGGCCCATGATGGCCGCGGGCGTGGCCGTGGCGGCGTGGATCCAGTCGCCCAGCGGGTGGTCCAGATGCCCGATCTTCACCGCCTGGGTGTAGGTGTCGAGCATGTCGTGGTCGCCGTAGGCGTGGAAGGGGTCGCGGCAGTTGTCGCCGGCCACCGCAACGCGCAGGCCGGCCGCGGCCATCTCGTGCAGCGTCGTCACGCCGCGCCAACGGGGTGTGCGCGCGGTTGGGCTGCGGTCCTGCAGGTACATGTTGACGGTGGGCAGGCTCACGATGTCGATGCCGGCCTCGCGGCAGACAGCAATCGTCGCTTCGATGAACTCATCGGTCTGCAAGGCCAGCGCAGTGCAGTGGCCGCACAGGATGCGACCCTTGAAGCCCAGGCGCAGGGCGGTCTGCGCGACGCGGATCAGGCTGCGCGCGCGCGGATCGGTCGATTCATCGACGTGCAGATCCAGGTCGAGCCCGCGATCCATCGCCAGTGTGAACAGACGCTCGAGCGCAGTGTCAAGCCCGGGCGGCAGCGGATCGTCGGGGAATCGGGCCAGACGCGTGGCGCAGCCCAGGCGCGCACCGTGCTCGGCCACCGTGTCGGCGAGCTGGCGGCCTTCGTCGGTGAGGAAGATGTCGATGGCAGCGATCGACGAGGCCTGCAGCTCGATGCGGCCGGCCCAGCGCTCGCGCAGATCGCGGAACACCGGGAAGGAGATCGAGGCCTGCGGCGCCAGCGAGTCGAGGTGCGTGCGGATCGCGACCACCCCCTTGGCGTAGGCGGTCGCCAGCCCGAACTCCATGCGACGGCGCACGTCTTCGGCGGTCCAGCGCGCGCTGCGGTCGATCGCCGTGGCGCGGAAGGCCCCGGTGCCGTCGCCGCTCGGGTTGGGCTGGCGCGGCCAGATGTGGCCCTTGTCCAGGTGCGTGTGGCAATCGACCATGCCCGGCAGCACCACCGACGCGTCGAGGTCGGGGCCCAGCGCCTGCGGCAGGCTGCCTGCCGGCTCGAGGGCCGCGATGCGTCCGCTATCGATCAGCAGGTCGACCGCGACCAGGCCTTCGGTGCGCGCCGCGGGAAAGCGGCCCTCGACCAGGCATGCCGGCACGTTCGCGCCGCGAAGTGCGTAGCGCGGCTGCGGCGGCGGCTGGAAGAAGGACGGGCCCATGCGCGCAGCGGGGCTTCAGTTCTCGCGGCGCATCGCGCTGTCGTGCCAGTGGCGCAGGCTCAGGTGCGAGATCAGCGAGAGGCCGGCGAAGATCGCCACGCCGCACAGCGAGACCAGTGTCAGCGCGGCGAACATGCGCGGAATCTGCAACTGGTAGCCCGCCTCGAGGATGCGGTACGCCAGCCCCGACTCGGCACCCCCGGTGCCGGCGACGAACTCGGCCACCACCGCCCCGATCAGCGACAGCCCGCCCGAGATGCGCAGACCGCCAAGGAAGTACGGCATCGCCGCCGGCAGCCGCAGGTTCCACAGCGTCTGCCAGCGCGAGGCGCGGTAGAGCTGGAACAGGTTCACCAGGTGGTGGTCGGCCGAATTCAGCCCCAGCGTGGTGTTCGACAGGATCGGGAAGAACGCCACCAGCCAGGCGCAGATCAGCAGCGAGAGCATCACGTTGTCGGCCCAGATGATGATCAGCGGCGCGATGGCCACGACTGGCGTCACCTGCATCACGATCGCATACGGGAACAGCGAGCGCTCGAGCCACTTCGACTGCGTGAACAGCACGGCCAGCAGCATGCCGACGACGACGGCGGCCGTCAGCGCGGCCATCGAGATCGACAGCGTGATCCACAGCGAACCCGACAGCGAGGACCAGTCCTTCACCAGCGTCTGCGCGATGACCCACGGCTCGGGCAGGATGTAGACGGGAATCTGGCGCACGCGCACGACGAGCGTCCACAGCCCGAGGAACGCGAGGCCGAGCACCAGCGGTGCCAGCAGGCGCGGCCAGGTCGAGGCGCGCAGGCCCGCGATGCGGCGCTCGTGGTCGGCGACCGGGATGTCCTCGTCGGCGACCGGCGCCACCAGCGGCCGCGCGTGATCGATGTCCATCGCCTGCGCAAGCTCTTCAGCGGCGGGGCTGCGCTTGGTCGGCGGCGGCGGTGATGCCTTCGGCGCGCCACGCAGCGACACGCCAGCACCCAGTTCGGCCCCCGGCGTGCTCATGCCGCCCTGCGCCTGTCCATCGCGTCCTCGAGCGCGGCCGACACGGTGCTGCAGTGCGTCGCATAGACCGCCGAGGTGCGGTACGTGCTGTGACGCGGGTACGGCTCGTCGACGGCGATGTCGGCGTGGATGCGCCCGGGCCGCGGCGCCATCACCACGATGCGCTGCGACAGGAACACGCTCTCGTACACCGAGTGGGTGACGAAGATCACGGTGAAGCGCTCGCTGCGCCACAGCTCGAGCAGGTCGTTGTTCAGGCGCGCGCGGGTGATTTCGTCGAGCGCCGCGAAGGGCTCGTCCATCAGCAGGATGCGGGGCCGCGTGACCATTGCGCGGGCGATCGACACGCGCATCTTCATGCCGCCGGACAGCTCGCGCGGATAGGCCGCCTCGAAGCCGCCGAGACCGACCGCGGCCAGCGCCTCGGCGGCGCGCGCCAGCCGCTCGGGCTTGGACAGGCCGGCGATCTTCAGCGGCAGCGCGACGTTGCGCAGCGCGCTGGCCCAGGGCAGCAGCGTCGGCTCCTGGAACACGAAGGACAGGTCGGGCCGGGCGTGGCCCATCGCGTCGTAGGCGCTGGTCGGCCACTCGATCTCTCCGGCCGAAGGCTCACCCAGACCGGAGATCAGCTTGAGCAAGGTGCTCTTGCCGCAACCCGAGGGGCCGAGCAGGGACACAAACTGGCGCTGCCCGACGTCGAGGTCGACTTCCTTCAGCGCCAGCGTGCCGTTGGAAAAACGCTTGGAGACCGTGCGACAGCGCAGCAACGGCTTCTCGCGCGCAACCTCTTCAGCGGGCACGGCGGACGCGCCGTCAGGGGGCAGCAGCGCGCTCACCGCCACTCAGCCGCGCTTGCGGTTGATGAACTGCATCGTGTAGCCGCGCCTGACATCCAGCCCGGCCGGTTGTGCGCCGGCCGCGACCATGCCGTCGTAGAAGCGCTTCATGCGCGCCTCGGACATGGTGCCGATGCCCTGGGCCTTGGTCTCGGCGGTCTCGACGATGCCGAACTTGCGCAAGGAGTCGACCGCAAAGGCGATCTTCGCCGGGGTCATCTCGGGGTTGGCCTGGCGGATCAGTGCATTGGCCGCCGACGCATCGCCGTTCATGTAGGTCTCCCAGCCCTTGGCCGTGGCGTCGACGAAGCGCTGCACGAGGTCGGGCCGCTCCTGCACCATCTTCGGCGCGGCCAGCAGAACGTTGGAGTAGTTGTCGAAGCCCGCGTCCGCCAGCAGGTGGATGACCGGCTCGACGCCGGCCTCGCGCGCGGCGAAGGGCTCGCTGGACAGGAAGCCCTGCATCGACATCTGCTTGTCGGCCAGGAAGGGCGCGAGGTTGAAGGTGTAGGGCCGGATCTGCTCGTCGGTGTAGCCGAAGCGCGCCTTGAGCCAGATCCAGTAGGTCTGGCGCCCGGTGGTGGCGACGAGGATCGGCTTGCCCTTGAGCGCAGCCAGGTTGTCGTTGCCCATGCCCGGATGCGACAGCAGCACGCGCGGGTCTTTCTGGAAGAACGAGGCCACCGCGACGCCGGGCAGCGACTGCTGCAAGAAGTTGAGCATGCGGAAGCTGTCGAACTCGCAGAAGTCGACGTTGCCGGCGAGGAAGATCGTATTGACGTTCATCTGCGGGCCGCCCTTGCGGATCTCGACCTCCAGACCCGCATCGCGGTACAGGCCGGTGGCCACCGCCTGGTAGAAGCCGCCGTGTTCGGCCTGCGCGAGCCAGCCGGTCTGGTAGCTGACCTTGGTCAGCCCCTGCGCGCCTGCGTGGCGGACGAAGGCCGGGGCCGCCAGCGTGGCGCCGCCGGCAATGGCGGCCAGGGCGCTGCGGCGGGAGATTCCTTTGGCGTTCATGCGATGGCTCCTTGGGTTCAGGTGGTTCGGGTGGTTCGGGTGGTTCAGTTGGGCGTGGCGGCGGCCTCGGGCGCACGCGTGCTCGCGTAGCGCCAGCCCTCGCCGGGCAGATCAGCGCCGGTACTTTCTTCTCGGGCCTGGGCGTCGAAGCGCAACTTGCCCGGATTCATCAGGTCGTGCGGGTCCATCGCGCGCTTGAACACGATGTCCTCGCGATCCACCGACTTCATGCCGCCTTCCTTGACGAGAAAGGTGTGGTTGTTGGCGACCATCGCGCCGTCGTCGGCCATGGCCCGCATCACCTCGGCCAGATGCGCTTCGCCCCGGTAAGCGAACAGCGGCGAGCCCTGGAAGCTGAGCTTGCCGTCGAAGCGCTTGGCCTCGAAGTGCATGTCGCCCAGGTCTTTGAAGCGGTTGTGGCTGCGCGCGATGGACTCGACCAGACCCGGGTCGAGGTACAGGCCGACGTTCTCGACCATCTCGGGGTGGTCGCGGTTGATGTGCATGCGCGTGTGACCCCAGGCGAACTCGTAGAGCGGCAGACGGTAGGGCCCTGCGCCTTCAGCCGCCGATGCGGTGACGTCGCCGCCGAACTCGCGCACCAGTTCGAGAAAGTTCTCGACGAAGGGCTCGGCGATCATCGCCAGCACGACGCTGTGGCCGTCGCGACCGTAAGGCACGAACATGCGCATCCGCTTCCAGATGCCCGGGCCCATGACCGAGACCAGCTTTTTCACGATGCCGTCGGCGGTGGCGAGCATGTGCGCGAAGCGCACCGCGGTCATGAACTCCGGGAACACGACGATCTGTTCCTGCCAAGCCCAGGCCGGCGCCAGCGGCATCTCGACCTCGGTCATGATGCCGTTGCTGCCGTAGGCGTGGTGCACCAGGTTGACGCGGTCGCCGCGCAGTTCGACCACGCGCGGCTCGACCTCGACGCTGACGACCTCCAGGCCGGCGATGTTGCCGCGGTCACGCAGGATCCCGTAGCAGCAACTGCCGACCCCGGCATGGCCGCCGCCGACGAAGCCGCCGATGGTGGCGGCGCGTTTGGTCGACGAGTGCATGCGCAACTCCCAGCCGGTGGGCCGCGTGACCTCGTCGATCGCGATCAGGCGCGCACCGGCCTGAGCGCGCACGCGCTGGTCGCGCGTCCACAGCACCTGCGACAGGCCGGTCATGTCCACCATCGCCCCGCCGCGCAGCGGGATGCCCTGGCCGAAGTTGGCGGTGGCGCCGCCGCGCATCACCAGCGGCATGCGCGTGCGCGCCGCCGCCGACGCGATGCGCAGCACGTCCTCTTTCGTTCGCGGGCGCACGATGACATCGGCCACGTGCTCCAGCGCGTCCTGTTTCATGACCGGGCTGAAGGTGGCCGTCATGTCGCGGCTCTTGCGGCGCACGGTCTCGGGGTCCGCGTCGAAGGGCGTATCGCCGATGGCGGCGATAAAGGACGCGGTGTCGTTCATGCTGGTGCACTCCTGCGCAAAGACCGTGCAAAGCCCGGCCTGCTCAAGACCTCAGCAAGGACCGTGCCTGTGCGTGCAAATGCACGCATCTGCCCGCGCCTGCGTACAGTCGGGGCCGCACTGCACCTCAGAGGCCGGCGTTGGAACTCGAAGACCACCTCTTCTTTCTATGCACGCAGGTCGTCTATCGCCGCGATCGGGCGCTCAACGACGAACTCAAGCCCTTCGGGCTGCTGCCCACCGAGTGGCGCACGCTGGGCACCCTGTTGCGCCGCGGCGAGATGACGATGCAGGAGCTGGCGCAGTGGACGGCCTACGAGCGCACCCGCCTGACACGCATGCTGCACGGCATGGAGGCCCGAGGATTGGTCGAGCGCCTCGATTCGGAGCGCGACGGACGTGCCGTCGTGGTGCGCATCACCGCTGAAGGGGCTGCGGTGTACCGGCGCGCCGAGACTTCGGTCGACGTGCTGACCGACGACATCCTGTCGGTCTGCCCGACGCAGGATATCGATCGCGTGCGGCGTTCGCTGCAGGCGATGCGGGCCCGACTGATCGCGATGAAGTACTGAACGCCGCCCCGGCCGGGCTGCGTCGGGCGCTCGGGGGCAGGGCTCAGCCCGCGGCGGCAAACTCGGCGTCGAGCGCAGCCCGCCAACCGGTCTTCTGCGCCGCACTGCCGAAGCTGGCCTCGACACTGTTGGCCGCCAGCACATAGGCCTCGGTCGAGATGGCGGCCGGCGAGACGCTGGGCGTGGTCGGCGAATCGGGCTGCGGCAAGAGCATGCACTCTCGCGCGACATGCAGATCAATTTCCAGGACCCTTACGCCAGCCTGAACCCGTTGAACCCGCCAACGGGCTGCCACTTCCACACCCGCTGCCCGATCGCGAAAAATCCGCTGTGCAATACCGAGAAGCCGCTGTGCAATACCGACAAGCCGCAGCTCGAGCAGAACTCCCAGGGGCACTGGGTCTCTTGCCATCTGCCTGGGTGAAGAGCGCCACCAGCAGGCAGTCGACCGGGTCAGCCGCGCTGACGGCGCACCATGGCGCCGATGCCCAACAGGCCGACGGCCATCAGCGCGTAGGTGCCTGGCTCGGGAATCGGCATCGTGGTCAGGCCGATCACGTTGAAGTTGGCGCCGATCGAACCCTGCGGCGTCAGCGCGCCGCTGCCGAGGTCGATGGTGTACAGGTTCTCTCGCCACGACACATAGCCGACCCCGTTCGCGTGGATCTCGAAGCCCGACGGGTTGTTGACACCGAAGGGCACGCCGCTCAGGGTCAGGTCGCCGACCTTGCTCAGCACGCCGCCGGCAAAGGCATTGGTGTTGACGTACAGCGCGTCGGTGGCGCCGTCGATGTAGTACAGCGGCAAGCTCGCCGCCGGTGACGCGGCGAAGTTGCTGGCGTAGCCCGCACCCACCACGTTGGGCACCACGGCGCTGCCGAAGATCGACAGTGCAGTCTGCACCGCCGTCGAGCCGTTGCCGAAGTTGAAGGCCCGGTTGCTGTTCGGCGCCGCGCCGTTGCCGATCACGCGCAGGTTGTTGTTGCTGGGATTCCAGTCGAGTTCGTAGGTCACGCCCGCGGCTACCACCGGGACGACACCGATGCCGAAGGCGGCGGCGGCGCCAGTGAAGGCATTCAGCGCATACAGGTTGCCCAGGCTGGACAGACCATAGACCATGGCGTCGGGGTTGCGGTAGTCGATGCTGACGATGCTTTCGCCACCCGCCAGGCCGGTGATGGCCGAGCTCGACACGCTGCCCGGCGTGCTGCTGTCGAAGCGCAGCAACAGGTTCGCGTCGGTCAGTCCGAGCA
>Ga0335394_10007513_pt1 | contig 12317 bp, 8 predicted proteins | sample MAT03_FD_205741 | JGI IMG/M metagenome (GOLD analysis project Ga0335394, IMG submission 205741) | Freshwater microbial communities from Lake Fryxell liftoff mats and glacier meltwater in Antarctica - MAT-03 (spades assembly) (version 2) ... | reverse complement strand
CCAAGCTTGCTCGAAAAGATCGGGCCAGAGGTAGGCGGTGGAGCCATGTATGCGCTTGGTATTGTACCCCTTGTAAAACCCGGTCAACACCGCGAGCAGTCCATCCAAATCCCAAAGTGTGTGGCGGTCCAGGCAAGCCCCTAATATGGCGTGGAAGCTTTCCACGTGCCCGTTCTCCTGTGGCGTGTATGGATGCGTGAAGACTTGGTCCAAGTGGTTCTTCTTGAAGTAATCCTGCACCATGTTCGCAATGAACTGCGGACCATTGTCGTTGCGCACTTCCACGTGCAATTTCTTGTTCAACAGATCTGCCGGTTGCAGGTGCCGCCTTATCACGTGGTCCCAAGCTTGCGTTACTTGGTGTTGGGTCATGCTTAGCCCAGCCTGCCAGTGCAAGGTTTGCCGGGTGAAGGTGTCCAGTATGGTGAGGATGTAGCCACTTCGCCGCTCGCCTGTGAGCCACTTGCTTTTGATGTCCATCTCCAGCACATGCAGGGGGCGCTCAGGAGTTACCACCCTATACTTCACAAAGGCCCGCTTCGCGGCCTTACGGCGCGGTGCCAATAGCCCTTCTTGCTTAAAGAGCCGGTATGTTTTCTTCGGGCCGATGTAATACCCCAGCAGCATCAACAAATGTGCGGTCTTTTGATAACCGTGGTCAGTATCCTCATCGTTCTTCAATTCATGGATGTGGGCTACCACTTCACTGTCCGGCACGCGCACAATAAGCCCATCTGCAAGCCTGTTGGTGTGTTGGGTAAGTGGGCGTCCGCGCCTTCCCGAAGTGGGCTTGTGGTAGTACTGGTGGCGGGTGACACCGGTGAGCTGCATGGCAGTCTTATGCTGCATTCCCTGAGCGATGAACTTCCCGATCAGTTCCTTTTTCTCGCCCAGGGATACTTCTTTTTTAGCAGCTCATCCTTTAACAGGCTTTCTAGCTGCTGGTCGGCCACCAATTGTTTAAGCCGATGATTCTCTTTCTCCAGCCGTCGGATCTCTTTAAGGTGCTCGGGGGTCATGCCCCATTCCAGCCCTTTCTCGCCCATGACATCGAGCTTACGTTTCCAGTAGTAGTACGAAGCAGGATACACTCCGTATTTATCCAAGGTGGCCTTAACCCCTTGCGAAGCAGCCTCTTGTACGATCTGAACCTTCTCTTCTTTGCTGTATTTCTTCCTTTCCTTCATCGTTGAACAGTTTATGGTTTTGTGACCATAAACGTGTCCGGTAATTTAGGGGGCTAGAACAGAATACTCCGTCATTCAAGCGGCATAGCATTATAAGAGCGAAAGTTCGATTCAAGCTGAACATAGACCACTGCATTCTATTTCTGTACTATCAATCAAGGTAAACCTAAGACCAGTATTATAAGCCACTATCAACCTCTACCGACCTTGATCCCATTCGCCCACCTTTAAATTATCAAGCCCAAGTTCTTTTTTCACGAGTTCGTTCCAATCGACCAACAACGAGATATCAAAACCTTTTTTGGTACTGAGCAGGTAGCGCTTGATCGCATCCCGCATACGGCGAGAATGTTCTTCATGGATAGTTCGGGCACGACCAACTGTCATGCCCGGCTCATTCAATTTCACCTCCATCCGCCTGCGTTCTATCTCCACTAGATCGAACGCAATGTTCAGGAAGGAATTGATCCAAACTTGTGGCTTAGGTTCATGGTAGCTGCGTGTAGCATCGAATACAGCCACAGAGCGATGCAAAAGATCACCATTTGTAGTATCAAGGTCCAAGTAAAGTTGGAACGCGAGATCCACGTCGTACATGGGTGGCGGTGCCCCGGACCTTCGCCGCGCTTTGCCAAGTAGGTTATGTCGTGTTATTCGTTTCGCGCTGGACCAGGCTACATGAACAGGTTTCAGTAGATCGTATTGCTTGGTGGCTTGCGTATACCAAGGGTCATTGCTAATGTTGTGCTCAGCGATAAAGGCGTGATCACGCAATTGTCGCGCTGTGGGCAACGGCGGGCGCATTCTATGCATGAACGCACTGTCCATAGGTAGCCAGGCGATCTTGCGGTAATCCTCAAAGACCGGTTCCCAGCGAAAAAGAGTGGGAATGAATGGGTTGCCCTTGTCGAAAGTGTACATCAAGGCCTTTGTTTCGAACTGGTCTTCGAAGCTGTTATCGCAATAGGTCGTAAGCAGGTCAAGCTCCAACACTTCGGGAACAAAGGGTGCCACACTGCTCCAAGTTTGCCTATACCGAAGATCAATGCCATCGATCCAGCCCTGCGGAAATAGCGAGACGAACGGGTGGCGGGAGCAGTTCACGCAGTTCAGTTCGAATGAAAGCACTTGAGAGCGCGAATGCACAAGCGTGACCTCCATCAAGAACAGATCAGCGGTGGAGTCCCGTGGTACAGCTCGCAAACGGTCCACGGCATCAGGACCTTCGCCTATCTCGATCGGTTCCACCCGATAATCCGCTTTCAGCTGTTTCACTGTTGAGTATGCGAATGGCGTACGCATGAACTGGCTGTTCATGGCATGGATGTCCATGAGCCCTAGGGCGTATGCCGTGCTGAAGTTGACATAATGCCTTTCTCCCTTCTGTGCGATCCCGATGTTGCCCTGCTTGTAAACAAGGCTCGTGAGCGTACCGGACTTGAACGTGCCATTGTAGTAAGAGTGAATGGTTTCCACGGGAAATGTATCTATTCGTGAATCCAGGCCGAAGAAGAGCTTGGTCGTCACTTCGGGTGTTCGGCGCAGCCAAGAAGAGGCCTCCACGATGCGTTGGTACCAGTCCGCTCCATCAGGTCGGATCACTGCTTCCGGCAGCTGGGCAATGGCACGCCTCATTCGGATATCGGAGCCATCCAGCACGGCGATGAACGGAATACGCATCGTGCGATAACCGATGTAACTGATCTGCAAACTATCGGTCGGACCATGCAGTGGCAGGCGGAACCATCCTTCGATGTTGGTGATCGTACCTATCCGAGTATCCAACAGCAGCACCGTGGCATAGGGCAAGGGATGACCATCCATAGCGTCCACGATACGTGCGATCACGGAGCCTTGTGCAAACAAGTACTGCGGAATTATCGTCAGGAGGATGAATTGAATGACGCGCATCAGGTGAAAGTTAAGCGGTTCCAAGAGTTGCTCTGTTGACCTCCGCTGATCGTCCGGCAAAGTTCACACTGATCCGATGGAAAGCAGAATTCCGAACACGACGGTGAAGTTCTGAAGGCTACATTCCTATTGGCTCATTCCACTACCAGCTCCCCACTTAGCTTGCACCCATGTCCCGGGTCGACATCGCCATCAATGTCCATGGCAAGCCGCATCAAACGGCAGTGACCTTGCTGTCGTTTTTGCGCCATAGCGGCCAGCACGTCGGTCGGATCCACTTCACGTTGGAAAGTCGTCAACCGTTCGGCGCCGCATTCGGCACATTGCTTCAACACCTTGGTGAGCGCGCGCAGGTCCACAAGCCGCAGTTCTGGTTCGGCGTACGACCGCAACGCACTCGATGGTTGATGCGATTTGGATCCTATCGTCGGTCTTTCCGCTATCAAGATGCGTGGGAGACCAGTAAGGCGCGCTACCTTTTCATCACGCACAACGATGTGTTGTACACTGGCGATGTCATCGGCGCGTTATTGGGGCGGATCGAAGACCAAGTTGCAGTTGGTCCAGTAGGCCAGTGTTGGAACTGTCCGGCCTTCTTCGCCGGACACTGTTCACCGGATCGCTTCAACGGGTACCGCCCCACCTACGCTGAGTGGCAACAACTGGTTCGTGAACATCCGGGACCACGCGCGGCGCACTATGCAAGAGTGGTGGATCCGAAAAGCGTGTGGCCCTTGCCCGAATGCCGCATCAACGAATGGAGCATGCTCGTAGACCTGCACCGTGCCCGACCGCTCACGATGCCCGTAGGGTCGGCGGTTCCGTTTGGAGCCTTGTTCGGGCTGGACATCGGCACGCAGTGGTTCCACGATGTGTTGAACCTCGGAGGTAGCGTAGCGCATGTGGACGTTGCACCCTATGCACACCATGCCTGGGCCAGCACCACGGGTGGCGGTCATGCCGCCTTGTCGGACCGGGCGGTATATGATGCCGAAGAGGTCCGGGCATTGGAGCATCTGGTTCGGGAGTACCCAGAATTTGCAGTGCGGATGTCTCCTTCTTCGACCTGATCGCGGCAATTCTTAGAAATGGGCGTTCGCTCCTTCGGCACAAGGGATCATATCGAATTCTTCAACCGTGAATGAGCCAGAATAAGGAAGATCTATTCACGTTCATTCACGTCCATTGACGGTTCCTTTCTTCACGAACAAAGCGGTCTCCTTGAGCGCATGAACGTGCCACACCCTATCTTCGCGCCTCGTTCTTTCACGTTGCGCTTATCCAGAAAGGCAGAGGGACTGGCCCTGTGAAGCCTGGCAACCGTTCGGTGATCTACCGGAAAGGTGCTAAATCCAGTTGTTGTTGTCACGCCGAGCGAACTTGCCTGCCGTAGGTAGGGCCGAGGTGGACAACAATGAGAAGATGAGCCGAGATCAGGAAGCACCCGTCGCATGGCGGACATCGCCACCTCATCCGGACCATCGGATGGGGTTTTCTTTTTGGAAAGCGTCCGTGCAGGGCGATCGAACAATGAGCACACTTGAACGCATAGCGCAAGAGCGCATCCTTATCCTGGACGGGGCCATGGGCACCATGATCCAGCGACTGGGCCTAACCGAAAAGGATTTCCATCCACCGGGAATGGAAGATCACGAGATCCTTTTGCAGGGCAACAACGAATTGCTTTCGCTATCGAAGCCCGATGCGATCCAGCAGATCCACGAGGAATATCTGGAGGCGGGTGCCGACATCGTGGAGACCAACACCTTCAGTGCAACGAGCATTGCACAAGCCGAACACAAGTGCGAACATTTGGTGCGCGAGATCAATGTGCAGTCAGCGAAACTGGCCAAGGAAGCCTGCGCGAAGTACACCGCCATGGACCCCAGCAAGCCGCGCTTCGTGGCCGGTGCCATCGGGCCGATGAACAAGACCGCATCGCTCAGTCCGGATGTGAACGACCCCGGTTACCGGGCCGTCAATTTCGATCAGCTGGTCGTGGCGTACAGCGAACAAGTGGAAGCCTTGCTCGATGGCGGCGTGGACCTATTGTTGGTGGAGACCATCTTCGACACGCTGAACGCCAAGGCTGCTTTCTATGCCATTGACGAGGTGTTCGAGAAGCGCAACGAGCGAGTACCCATCATGTGCAGCGTCACCATCACCGATGCCAGCGGAAGGACCTTGAGCGGCCAAACGATCGATGCCTTCCTGATCAGCATGGAGCATGTTCAGCTCTTCAGCATGGGTTTGAACTGTGCATTGGGTGCTGCGCAAATGCGTCCGTATTTGGAAGCCATTGCCGACCAAGCGAACTGCCGCGTGAGCGTGTATCCCAATGCGGGCCTACCGGATCAAATGGGCGAATACCGCGAGTCACCGGAAGTAACAGCAAAACTCGTCGGCGAATTCATGGCCCAAGGTTGGTTGAACGTGGTTGGTGGTTGTTGCGGTACAACGCCGGATCATATTGCGGCTCTGGCTGAAGAAGCGAAGAAGCATGCACCAAGGACACTACGAGAGGAAGTGAAGATGTGAAGAGGTGAGGAAGTGCATCCTCACAACCTCACTAGCACAGTTCCACGGGACCCCGCTTCCTGGCTTCCTAACCTCCTCACTTCTTCACCCTCCAAGCAATTCCATGAGCATCCCAACTTACTCCGGCCTCGAGCCACTCCGCATTTTTAAGGAAAGCAACTTCGTCAACATCGGCGAGCGCACGAACGTCACGGGCAGCGCTGCCTTCCGCAAACTGATCAAGGCTGGCAACTACGATGAAGCCGTTACCGTGGCCCGCCAGCAAGTGGAGAACGGTGCGCAGGTGATCGACGTGAACATGGACGAGGGCCTTATCGATGGTGTGCAGGCCATGACGAAATTGCTCAACCTCATTGCCGCCGAGCCGGACATTGCGCGTGTACCGGTGATGGTGGATTCCTCGAAATTCAGTGTGATCGAAGCGGGCTTGAAATGCTTGCAAGGAAAAGGCATCGCGAACAGCATCAGCTTAAAAGAAGGAGAGGAGGAATTCCTGCGTCAAGCCAAGATCGTTCGGCGATTGGGTGCGGCCGTGGTGGTGATGTGCTTCGACGAGCAAGGCCAGGCGGACAACTACGAACGCAGGATCCAGATCGCACAACGCGTGTACGATCTGCTCACGACGAAGACCGGTTTTAAACCGCACGACATCATCATCGATCCCAACATCCTTACGGTGGCAACGGGCATGAGCGAGCACGATCGTTATGCCGTCGACTACATCGAGGCGGTAAAGTGGATCAAGAAGAATCTGCCGGGCGTGTTGGTGAGCGGCGGTGTCAGCAACGTCAGTTTCAGTTTCCGTGGGAACGAGCCTGTACGCGAGGCCATTCACACCGCATTCCTGTACCACGCCATCCAAGCGGGCATGGACATGGGCATTGTGAACGCAGGCCAGATCGGCGTGTACGACGACATCCCGAAAGACCTTTTGGAGCATGTGGAGGATGTGCTGTTGGCACGCAGGCCGGATGCCACTGAACGCATGGTCACCTTCGCCGAGCAGTTCAAGGGCGCACCTTCTGCGGAAGTGATCGCGCAGCAAGCCGCGTGGCGCGAAGGCACCGTGGAAGAGCGTTTGAAACACGCGCTTGTACACGGTGTCACGGACTTCATCGAGGCGGATACGGAGGAGTCGAGAGTGGCCTCGGAAGATCCCGTTAAAGTGATCGAAGGTCCATTGATGGCCGGCATGAACGTGGTGGGCGATCTGTTCGGAGCAGGGAAAATGTTCCTTCCGCAAGTGGTGAAGAGCGCACGCGTAATGAAACGCGCTGTCGCCTACTTGGAACCCTTCTTGGAAGCGAAAAAGGAACAGGACGCACTTGCACCGAAACCCGAAGGAGTTGTGATCGGAACACGAAAGGAGGGAGCGAAGAAAGTATTGCTCGCCACGGTGAAGGGCGACGTGCATGACATCGGCAAGAACATCGTGGGCGTGATCCTTGCGTGCAACGGGTGGCAGGTGATCGACCTTGGTGTGATGGTCCAAAGCGCGACCATTCTCAAGACAGCGCGAGAGATGCAAGTGGATGTGATCGGCCTCAGTGGCTTGATCACCCCTTCATTGGATGAAATGGTCCACGTGGCGAAGGAGATGGAGCGCGAAGGCTTCCAAGTGCCGTTACTGATCGGTGGTGCCACTACCAGTCGGGTACACACCGCTGTTCGTATTGAACCGCACTACAGCAAGCCGGTGGTCCATGTGATCGATGCCAGTCGATCCGTACCGGCGGTGAGCAAGCTTTTCAGTGAGAATGAGCGCGACGGCTATGTGACCGGGATCAAGGAGGAATACGCAAAAGTTCGTTCGCAGTACGAGAGCAGCCAGCGCGCCAAGGAATACATTCCACTGGCCGAGGCACGTGAGAAGAAATTCGTGATCGACTGGAACGCGGAGCCACCGGTACCGGCAAAGAGCACGGGTGTATTCACGTTCCGCAATTTCCCGATCGCTGATCTGGTGGCATACATCGATTGGACACCCTTCTTCATGGCTTGGGAATTGGCCGGGCGATACCCGAAGATCCTCAGTGATGAACTGGTGGGAGAACAAGCCACGCAATTACACAATGACGCGCTAAAGATGCTGGACCGCATCATCAAGGAACAATGGCTCCAAGTACATGGCGTGGCCGCGATCTGGCATGCGAACACGGTGGACCACGACGACATCGAACTTTACACCGATGCAACGCGAACAAAGGTCCTTGGTCGCGTGCAGACCATGCGCCAGCAAAGCAAGAAAGCACCCGGAGTGCCCTACATCGCACTGGCCGATTTCATCGCCCCCAAAGAAGTTGCACCGGACCTCTTCGGTGGCTTTGCAGTTACCGCTGGCCATGGGGTGGACGAACGGGTGAAGAAGTTCGAGGAAAAGCAGGACGACTACAGCGCGATCCTTTTGAAAGCATTGGCAGACCGGTTGGCGGAGGCCTTCGCCGAGAAATTGCATGAGACCGTGCGGAAGGAGATCTGGGGCTACGCGCATCAGGAGGCATTGACCAATGATGAGTTGATCAAGGAAGGCTATGCCGGGATCCGTCCAGCACCTGGGTATCCGGCCTGTCCCGATCATACGGAGAAGCCGGAACTTTTCCGCCTGTTGGATACGGAAAGGCACACAGGCATCAAGCTTACCGAAGGCTTGGCGATGTGGCCCACTGCGGCGGTCAGTGGCTTTTACTTCGCCCACCCGAAGAGCAAGTATTTCGGTGTTGGGAAAGTGTCCCAGGACCAGATCTCGGACATGGCACGTCGGAAAGGGGAAGAGGTCCAATGGATGGAGCGTTGGCTGGGTAGCAATCTGGCCTACGAACCTTAGTACGGGTTTCTGCGTACGAAGGGGTCGAAATGTTCCGACGCTCGTTTTCCATCATCGTGGTGCTCCTCGTTTGCACGGCCTGTGCGCAGGATGTGGTGCAATACACACAAGCGAACGGGGATTGCAGCGGGGCCATCTTCATCCGCGATCCGATCCACGTGGTGGACCAAACGGTCCGAGGCTTTGGTAACGTGCTGGAGATAAAAGAGAACCCAGCGGAAGATAAGCAGTGGTTCGAGCGGGAACACCACACTACATGGTACAAATTCCGTGTCCCCGTAGCGTGTGAACTCACATTGGATATCATCCCTCAGGACATTCGGGATGACTTCGATTTCCTGATCTTCGAAGGAGCCATACCGGGAATTTGCGACAAGGTGGCCACCAGACAGGTAGTTCCACTGCGGTCGAATATTTCACGTAATGACCCATCCGTCGGTTCGCGTTGTGGGTTGAGCAAGGAAGCGCCGGATGCCTTCGTCCGGTCCGGATTGGGGTCCAGCTACAGCAGTGCCTTGCAGACCGAGGTGGGCCAATTGTTCTATCTGGTGGTGGATGCACAGGAGAAGCCCAATGCGGGATACACCATCCATTTCCATTACGACCCTGCCCCTCCTCCGCAGCCTGTTGAGGAGATCAAGGAGAAAGTGCAGCAGCATGTGGTGATCAACGTTACCGACAAGAGCAATGGCTTGCCCCTCGATGCCATGTTGACCGTTGATGGTCTTCAGTTCGATAAGGTCACGGAATTCAAAGGAGAGAGCAGCTATTCCTTTGATATGGATTTCTTCCGCACATTGAAGATCGGTTGCACCCGCAAAGGGTACATGTTCTCGACCACAGTAATAAAAGGAACTGTTGAGCCGGAGATCTATGCTTACATAACACTGACCCCGGTGAGCACTGGTGAAAAGGTGGTCTTGGACGACATCCGGTTCGTGGGCAACGAGAACAATGTCATGCGGCAGTCGGAGGGAGCGTTACTGTTGTTGTTGCGATTCATGCAAGAGAATTCCGACGTGGCGATCGAGGTCCAAGGCCATGTGAACGGCCCCACGTTCAAGAACAAAAAGGAGTTCATCGAACTCAGCACGGATAGGGCCAGGGCCGTATATGACTTCCTATTGGTGAATGATATTGAGCCCGAGCGGATCGCGTACAAGGGCTTTGGTAACTCGGAAATGCTCTACCCTGAACCCCGCAACCAACAACAAAGCGAGGCCAACCGGCGGGTAGAGGTCCAAGTACTTGGTACGGGGCCCGGCACCTCGGTCGGCGACCCACGATTGACCGTTGCGCCAGTAGGCCGTTAGTGCCACCCGGCACCTTTTTCCACCGTTCGTCATAAGCAAAGGGCGCGATTCCCTTGCCCCGGTACATTTGTTGGTTCCCGATGATACTTCGGAAAACCGACAAGAGCATGTCCCGTTCCATTCTACTTCTGCTTACCGTATTGGTCACCAGTGCGCAAGCCCAAACGCCGTTGACACTTGCCCAATGCCTGACACGCGCGGAGGAGAAGAACATCGCCGTGTTGAACGCTGCACTGGATGCCGACTTGGCCGACAAGAACCTTGATCGCACGTATTGGGACTTGGCGCCCAACTTGAACGCAGGGGCCACCCATGGGTACAACTACGGAAGGGTGATCGATCGCTTCACCAACACGTTCGCTACGGATCGCGTACAGACCAACAACTTCTACCTGAGCAGCCAATTGGACATCTTCCGTGGGCTCAGCAGGTTGAACAGCATCAAGCAAGCCGGGTTCGATGTGGATGCGACGAAAGCGGGTATGGAAGCCGCAAAGAACGATGTGCGGTTCAGCGTGGTGCAAGCGTTCCTGGACGTCTTGGGCTTGCGCGAACGCATAGATGCATCGGAGAACCAAGCAGAGAACACCCGGCAACAGATCATCCTTACGAATGCATTGGTCGAAGGTGGTCGTGTGGCGCGTGCCGAATTACTCTCACTTGAAGCGCAATTGGCACAAGAGGAGTATACGGTTACCGACTTCCGGAACCAGCACGACCAGCGGATGTTCGCATTGGGCCGTGCATTGCAAATGGATGCCGTGGAGATCGAGCAATTCGATATCGTAGGACCCGCATTGGATGCCACGGATGTGATCGCCCCGACCGCCACGGTGGACGAGGTGCTGACGAATGTGCTAGCCAACAACCCGGCCTTTGCGCAGGCCGGACTCCAAGTGCAGAGCGCAGAAAAGTCCATCGCGATCGCACGGGCTGGGTCCTTGCCCACTTTGGCGCTCAGTGGTTCGGTGGGTACGGGATACAGTGGTCGCGATTTGCGGCAAGTGGGCGACCCGGTCGTGGGGGATCCCGTACCGTTCGGCGTAACGGCGGGCGGAGAAACGGTCTTCGTTCCGGACATCCGGTACCAGACCGAATTGACACCCTTCAACAAACAGTTGGATCAGAATTTGAACCAGTCCATCGCCTTCCAGTTGAACATTCCCTTGTTCAACAACATGCAGAACAAGTACGCCATCGACCGTGCAAGGGTGCAGCACGAAAAGACCAAGAACGGGCTGCTCAATTTGCGCAATGATCTTCAACAGAACGTATTGAACGCTTTGGTGCAACAGCGTTCTGCGCACCGCCAGTATCTGGCAGCATCAAAGTCCGTCGACGCGAATACTTTGGCGTTGGAATATGCACAGGAGCGTTTCTCGCAAGGGGTGATCACCTCCATTGAAATGAACACGGTGAAGAACAATGTGAACCGTGCCACCGCCGATCTGATCAATGCCAAGTATCAGTATTTGATGGCCAGCAAATACCTGGACATTCTGCAAGGGATGCCTGTTTCATTGTAGGTTCGGGGTCTTGTGTCGTTGATCCTTTCCATAGAGACCGCCACCAAATTGTGCAGTGTGGCGTTGGCGCGTAATGGCGCTGTGCTGGCCCTTTGCGAAGAAGAGAGCGAGAAGCACATCCATGCCGAGAAGTTGAACGTGTTCATCGCCCAAGTAATGGCCGAAGCGGAATGCGACCTGCGCGCGTTGGATGCCGTGGCCGTCGGGATCGGGCCCGGCTCCTACACGGGATCACGGATCGGTTTGTCCGCGGCAAAAGGGCTCTGCTTTGCTTTGGACTTGCCGATCATCGGCATCAGCACACTGTACACCTTGTTCGAGCGTGCCAAGGCCATGGGGGTGCTTCCACAGAACAGCACGGATACCTTCCACCCCATGGTGGACGCACGCCGCATGGAGGTCTTTGCTCAGGCCTTCAACGCGGAAAGAGTGCCGATCGGTGAAATGGCCCCGTTGATCCTGGACGAAGCATGGGCGGCACAGGAAGGAGTGAAGCGGATCGTCTTCGGCGATGGGGCCGACAAGGCAACAGCGCTTTGGAAGGACCAGCCGACCATTCTGCACATCCCAGGCGTGCGGCCTAGTGCAGGGGCCATGGCGCGCGAGGCGGAAAGACGCTTCAAGGCAAATGCGTTCGACGATCTTGCGTACTTGGTACCCGCTTATGGCAAGGCCGCGAACGTGACGCAGAGCAAGAAGTTGGGATCAGCTTCGGGCCTATAGGACCCAAGGAGATACAGGATGCATGGCTATGCTACGAAGAATTGGTAGTTGGATCCGCCAGAACGTTCGGTCACTTACAACATTGCAACGTGTTGTTTTGTTTGGCATTTTGATCTCTGGTGCTGTTGGAATTACCCAACGGTTAAGTGAACGCATGCTGATCGATAGGACTGCGGCACGGACTATTGGAAACATAACTACATTTAGTGCAATTCCACAAGTTCCATATCCTGAACCACACGCACATGCACATGCACTACTGCCGTCGGCACCTTGTAGCGGTCCTCTGCCTTTT
>Ga0335394_10007512_pt1 | contig 12320 bp, 6 predicted proteins | sample MAT03_FD_205741 | JGI IMG/M metagenome (GOLD analysis project Ga0335394, IMG submission 205741) | Freshwater microbial communities from Lake Fryxell liftoff mats and glacier meltwater in Antarctica - MAT-03 (spades assembly) (version 2) ... | reverse complement strand
CGGCCAGGGCCTGCATGCTCGCGGCGTTCATGGCCGCGGCGATCCGCGCGGCCGAGGCGGCGGCGTCGAGGTTGCTGGTCGTGCCGGCGCGGCCGTCCGGGGTGCCACGCGGCGCCGCGACGATGCCCTCGATCAGCTCCGCCATGGTCTGGAAGCGCATCGCGCGTTCCTTCTCCATCGCCTTGAGGATGATCGTCTCGACCTCGGGCGGGATGTCGGCGCTCGGCATGAGCTGGCGCGGCGGCACCGGACGCACGTTGACCTGCTGCGACAGCACGCCGAACATGGTCTTGTCGCTAAACGGGAGCTGACCCGTGAGCAACTGGTACATGATGCAGCCGAGCGCATAGATATCCATGCGCACGTCGCCGACCTCGCCCTGAACCTGCTCCGGCGCCATGTACTCGGGCGTGCCGATCAAGGCGCCGGCCTGCGTCAAGGTGTGGCTGACCTGACGGTTCTCCTCGAGGACCTTGGCGATGCCGAAGTCGAGCACCTTGACGAAGTCCCGCATGCCGTTGCGGTGGATGATGAAGATGTTCTCCGGCTTCATGTCGCGGTGCAAGATGCCCTTGGCGTGCGCAGCCTGGAGCGCGCGACAGATCTGCAGCAGGATCCGGCGAGCGCGTGACCACGGCAGGGCGCCGCTGCGGCGCAGCAGCTTGCCGAGATCCTCGCCTTGCAGGTGCTCCATCGCGAAGAACACCGAGCCGTTCGGCATCTCGCCGAAGTCGATCACGTCGATGACGTTCTCGTGGCCGATCTTGGAGGCCGCCTGGGCCTCTCGCAGGAACCGCTTCACCTGGTCGGGGCGGTGCGTGTACGCGGGGTTGAGCACCTTGACGGCGACGCGCTTGCCGAGCGCGACGTGCTCGGCGAGGTAGACCTTGCCCATGCCGCCCTTGCCGATCAGGTCGAGCACGCGGTACCTGTCCGCGAGGACCTGTCCGAACAGCGCGTCGCGGCGCGGCGCCAGCGAGCCCGAGCCGCCGGAGTGCGAGATCGGGCCCGCGCGCGCGCCGGAGTTCGAGGTCCCGGCCTGCGCGCCACCGATACTCTCCGGCACCAGACCGCTGTGCGAGATCGTGCCGCTCTCGGAGGGGCTGGCGTCCAGTTGGATCTCGATCTCACCGTCCGCGCTGGGCGAGGGCTCCACGCGGGTGCCGTCGTCCGAGCCTTCCGAGGGATCGGCGAAGCGACTGGTCGAGAACTCCTCGTCCTCCTCAGGCGGCTGATGCACGAGCACGTCGCGCGCGGCGGGCATCGAGCGGCCGCGATCGTAGCCCCAGTCCGCGCGCTCGTCCGGCTCACCCTCGCGGTCCTCGTCGTCGCGCTCGTCGGCCTGATCGTCGTCGGCCTCGCTGATGTTGACGTCCGGGTCGCCAATATCGGGGTCGCCGGGGTCGCCGAGGTCGATGTCGGCGTCGTCGAGCTCGGCGCTGTCCATCAGGCCGCTGACGCCGGTCCAGTTGAGTGAGTCGGGTCCGAGGCTCTGCGGGTCACGCGACGACGGCATGACGGCCATGGTGTTGGTGCGGCCCTCGCCGAGGGGCCTCAACGCGTCGCCGTGCTGCGTGGTCGTCGGCGCCGGCACCGTGCCCGGCTGCGTACCGGTGCTCGGCGCGGGAGTCACGACGCCGGGCTGCGTGCTCGTCGTCGGCGCTGGCACTGTGCCCGGCTGCGTGCCGCCCCTGCGCGCGTGAGGGGCCGGTACCGTGCCGGGCTGCGTGCCAGGCGGAAGCAGAGCTGCGGGTCCGGGCGTCGCCACCAGCGGTGAACCGGGTGGCAATACCGGCGAGGGGATCCCCGCGGGTGAAGTGCCGGCGGACGGGCCGATGCGCGGACCAATGCGAGGCAAAGGACGGATGACCGGCGCGCCGAGGCGCGGCGTGGGCGGCAGACGGGTCGCACCGAGGCGCGGCGCGGGTGGGACCATGGGCACGCCCACGGGTGGCCCCGGCACCGCGGGGACCGTCGATGCAAGCGGGTCCGGATGGGCCACGTCCGCGGCCGGGGGTGGGAGCAGGTCCGAGATGCTGAGCCCGCCGGGTGCCGACGGATCACCGGGCAGGGTCATGCCGGTGCGCGCCGGGGGCTCGAGTTGGCTGCCGGACTCACTGGCGATCGGGCTGGCCGACTGGCTGGCGATCTGGCTGGCGAGATAGCTGGCGATCTGGCTGGCGATCTCGGGCAGCAAGATGTCACCGGCCACTGTGCCCGTCGGTCCATATGCGGGCTCCGTGCCAGGCTGGGTGCCGGGTCGCAGCGTGTCCACCTCGTCGACGGCGTGCTCCGGATCATCCCGGTCATCTCGATCGTCCGCGTCGACCCCGTCCATCGGATCGTCGGCGTCCATCAGTTCCGCGTCGGTCGCTTCAGCGTCCGATGCATGCCGTGGGTCGCCCGGCTGGGTGATCGGTCGACCGTCCGCCGTCTCCGGGGTCTCCGGTCGCACCGCGGTCAGTGGCCGCGATGGCGCGTCGTCGCTTTTGCGGCTCAAGTCGCGGCTGCCTTCCGGAGTTGTGCCCATCGGACTCGGAGCACGCTATCACGGTGTCTGCGGGCGGAAAAGCTGAACACTTCCTCGTTGTCCGCAAGCTCTGGCCCAGTTTGGCGGGGTTTTGCGCCGACGATCCAGCCGCCGCGCCCGCGCGGAGCCCGGTGTGCACGGACGGGACCGCCCGGGCACCCGTGGGGGCCGCCGCGGCGAGCCATCGCGCCAGTCGCCTGGCGTCGACTTATAAATGCAGCGATCTCCATGCGCCCGGCGCGACCCCCTCAAGGGTCCACGGGCCCACGGACCAGCGAACCAGTCGTAGCGTCGGAAACCCGACCGCGGCGGTCATGCGACGCACCTGCCGGTTGCGTCCCTCGGTGATCGTGAGCTCGATCCACGCGGTCGGGATCGCGGCGCGATAGCGGATCGGGGGCTCTCGATCCCACAGCGCCGGGGCCGCCATCACGCGGGCCTGCGCGGGGGCGGTGGGTCCGTCCTTGAGTGAGACGCCGCGCTGCAGCCGCGCGATCGCCTCGCCGTCGGGGATCCCTTCGACCTGCGCCCAGTAGGTCTTCGGTTGTTTGTGTCGCGGGTCGCTGAGGCGATGTTGCAGGCGCCCGTCATCGGTGAGCACCAGCAGACCCTCGCTGTCGGCGTCGAGGCGACCGCAGGGGTACACGTCAGGCACGGGTACGTAATCGGCGAGCGTCGCGCGGCCGTGTGGATCCGTGAAGCGGGTCTGGACCCCGAAGGGCTTGTTGAAGAGAACGAGCGTGGCCACGAGCGTCGCGCACGGATCTTCATTGGTTGTCGGCAAAACGCAAGCGTGCGTGTCGGCACGGCGGGCCGCCACTGGACGCTTCAGGCGCGAGGAAGTATGCACAAGGTGTGAGCAGCACCAGCTTCGTCGTCGATCTGCAGGATATCCACTTCGTCTTATTCGACCAGCTCGAGATGGACCGAAAGCTGGGTCGCCACGGCAAGTACGCCGACCTCGACCGCGACGTGTACGAGGCCACGCTCACCGAGAGCAAGCGGCTCGCCGAGGAGGTGCTGGGCCCGATCAACAAGACCGGCGACCGCGTCGGTTGCAAGCTCGACGCCGACGGCAACGTGACCACCCCGCCCGGCTACAAGGCGGCGTGGAAGACCCTCGCGGACGGCGGATGGGTCGCAGTCTCGGCGCCGAGCGAGCTCGGCGGGGGCGGCATGCCGTTCACGATGGCGATGATCGTCAACGAGATCCTGTGCGGCGCCTCGATGGCCTTCATGATGTACCCCGGGCTGACCGCCGGGGCCGCGCGCGTGATCCTCGAGCACGCGCCGGACCACCTGGCCGAGTCCTTCGCGCGCAACATGTTTAGCGGCAAGTGGGGCGGCACGATGTGCCTGACGGAGGCCGGCGCGGGCAGCTCGGTCGGCGACAACCGCTGCAAGGCGACCCCGACCGAAGACCCCGCCGAGCCCGGCACGTACTTGCTCGAGGGCGAGAAGATCTTCATCAGCGGCGGCGACCAGGACCTCACGGAGAACATCGTCCACCTGGTCCTGGCCCGTACATCGGGGGCGCCGAGCGGTACCAAGGGCCTGAGCCTGTTCGTCGTGCCCAAGTTCCTGGTCGACGCCGAGGGCACGCTCGGCGCCCGCAACGGCGCCCATGTCCTCGGCATCGAACACAAGATGGGCATCAACGGCAACGCGACCTGCACGCTCGGGCTCGGCGCCCGCGGGCCGTGCAAGGGCTGGCTCGTGGGTCAGGAGCACCAGGGCATCGAGCTGATGTTCCTGATGATGAACGAGGCGCGCATCGGCGTGGCCGCGCAGGGCCAGGCGATCGCCGCGGCGGCCTACGGCTTCGCGCGGGCGTACGCGAACGAGCGGGTCCAGGGTCAGGCGCTGCGTGACGCCAAGTCCCCCGACGCGGCCCCGGTGGCGATCGTGCAGCACCCGGACGTGCGCCGGATGTTGATGCTGCAAAAGGTCTACAGCGAGACCATGCGATCGCTGCTGTGCAAGCTGGCGCTGTACTTCGACCTGATGCACGAGTCGGAGGACCCCGTCGAGCGCGAGCGACTCAAGGGTCGCGTCGACCTGTGGACACCGATCGTCAAGGCGACCTGCACGGACCTCGGCTTCGAGGTCGCCACGCTGGCGGTGCAGACCTACGGCGGCTACGGCTACATCGGTGAGTTTCCGGTCGAGCAGCTCGTGCGCGACGCCAAGATCACGTCGATCTACGAGGGTACCAACGGCATCCAGGCGATGGACCTCGTCGGTCGCAAGCTGCGACAGGGGGGCGGCGCGCTGTTCATCGAGTGGATGAACGCCGCCAACGCGGACCTCGATTCGGCCGCCGCCGCGGGCTTCCAGACCCAGACCGAGCAGCTTCGCAAGGCGGTGCAGACGCTCGCGGGTTCGGCGATGCACATCGCCGGGCTCGGCAAGGCGCGCAAGGTCGACGCCGCGATGCTGCAAGCGACGCCCTTCCTGCGCATGTTCGGCACCGTGTTGCTCGGCATGGAGGCGCTCGACCAGGCCGTGGTCGCTCGCCGCCTCGCAAGCGAGCGCGGCGAGTCGTCGCTGTTCACCGGCAAGCTGCGTAACCTCGACTTCTACGTCAGCTCGCTGCTTCCCCAGGCGATCGCGCTCGGTAAGGGGATCCAGTCGGGCGACGAGAGCTGCCTCGACCCCGCGCTGTTCACTTGATCCCCTGATCAAAGTGGATCAAGTGGTCGCCGGACTGCCAGCGCATGTGCGCTGGTGTCCGCTCAGCCCGCGGGGGCCCACGTGCCGGTGACGGCGTCGGGGCAGATCGTGGCGAAGCGGTCGACCGGAACCCACTCTTTGGTGTCGGCCGACAGCGTGAACGCGACCATGTCGCCGCAGATCGTGCCATCCGTGCGGTAATCGAGCGGCCCGCTGGCGCCCTCGATGTTGATCTTCTTGCCCTCCTTGATCGCCGCGATCGCGGCCTTGACGAAGGTCGCCGGGGCATCGCCGAACGACACGGGCACACCCATGGGGTCGTTGAGGCGGTCCATCGCGCTGCGAATGGCAACGCCAGTGATCGGCGCGGTGCCGGCGTGCACGCTCATCGCCAGCATCGTCGCCATCGCGGCGTCGTAGGCCAGGCCGGCCTCGCCCGGTGCCTTCGGGTCGCCGATGCGGGTGCGCACGGCCGCGAAATTCTCGGTCTCGAGGTCGGGCCCGATCGCCCGGAGGTTCTCGACCAGGGTGGCGTCGCCGAGCTTCTGGATCGCCGCGAACGACCGCTGGGCCACATAGACGCGCTTGGGCCACTTCTTGCCGCTGGCCTTGTAGTACGCGAGCAGATCGGCGACCTCGCTGCCACCGAAGATGATCAGGATGTCGGTCTCGCCGAAGGTGTCGAGGGTGGTCTTGCCGGCCGCGACGTCGCGGTACGACGAGATGACCTGGCTGCCGATCTCCGGGATCCGGTTGAGCTCACCCTCGGGCTTCTCGGTGGCCAGCGCGTGGTACATGCTGTACCCGTAGTCGTCCTCGGCGAACAGCAGCGTGGCCTTCGGGTCCGTCGTCTCGAAGGTGGTGTTCTTGGCGATCTCGTAGCTCAGGTGGTAGCCGAAGCTGCGGCCCTGGATCACGGAGTTGACGTTGGTGAGCCAGACCAGGCTCAGGTCGTCGAAGCCGAGCTCGGCGGTCGCGGTCGGGCTGTTGGTGTAGGCCAGCGCGCCGCTGACGACGCTGACCTTTTGACCGACGCGGACCAGCTCGTCGTCGTCGAGCGGGCCGAGGATCGCCGGGACATTGAGCGCGAAGCCGAGGTGCTTGGCAGCCGCCTCCGCGTTGGTCACCGAGCCGGCCGAGTCACAGGGGATCAGGGCGACCCGCTTGCCGCTTTGCAGCACGCCGCCGCCGGCGTCGAAGTCCTCGAGCGCCTGGATGAAGGCCGCCTCGGCCGCCATGCCGAGCGCCGCGTCCGGCCCGCTCTTGTCGACGATCGAGCCGATGAACACGACCTCGTCGCTCGGCTCGCCGCCGGGATAAATGGGCGCGCCGCACTGATCGTTCGAAGTCGCCGAGCAGGCGCCAGTCAGACTACAGATGAAGCCGTCGCCGAGCCCGGTGCACTGCGAGTTCGAGCCGCACTTGGTCCGTGGGATGCACTGCGAATCGGCGCAGCGCATCGGCTTCTGATCCTCCGTGAAGAACGCGGCGCAGTCGGTGTCCTCGCGGCACTCGGTGAAGTCGAGGACCGCCGAGCAGGCACCGGCGATGACCCCGACGCCGCCGACCAGCGCCATCGCCAGCACACGCGACCGGGAGAGGAGGAGTCGGGTCGAGGACGAGATCCGCAGGAACGAAGAAGAAGGCGACATGCGAGGCGAGCTCCGGGCGGAAATTAAAAGCGATGGGTGAAGCCCAGGCCGACATGCGTCGGGGACACCTGGGGCGACAGCGCCTGGGCGGCCCGCGACTTGCGGACGGCGGGCACGATGAGGAGGACGATGCCGACCGCCGCGACCACGCCGCCAGCGATGAACAGACCGTCCGCGACGGCGGCCTGCGAGCTGCCCTTGCTGGCCGCGGCCTCGCGCTCGTCGAGGGTCTTGGCGTTCGTGAATTCCTTTTGTTGACCGCGGGCCAGGCCGCCCGCGATCGCGCCGCCGATCAGCAGCGCCGCTCCGGCGCCGACCATCACGCCGCCGATCGGGCGGAGCAGGCGCCCCGAGGCCGGCGCCTTGTCGGCGTTCGGGTCGGGCTTGGGGCCCAAATCGGGGCCGACGACCTGAGTGTCGGCCGGCTTGGTCTCGGGCACCGGCTTGGGGTTGGTGCGCGCCTTCTCCTTCTCCCGGATCTCGACGATGGTGCGCAGCACCTGGAGGCGCTGCACGGCCTTCTCGCGGTCCTTGAGCTCGACGCTCTCGTCGGCGATGAACTTCTCGTAGTAGCCGATCGCGGCCTCGGCGTTCTGCGCCTGCTCGTAGATGCGGCCGATGTTGAAGAGGATCGCCGGCTCGGGCTGGACCGCGTACGCGCGCTCGAACAGGGCGACGGCGCTGGCGTAGTCCTTGGCCTTGAACTTGACGCCGGCTTGCTCGACCAGCGCGTCGAAGGTCTCGGTCTCACCCGAGGCCGTGACGTCGGCCGCGGCAGCCGGCGCCTCGGTGGGAGCGAGATACATCCGCGGGACCGGGGACGTTGCGGCCTGCGCGTCCGCGCTCGACGCGAGGAGCGACGCGGCCAGGAGCGTGGCGACGGTTCTTTGCATGGGGATCACGAGGGGGGCGAACGGAGCGAGTCGAGGGAGCGAGAGGAGAAAGCGACAGAGGCGAGACGAGCGAGACGAGCGAGAGCCAGTGGTCAGCGGGGGGTCATTTCCCGCGCTTGCTGGGGATCGTCATCAGACCGTCGTCCTCTTCGGGCTTGGGCTTGGGCTTGGGCTTGGGAGGCTGGAGGTCGGGGGTGCTGGCCGGGGGCTTCTTGGTGCCCCCGTTGCCGCTCTTGGTCGGCGGAGGATTACCGGGCACCGCGGCACGGACCTCGAGCGGGATCTTGAGCGTCTCGTCCTTGCCGGCCGTGATCGCGTAGGTCGTCGTGTAGGGCTTGTAGCCCTCGGCCTTGATGGCGAGTTGGTGCTTGCCGACCGTGAGCGGGTGGGTCACCGGGGTCGAGCCGATCTCGACGCCGTCGACGCTGACCATCGCCACGACCTCGTCGACGGTGAAGGTCACCAGCGCGAACGCTGCGTCGCCTGCCAGCGCCTTGATCCGTGCGATCGCCTCGTCGTTGTTGGCGTCGGTCGCCAGCACGTTGCGATAGATCTTCAGGGCGGAGACCTTGTCGCCGTTCTTCTCGAAGCTGCTGCCACTGGCGAGCATGCGCGAGGTCTCGAGGCGGACGCTCAGCTCGGTCGCGCGGATCATCAGCGGCGGGTAGCGCTTGAAGTCCTCCTCGTAGGCGTCGAGCATCCGCTGGGCCTGGCTAAACTTGTTCTCGTCGACCAGGTTCTCGGCGCTGCTGAGCAGGTCGTCGAAGCGGGCCTCGTTGTCCTCGTCGGACGCGCTACCGCGGGCGACCTCGGGCTGATTATCGGCCGGGGTATTGTCGTTGTTCTTGGTGAACGCGACCAGCGCGAGGGCCAGGACGGCGGTGCCAGCGGCGCCGCCATAGATGATGTTGCGCTTGCGCTCGGCCGCCTGCTGTTGGGCATTGCCGACCAGCACGACGGTGCGACCGTCCTGGACCTGGAACACCGAGGAATTGTCGACCGGGATGCCCTGGGCCTTGAGCTGGTCGGCGAGGGCCGCGTTGCTGTACATCGGCGGCAGCGCCGGCCGACTGTCGCGCAGCGCCGAGTTCGGCGCCGACGGGGGCGCGAGCTCGCGGTCGCGACCGAAGCTGCCGACCTGGATCTCGTGCGCGGCGGGGACCTGCTTTGAGTGCTCACCGGTCGGCTCCCGCGGCTCCTCGGCGGCCTCGCTGCTCAGTTGCTCCTCGGTCTTGGGGGTCGCGCGCGGCAGCCGGAACATCGAGAAGGGCACCTGATCGATCAGACCCTCGACGACCTCGTTGGCGTCCCGCGGACGGCGCTCGCGGCTCTTCTCCATGCAGCGCGCGATGAGGTCGAGCACGCCCTCGGGCACGCCGTGCTCGGCGGGCAGCAGCTCGACCAGCGGCACGGCCTTCTCGTGCACGTGCTTGTAGAGCACCGATGCGTCGTTGTCGGCCTGGAACGGCATGACGCCCGACAGCATGAAATAAAACAGGATCCCGACCGCGTACACGTCGACCCGCTGGTCGACCTTCTCGCCGAGGATCTGCTCCGGCGACAGGCAAGTCGGCGTACCGAGCACGTTCTGCTTGGTGATGTCCGACGATCCCGAGACCAGCTTGGCGAGCCCGAAGTCGAGGATCTTGACGTAGTTGGCGCGACCTTGCCGCTCGCACAACATGATGTTGGCCGGCTTGACGTCGCGGTGAATGATGCCGCGCGAGTGCGCCTCGCCGAGGCCCTTGAGCACCTGCGCGGCGATCGGTACGAAGTCAGCGAGGGTCAAGCGAGTCCGCCGACGTACGAAGCGGTCGAGCGTGTCGCCGGCGACGTACTCCATGACGATGAAGGCGCGACCATCGACGCGGCCGAAGTCGTGGATCGTGACGATGTTGGGATGCTGGAGACTACTCAGGCCCCGAGCCTCCCGCTCGAAGCGCGCCAGAGCCTCGGAGTCGCCGACCCAGTCGGGCGCGAGGACCTTGAGGACCACCTGACGATTGAGATCGATCTGGGTCGCCTGATAGACGACGCCCATCCCGCCGCGTCCGAGTCGTCGCTCGATCAGGTAACGGCGCGCGAAGGTCTGCCCCAGGAGGGGGTCTGCTTGCGGGTGATCATCCGAGTTGCTCATGGACGTCGCTCGTGGGGGTGACGGGCGAAAAATCGCCGGGGGTTGGCCACAGCGAGACTCGCAGTCGGCTCCGCCGCGGCCCCGAGGGGGCGAGGAGAGGCAGTGACGTTAACACACCTTTCACCGCCGGGGCGCATCTTTGGCTGCAAACGACGCTGACACAGATCCGAGTTGTCCGGGAATTTCTGCATTATCCCGACCGGCTGCGCCCCGCGTCTGCCTCGCCCAGGAACCTCCTCGGCCGCCGCTGGGCCCCTCCGGCTTTGCGGCGCAGAGCCCCCAGGCGGGCGGCGATCCGGCATACTGCCGCGCGTGCCGACCCTCAGCTTCGCCCCGAATGCATCCTCTCTCATGCAGGGCTGCCGCGCGCTCCTCGTGGTCGCGCCGGCCAGCACCTTCGCCAGCGACGCCTTCCCCGCGCTCCTGCCCGCCCCGGCCCAGGCGCTCCTCCTCGAGCTTGCCCGCGACCAGAAACCGGGCGACCTTGGGGCCGTCGCCGCGACGCTGACCGGCACGGCCGAGCCAAGGAAGTTGTACGCCGGGGTGCTGCCGGACACCGGCTCACGCTACAACTCGCCGGCCCGCGCCGAGAGCGTGCGCAAGGTCGTCAGTGGGGCCGATCTCGGGACCACCGGCAAGGCGGGGATCGTGCTCGTGCTCGCCGACCCGGCCCATCTGCTACCGGCCGTCAACGCGGTCGGCCGCGCCTTCCCGGTCTACACCTCCAAATCGTCGCCTGCCTCGACGCTGGCGATCGAGATCCTCGCCGTGGACCCGTGTGGCCAGCCGCTCGCGATCCCCGCCGAGGTCGAGGCGACCCTGCACGCGACCCGCACCGCGGCCGGGCTGGTGGACACCCCGCCCACCGACCTCGACCCCGAGGCCTTCGCCGCGCGCGCCCGTGAGGAGCTCGCCGGCCTGGCCGACGTGGATATCAAGGAGATCATCGGCGACGCCCTGTTGACTGAGCGTCTGCACGGCCTGCACGCCGTCGGCCGCTGCGCCGTGTCGGCCCCGCGGCTGTTTCACGCCAGCTACACGCCCCCCGGGGGCGGCGGCCGACATGTCGCGCTGGTCGGCAAGGGCGTCACCTACGACACCGGCGGCCTGAGCATCAAGATCAGCGGCGCCATGGTGTCGATGAAGGGCGACATGGGTGGCGCCGCAGCCGTGCTCGGCGCCTTCAAGGTCCTCGCCAGTACCGGCTGCCGACATCGGCTGTCGCTGGTCCTGTGCATCGCCGAGAACGCGGTCGGCCCTGCAGCCTTCAAGCCGGACGACATCCTCCGCATGCACTCCGGCAAGACTGTCGAGATCAACAACACCGATGCCGAGGGTCGACTCCTCCTGGCCGACGGCGTCAGCTACGCGGCCCGCGTGCTCGGGGCCGAGGTCATCCTCGACGCCGCGACCCTCACCGGCGCTCAGCTCATGTCGACCGGCCTGCTGCACGCCGCGATCATCAGCAACGATGAGGGCCTCGAGGACCTGGTCGTCGCGGCCGGCAAGGCGAGCGGCGATCTGGTCCACCCCCTGCCCTTCGCGCCCGAGTTCTACCGCCAAGAATTCGAGAGCAATGTCGCTGATATGTGCAATTCTGTGAAGAATCGCATGAATGCCCAATCGGCCTGCGCGGCGCAATTCGTGTTCTGGCACATCGACGACCTTCCGGTCCGCTGGTGCCACGTCGACCTCGCCGGCCCCTCGTTCCCCAAGAACCGCGGCACCGGCTTTGGCGTCGCCCTGCTGTCCGAGGCCGTGCGCCGCCTCGACTAGAAAGGCCCTCCTTGTACCACGGCAACAACAACTGGACCCTGCCCGGGTCATGGGCCTCCGTACTCGCCCAGGAGACCGGCAAGGAGTACTTCAACGCTCTTATCGAGTTCGTTAATCAAGAGCGCGAAACATCAACAGTTTTCCCGACCGAGGAAGACGTGTTCAAGGCCCTCGACCTGACCCCCTTCGAGCAAGTCCGCGTCGTCATCCTCGGGCAGGACCCCTACCACGATGAGGGTCAGGGTCACGGCCTGTGCTTCTCGGTCCAGCCCGGGGTCAAGCCGCCGCCCTCGCTCGCCAACATCTTCAAGGAGCTCAAGGCCGACCAGGGCCACGACATCCCTTCGCACGGTCACCTGATCCGCTGGGCCGAGCAAGGCGTGCTCCTCCTCAACACGGTGCTGACCGTCCGGGCCCACACCCCCGGCTCGCACAAGAACAAGGGCTGGGAGAAGTTCACCGACGCGGTGATCCGGGCCCTGAGCGAGCGCTACGAGCCGGTCGTGTTCGCCTTGTGGGGAGACTTCGCCAAGAAGAAGGCCAGCCTGATCGACGAGGATCGGCACCGCGTCCTGCTCGCCCCACATCCCTCGCCGATCGTGGCCAAGGGCCCCAAGTTCCTCGGCAGTCGGCCGTTCACGGCCATCAACGACGCGCTT
>Ga0335394_10007504_pt1 | contig 12327 bp, 5 predicted proteins | sample MAT03_FD_205741 | JGI IMG/M metagenome (GOLD analysis project Ga0335394, IMG submission 205741) | Freshwater microbial communities from Lake Fryxell liftoff mats and glacier meltwater in Antarctica - MAT-03 (spades assembly) (version 2) ... | reverse complement strand
TGTTCGCGTGGTAGGCGTGCGCCTTGCGCTGGCCGGCGCCGACGATCTCGACGAGCACGTTTGCCTTCGCAAATTCGCCGGGCAGCGCGACCTCGATGGCGTCCTTGTCCTTCGGCAGTTCCTGCCGCGCGGATTTCGTCGGTTTCACGATGCTGAAGCGCGCCGCGTTCTGGCTCACGAACGGGTTGCTGCTGAAGGAAAACTCGGCGTCCATCAGGTAGTAGTTGATCGTCACGTCGCCGAGATTCTTCCACGTGAGCGCGATGGCCTTGTTCTCCACCTTGAAGTCGAACGCCGGCTCGGTGGCCGCGAGTTCGCTCTGCGCTCTTTCGCGATCGGGTTTGTCGCCCTTCTCGGACTTCACGGCCTTGCCTTCGATCTCATCAAGCTGCGTGGTCACTTCGCCGAAGAGCTTCTGCCAGCGCGCGACGGGGAAGTCCGCATACTGCGCCGCGACGCCGCGCGCGTCGGCGAGATTGCCCTCGTAGAAATCCGCGTAGCAACGGAGGTAGTCGTGCTGGATTTTTGTCGGCAACGCCGCGGCGTCAATCGGACGGAAGCGCGTGAGCGCCTCGTCCACGCGGTCCTGGAGGAAGAGGTAATACGACACGCTCATGTTGTCCGCGGCATCGAGCTGCGGCTTGTGCGCGAGGACGTTCAGCAGCCCGCGATATTGTCCGAGCACGGCGGGATTCGCGATGCGCCCGTCGCTGCCGATGCGATGCGCGCGCTGATTCACGAGCGGCGAATACTCGAGGTGCTCATACGAACGCCGTTCGATCGGATCGAGCAGGATGAGTTTGCTCGAAAGCCACGGCCCGCACTGCTTTACGAACTGATCCTTGTGCTTGAGCCATTCGCGCAGCGCCGCCGCGTCGTTGTGGACGAGCGCGTAGCTGTAGATCGTCTCGTTCCAAATGTGATGCTCGCCGAGGAAGCCGGTGAGTTTTTTGAAAAACGCGGCGTCGTGACAGCGCCACGCGATGCGCGCGATGTTGATCGCGGCGAGATTATTTTGCCCGAGGAATGCGAAGACGTCATCCGCGCTGCCGTATTGCGAGATGTAGTCCCACGACGCCTTGTCCACCTGCGTGAGCCTGCCGACGACGTTGAACTCGAACGCCTTCGCCGCAGCCGCCGATGTGTTCGCGACGGCGACATTCACCGGGAAGTGCGGGAACTTCGCGCCAGCCTGCGCACTGACGGCGGGGAAGTAGAAGTAATACTCGAACGTCTTCGTCGTGTAAGGCTCCAGCCGCACGTAGCGCGAATCGGTCGCCTTGCTGCCCGCGACCGGCACCGCGCCCTGCGGGATTTGCAGCAGCACCTCGGCCTTCACCGGCGCGCTCGTCGGATTCGTGACGACCGCATTCGCGCCATAGACGACGCCCGTGAGAAATTCCTCCGTCACGTATTTTTCAAACTTCTCATTTCCCTGCTGCCGGTAGCGGTCCCCGTTGCGAAAGAAACTCTGCGAGACGAGTAGTTCGCCCTGCCCGGCCTTCGCAGCGGCGGCGGGTTTGATTTCCTTGTGGAAAACGATGAGAGGTCCGCCCGCGGTGAGCGTGAGCTGTCCGGCGTCCGCCTTGCTCGTGTGCTTCGGCGCGTCGAACGGAAGATCGAGCACCGCGAGCGCAAGCATCATCTCGCTGAAATTGCGGCTCGCCTCCGCGACGTGCGGCGAAACAAACGGCCCCTTCGCGCCCGATGCGACGTGCGCCGCGTAGTCGCGCCAGAATGCATTCACCGGCACGAGCGCGGCATTCTGATCCTGGATGCGCAGACGGTAATAGTTGTTCTCCGCCCACTCCTTCGTCGCACCGAGCATCCGGTAGTATGCGCGGACCTGCGCGCGATTTTCCCCAGCGACACCACCGGCGAAGTATCCCCAATGGATCCTGTCGTCACCGTCCTTCTCCGCGAGTCCCGATTCATCGAGGACTTTCCGTCGCGCATCCGCCTGCTTGAGCGCTTCGAGCAACGCGGGCTTGTCGTCCGCTGCGAGTTGCTGCTGCGCGGCCGCAAGCTGCTCCATCTCGTCGGAGCGCAGGGCGAGGCCGCGCGATTTCTTTTCACCAGCAACACGGCCAAGCTGATCCGCTGCGACACCGTTCATGGACAACGTCGCACCACTGCTCAGAGTCGCCTTCCCATTAAACGTGATCACCGGCGATCCCGGATCAATCCCCGGCACAGGATGCGGCGCATCTGCACTCCCATGCGGTTTTGCAGGAGCGAGATTGGACTTCGGCGATGCCGCGTGCTCGGCCTTTGCGCGCTCCTCCCGGAGTTCCAGTCCGGGTGAAGAGCTGGCCATGACGTCGAGTTCTGTCTGCTCCAGCCCGCGACCACGCAGGCCCGTTTCAAAAAGCATATCGAGCCGCTCGGGATCGGGCGGCAGCAGTTCCCACCGCTCGCGCAGATTCCGCGCGAGATTCGCCGCCTCGTCCGGCAGGCGCTGGCCGAGCAGCACGCGCTCGGCGGCGTTCAGTTTTTCAAACGCCCACGGCTCGAGATACGGCTTCACGTCGTTGCCGAGCAGGAAGTCATCCATGAAGGTCCGGTCCTTCTTGTTCGCGAGATACGGCTTGATGACCTTCCCGAAAAACGCGGGGTCTTTCCGCGCGAGGAAAAGGTGCAGCTCATGGCAGGCAAACTCGGAATACTTCGCGCGCTTCTCGTCGTCCTTGAGCTTCGGCCACTGCAGCACCCACGCGAATTGCGCGAGGTTCGCATCGTGGCTCAGCGTCGTGAAGAGCGCGTGGATTCCGCCGAGCGTGTCGTAGGTTTCCAGTTCGCTCGTGAGGATGTCCGCGAGCGTGAGCGTCCTGCCGGCTTCGAGCACGGTCACCTCCTTCTTCTGCGTGAATGGCTTGGCCGGATCGAGATTCCGCGCCAGCCGCAGGTCGGTGAACTTGGTCGGCACCTCGGGCAGCGCGAAGGAACGCCACACCGCATCGTGGAGATCCTCCGCGTAAATCTGCACATGCTGGCGATCACCGAGCACCTTGCGATCGATCTTCACCACGCCGTTCTCGTCGGGGATGAGATTGTAAATCACAGGCGCGCTCTCCGCGAGAAAGTCGAGGTCGGACTCCGCCGCCACTCTGGCGAGACCCTCGGGATCATGTGCGCCCGGCGCGGGCGACTCGGGTGCCTGGCGTTTGAATCTTGCCTGAGCGTCGCCTCCAGTCGCGACGGCTTCCTCGCCGAGTTTCTGTGCGAGATCCTGCACGCCGGTGTCGCGGATGTCCCACGGATTCAGCAGCAGGCCGGGACGCGTGAGCATGTTGCCGGGAAACATTTTCGCGTAACGCCGTTCGAGGATGTAGCGGTATTCGTCGCCGATCTGACGGCCAGCCGCGTAGAGATTCGGCTGCCGCGCGGGCCTGCCCTCGGCGACGCCGAATCGCTCGAAGCCACCGAGCCCGTTGAAAAGATTTCCGCCGGACACGAAGCGCGTCGCCGCGATGTGAACGCGCGTGAGCGGCGTCGCGTTTGCAAGCTTCACCGTGATGAACTCCTGGTTGTTCACCGCGCTCGCGATTTGCAGCGGCGCGCCGTGCATCGCCTCGAGATTGCGGTTTGCGCCGAGGATCCAGCCGTGCGCGGATTTCCCGCCAACGACTTTGATCACAAATTCCTGCGCCTCGCCGCGGAGGTGCAGCGAGTAGTCGCCCGGCGCGAGGCCTTCGATGACGAGGAAGCCGCCGTCGAGTTTCACCTTCGCCGATTCATCGGCGGTGAATGTCTCCCCGCTGACCTGAAGCAGCGAGACCTCCTGCCGCAGCCAGTTCACCGGAGCGGCTGCGCGCGGCGCGAGCATCGCGGCGGTCGCCGGGACGCGCACCGCGTCGCCGGCCTTCGCGTGAATCTCGCTGGCCCACGTGCGCTCGAAATCATCCAAGTCGAAGCGGCCTTCGCGTCCGTTCGGCGCCTTCGCCGCGAAGCTGCGGATGCCCGCGAGTGCGCCGAGCGCCACGCGGCCCTTCTCGTCCGTCCGCAGCGCCACCGTCTCCGTGCGCGTGAAATCGCGGTGCGTGAAAGTGAAGACGATCTGCTGATCGGCGACCGGCTCGCCGTTTCTGCCGAGCAGTTCATACACATGCTCGCCGCCGAATTTCGACAGATGCCCGTCGTTCGTCGCGTCGGTCTTGTCTATGCCGTTGAGCGACCACGAGTGCGATGCGTTCAGCGTGCGCTTCTCGCCGCCCGCGGTGAGCACGTCCACTTTTGCGCTCAGCGTCACGCTCAGTTGCGCGACGCGCTCCGGCACGCTCAGCGTGTGCGTGAGCACGCTGCCTGCGCTGAGCTTGAGGTCCTTCACCTCGCGCGTCGTCGAGATGCCGTCGAGCGAGACAGACGTGATCGTGAGCTTTGGCTCCGTGAGCAGGCGCGGGTCGAGCTGCGCTTCGCCGAGCATCAGCGCGACGCGCACGGCCAGCGTCGCCTCGCGCCGGGCGAGGAGTTGCTCGCGCTCGATGTGAAATTGCGCATCGAGCACATACTCCTCCGCGTGATGCTCGAACTGCGTGAGCGTCGCGAAACTCCCGTCCGCGTTCGCGATCACGATCTCCCGCTCGCCGGGCTCCTTCGTGAACGGCACCACGATGCGCCCGAGTTTTTCGTCGAGCGAAAGCTTGCGCCCGTCGAGCCACACCACCGCGTCCTTCACCTGCGCGCCCTGCTCGTCGAGCACGGTGAGCAAATCGCCGCCCGGCCCCGTCTGCTGCAGGAGCTGCCACTGCCCCTTGCGCACGAGCGCGCGGCTGCTGCGTCCGCCGCCGATGAACTCCACAATCCACGCGCCACGCCTGCCCTTCAGCTCGGGGAATTTGAACGTCTGCCGCGTGCGCTTGAACGGGCCATTGTCGAACGTGTGCGTTTGCTCGCTGTTCGCGACGAGTCCGTCGAGGCTGAGGTCGGTGTTGAGCTGGCGCTTGTTCGCGAGGAAAAAGTTGAGCGCATTCAGCTCGTAGATTTTCACGATGAGCTTCGGCGTGTTCTTCATCACGACGTCGATCTGCACATCATCCGCCGGCTGGAAGAGCGGCGCATTCGTCCTCGGAAACTCGATGTCCACACGCTCCTTGATCGCTTGGAACGCCGTCGGCGTGAGCAGCGACGCCCAGCGTTCCGGGCTGCCGATCCCGTTCACGATCATCGCCTCCGCGAGCACCGGCTTCAGCCAGTTCGTGCGCACGTAGTCCGTCCACGGCGCGAGCATGGCGTCCACGTCGCCGGACTTCGCGGCACCGTCCGCGAAGAGCTTCAGGAAATATTCGCGCACGAGCGGCTCGTCGTTGCCGATGGGCCGCGCGCCGAGCAGCGGCTCGTCGAGTTCCGCGGTCAGGTCCGCGAGGTTTTCGTCGTTGTTGCGCTTTTCCAGCCACTTCGGATTCACGTAGTCGAGCTGACGCGGCAGCTTGAGGTATTCGAGGAAGCGCGCGCGATCATACGCGCCCTTCTTCCGGTCGTGATCGAGCCGGCGGTAGAGCACGTTTGCCTTCAGCGTATTGAACGCCGCCGGCAGCGTCTTCACATACGCCCACACGCGATCCAGCCACGCCTCGCGCTCGACGGGATCGAACTCCACATCCGCATCCGCGCCCGGCGCGAGCTTGCGCAGCTTTGTGAACACGAAAGTCTCGTTCGTGAGCAGATCTGGGATCGCTTTCGCAAGCGCATCGAGCTGCGCGGGCAGCAGCGCGCGGTGAATTGCAAACTCGCCGAAGCCCGACGACTCCTGCGATTTCAAATCCGCGATGATCAGCGCGGGGAGATTCGCCACATCGGGCCGCTGCAATTTTTCGAGCAGCGCGCGCCGCTGCTGCACCGTGAGCGTCACCTTGTTTGCCACGAGCGACTCCAGCGCCGTGTCGGAAAACACCGAGAGGTCGCCATTGTTCGCGAGCGCATTTTTCTCGAACACGTCGCGCGCGATGCGCTTCGGATCGAGCGTGCTCGGCAGGTTGGGCTTTTTGTCGCGCACCTCCTGCTGATGGTTGAACCGCACCCCGAGCCGCTCCTTCAGATACGCCAGCGTCCGCTGCGGCGAAGCATTGTAGTCGAGCAGCGCCGCGCGATTTTCGATGACACGCCGCTTCTGACTCTCATCCGGGAAACGCGTCTTCCATTGCTCCAGAATGCCCGCGAGCTTCGCCGCATTGCGCGTGTTCTGGTAATGCAGAGCGTGGAAAAAATAGTAGTCCTCGCTGCCGGGCACGAGTTCGCCGAGCACCTTCTCGCGATCCGGCGCGAGCGCGAATTTCTCGATGTAGCCGATCTCATTTTCCGCCCACGAGACAGTCGGAAAGACGATTGAGGTGAGGGCTGCGAGGGCGGAGGGGAGGTAGCTGCGTGAGTTCATGGCGGGGTTCTTTGACGGGCGGCGGGCTTGGTTTGTTGGAATTTCATCCGTCGGACAAGCCGCGAGGAGTTCGGGCCGTCCCGGCCCGACATTCGGGGCGTGACGCCCCGGCTCCTTGCGCTTTGCGGAGGGCGATACCGTGAACCCTATGCCGCGGCGAATCGGAGTTGTCAGAATGATGTGAATTTCAGGTGACACTTTTGCGAGCGTGGCGATGGAGGAACGTCGCGTGCGTTTCGCCGGGGTGTGATTCGTCTCAGGTCCAAGAATGCGTGGCGCGAGATCAAGGAGGGGCGCTTTGATAGGGGACTCTCGATGCGGTCGCTCCGCGCCGCGGCGAGCCGACGATAGTAGCCGACGACGTGAGGAGGCGGGCTGAGCTTCCAATCCGCAATCCGCTATTCAGAGTGCCCGCCTCCTCACGTCGTCGGCTACAGGGAATGGCTGGCAGCGGCGCGGAGCGATCGCCGCCAGAGGGCGCTATCAAAGCGCCCCTCCTTGCGCCTGCCGCGACCTGCACAATGTAGCTCTGGACACGAATCCAATCACGTCAGCTTCGCCGGGCCATCCCGCCGCCTTCGCCCATCCCGCCACGCCGACGGGTCGTCATCGCCACTTTCGCCGACGGGTCGTTGTCGGCGCTCCGCTCCGCGCCTGTGGCGGCGGTGAGTTCGCTGCCGGGGCGGGCACGATCCTTGCGCAGATGGCAGGCCGCATTTCCGCACAGCCCAAGCCCAGCCCATGACGAAAAACCGCATCCTGCTCATCCACGGCGACCGCCTTTTGCAGCGGTTCTTCCAGGACAAGCTGGAGCAGAGCGGCTTCGAGGTGGACATGCGCAATGATCTGGAGGCGGCGGAGGCGATCCTGTCGCAGGGGAAGCCCGACGTGATCCTGCTGGACCCCGTCCACCATTGGGGGCGGGCGGTGAATTTCATCAAGCTGCTCCGCGCGGATCCATCGACGGAAAACATTCCCGTGCTGATCCTGCCGACGGCGCTCACCGAGTTGGCGAATGCGGCGCTCCAGGCCGGTGCCACGAAATTCATCCGTCCGGGTGTCAGTCTGATCGCTTCCGTGATCGATGCCGTGAAGGCGAGCCTCGGCCAGCCCGGACTCGGGGAGGTCTCGAACGTCGGCTTTTTTCAGACCGACGACATGTGGGTGAAATTGATCCTGGCCGACGCACTCCCGGTCATCGACCGGATGCGAAAGCGAGTGCCGGCGATGATGGCGACGCCACCGGAGCCGGCCGCGCTTCGCGGTCTGTGGTTTCTCGTGCATGGGTTTGCGGAGAGGGCCAGGCTGCTGCCCACAAAGCCGCTCAGCCAGTTCCTCGACGCGCTGGACGTGCTGATGCACGACATGAACGAGTCGTCCGATCAATTGAATCCTTCCACGCTCCGGACCATCGGCCAGGCGCTCGACTTTCTGACGACGCTCGCGGATCCCGATTCCCTCGCCCGTCTCGCGGAGCCGTCGAAGGCGAAGATCCTCGTTGTCGATGATGAGCCGAGCGCCCTGCAGTTCATCGCCGCGGCGTTGCGCCTCGCCAATCTGAAGGCGAAGACGGCGGACACTCCGACTGCGGCGATCGAGCAGTTCCACCAGGGCCATTGGGATCTTATTTTTCTCGATATCGGACTGCCGGAAGTGGACGGGTTCCAGCTCTGCACGAAGATCCGGGCGATCGAAAAATTGAAGGCGACGCCGATCATTTTCATCACGGGAATGGTGACGTTGAAGAACAGGGCGACGACCTGCGTGAGCGGTGGAAACGACTTTGTCGGAAAGCCGTTCAACCTTGCGAACTCGGCGTGAAGGCTCTGACCTGGCTGTATCGAGCGCAGTTGCAGGTGGTCTGAGCAGGGCGGGGGGCCTGCGATTGGCGCCTTTAGCGCTGTGCCGGGGGATGCAGAGGCCAGTCAGCATTTCTAGCGCGGTGGCGTCGGGCGGTTCTCGAACATCCCTGCGGGACTGGATGGCCACGAGGGAATGCGGGACTGGGCGAACGCCCGGCTGCCACTGGGGGCCTTGCAAAATATTGAGATGCGCACGGGTGCGTGCTTGATCCAAAAAAGTTCTTGAGCAGATCGGGAAGGCGACTAGCCTCCGCTCCCCCGGATTGCCAAGGATCGTTAGCTCAATCGGTAGAGCAAGTGACTCTTAATCACTAGGTTGTCGGTTCGAGTCCGACACGATCCACCACTCTAAAACCCGCATGGATACAGGGTTTCAACGGATCACTGCGCAAAGTTGCATTCGTGTTTGGACGGCTGCCCGGACACTTTTGAGGTTCCGTGTGCCGCGACCTGGCTGCCGGATCGCAAGGCGGTGAGGGCTCCCGCCGTGAATCCGCGCCAGTGGCCCAGCGAAGCGTGGAGCATGTTCTCCCCGAGGCCGGGAGTGCGAGGGCGCGCCGGAGAGCGCCCTTGCACCGTCCGCACGCGAGCAGCGCGAGCCATTGCACGCCGGAGGCGCGCGGCGGCGAAGTGGAAGGGGTTCAGCGGCGGGAGCGGCACTATGGCGGCGGATTCGCAGCGCCACGGTGCAGCGCGATGGAGAAATGGAGTGGGAGGGCTTGGCGCTGCGCGAGAACGAGGTGAAGGCGTAGCCGGAGCCGGACGCGGCGTGGGCGAGCGAAGCGAGGCGGGAACGCGGCGACTTTGCGCGGAGCGCCACCCTCGCGCACGGGTGCGCGCAAACACCCGCCCGCGCGGAGAACGCGCGGGCCAGGATGGCGGACGTTACGCCCGTCTGGCACGTAGGGCTCGCGCGGAAGCTTCGTTCGTCGGCGCTGGCGTGTTCGAGTGAGGGTCGAGGAAACACCCAGCAGCGCGGAATCGGTCACCCGATCTTCAAATCGTTGATACGGCAGCGCGCCCCCTCCCTGTGCCAGGCGGCCATGAATGTGGCGTCCCTACGCTGCGAGGAGCGCATGTGCGCGGTTGATTTCGTGGCTCTCCAGATCCGCGCCTTTCTCGTTGTTGGCGACCTCCAGGTCATGCGCGCGCCCTTTGGCCGAAGATTTTCACCAGCTCCTGCAACTCTGTGAGATGTCTCTGCGCTGCCATTGCACCGGGGCCGGGCGTGAGGTTGCCGAGGCTGTGCCGGCAGAGGCCCACGACAGCGGCGGCGAGCGCACGGTCGAGGGCGCGGGGCGAGAATGGGGTTGCGCTCGTCGCTTCGACCGAACGGTAGAAGGTGCGGTGATACACGTTGAATCGTTCGTAGCGGGAGCGGTCGCGCGGGCGGTGAATGTTTGGCAGCGTCACGACGGGTCCGGGTTTGACCTTCTGCCGGCCTACGTCCACACGCTCTTCGCTCGCAAAATCCGCTGCCAGCCTTTGCTTCGCCGCTGCCACCTCGTCCGTGTTCACGCGCGAAGTCAGCTCCAGCGGGCTGTGGCGGGTGTATCTCCGGTGTTCCGTTGACACTCCGCGCTGTGTCCCGTCTTCTCGGCAGCCGATGGCCAGCCCTCCAATCTTTCGCCCGCGGCTGTTGGACGCGCTGCGATCTTACACGCGCAGCGATTTTTTCGCGGACCTCACCGCGGGCATCACGGTCGGGATCGTCGCGCTTTCACTCTAGATGGCACTCGGGGTCGCATCGGTCGATCCGGGTGTTGCAAAGTCCAACGGGGCACAACCGCCGGCCATCGGCATCGTCACCGCCATCGTCGCCGGCTTCCTCGTTTCGGCGCTCGGCGGCTCGCGCGTGCAGATCGGCGGGCCCACAGCGGCTTTCATCCCCGTGGTGGCGGAGGTCGCGCAGGTCTATGGCTTCGCGGGTCTGGTCGTCTCCACTCTGCTCGCAGGAGCCATCCTCATTGCGATGGGTGTCGCGCGTCTTGGGACGATGATCAAATACATCCCGGTGCCGGTCATCGCCGGATTCACCGCGGGAATTGCGGTCTATATCTTCAGCACGCAGGTGAGGGACTTTCTCGGGCTGCGCAAATCGCGGAAGCAGTCCCGGCCGCATTTGTCGGCAAGATGATCGTCCTCGCGAAAAATCTGCATTCGATCCAATGGCCGGGCGCGGCGGTGGCGGCGGCTTCGCTCCTCCTCATCAAGCTCTGGCCGGCGAAATGGGGCCGCCATTTTCCAGCGACAATCGCCGCGATCCTGGCGGGAACCGTCGCCGTGACGCTTTTCAGCATCCCCGTGGAGACCATCGGCAGCCGGTTTGGCCCCAATGCGATTCCGCGGGGATTGCCCATGCCCAGTTTTCCTTCGTTCAATTGGGCCGACCTTCCCAATCTGATCCACCCCGCGCTCACCATTGCACTGCTCGCCGCCATCGAATCGCTCCTCTCTGCCGTCGTCGCGGATGGGATGATCGAGGACAAGCACGACTCGAATACGGAGTTCATCGCGCAGGGCATCGCCAATGTGGGCAGCGCCCTATTCGGCGGACTGCCGGCGACGGGTGCGCTCGCGCGGACTGCCGCGAATGTTCGCAGCGGCGCGCGCTCGCCGGTCGCGGGAATCATACACGCGCTCACGATTCTCGTCTTCGTCCTGGTCACCGCGCCGCTCGCACGATTCATCCCGATGCCGGTGCTTAGCGCGGTGCTGGTCGTGGTCGCGCTGAACATGGGCGAGTGGCACCATTTTGCGCGGCTCAAGCACTGGCCAAAGAGCGACGTGCTCGTGTTCCTGCTCACCTTCGCCCTCACGGTGCTCACGGACATCACTGTCGCGGTCGAAGTCGGCATGGTGCTCGCGGCCGTGCTGTTCATCCGGAGGATTTCGGAAACTACGCGCATCACATCCGTGGACGAGCGCGAACTCGACTATGATCCCGAGCAGTCGCTGCACGGCAAGACACTGCCGCCCGGCGTGGCCGCGTTTCAACTCATGGGTGCATTCATGTTTGGCGCGACCGACCGCCTCGAAACCGCGCTGCGGCGGAGCGACCAGCGCCCGCGCGTGGTGATTCTCGGGATGAAACGGGTCCTCGCCTTCGATGCCACGGGCCTCCATGCGCTGGAGGATTTCCACGACGAACTCAAGCACCGCGGAACGCAACTGATCATCGCCGGCGCGCACACGCAGCCGCTCATGACGATGCGCCACGGCACCTTCGTCGCACAGCTCGGCGAGGCGAATTTCTGCCCGGACATGGACACCGCCATCGCCCGCGCGAAGGAACTGGCGGACGCTGCATCCTAACCCACCACCTAGCCGGCTACGCCCGCCCGAGATACTCGCCGTTCTCAGTGGAGACTTTGATTTTCTCGCCCTCCTTGATGAAGAGCGGCACCGTGATGTTCTTCCCCGTCTCGAGCATGGCGGCCTTCTGCACGTTGTTCGCGCTGTCGCCCTTCACGCCCTCGGCGGATTCCTTCACCGTGAGGATGACGGTGGACGGCAGCTCGATGCTCGCGGCCTTGCCTTCGACGTAGAGGATTTCCACGCGCTGGTTCTCGGTGAGGTAGTCCTTCGTGGCACCGACGAAGGACGGGTCGAAACTGACCGTCTCGAAGGAATCCGGGTCCATGAAGTGGTAGCCGCTGTGGTCCTGGTAGGAAAAATCGAGCTTCTTCCGCTCCACGTCCACCTGCTCCACCTTATCCGTGGAGCCGAAGCGGATGTCCGCGCTCTTGCCGGTGCCGATGTAGCGGATGATGACCTGCACGAACGCGCGCAGGTTGCCCGGCGTGCGGTGCATGATCTCGAGCACGATTGCGGGGTTGCTATTGTAACGGATGCACATGCCTTTTCGGAGGTCGTTTGCGTTGGCCATGGTGGTGGTTCGTTGGAGTTGCTTGCGGGTGGAAAAAGGGCGCGGACTATCCGCACGGACCCGCAGGGTGGCAAGAGCGGAGTTGGGAATCGCCGCGCGGCGGGCCGCCGACCCTCGCCCCGGCGCGTTTCCCGACAAGCCGCGCGACGATCCCGACGTGCAGGATTGGCAGGAGCGCCACCGCCCAGTGCGAACCGGATTGCCAG
>Ga0335394_10007500_pt1 | contig 12330 bp, 10 predicted proteins | sample MAT03_FD_205741 | JGI IMG/M metagenome (GOLD analysis project Ga0335394, IMG submission 205741) | Freshwater microbial communities from Lake Fryxell liftoff mats and glacier meltwater in Antarctica - MAT-03 (spades assembly) (version 2) ... | reverse complement strand
AAAAAGCCGTCGAGATCATGTTGGGAAAGATCGAAGTGGTTTCGGCCATGTACCACGGTTCCCCTTACGAAAACTATTTCGACGCCGACACATCGGCCAAGCTTGCAACGATCCTCAGCGCCCGAGAATCACGTCCTGGGGCTTCCTGATGGAAAGAAACGACACTTCGATGCAGTAATCTCGCTATCGCAAGCCTTCGCCATTGCGATCCCTCGCGAACAAGCCCTTGGAGCCAAGGACGAAATAGGATTCTTCCAAGCGATCAAAGCACGCTTGGTTAAATTCGATTCCACCGGCGAGGGACGAACCAATGCGGAAGAGGAAGGGATTAAGACTCTTTCCCACGATGCATGAGATGCGGTCCGCATCGGCGGTGTAATCCGTGCAAATCCCCTGGCATCCGATGCGATTTTCAAACGAAAAATCCCTGGGAATATGGCTACTGATGCTGCTAAATTCCCAGGGATTTCATTAAAGATGCCCCCGCAAGGGTCCGAACAACTATCAAAATCACCAGGGAAAACCAACAAGAAACGCATCGGTGGTAACGCCGGTGGTAACATCCCGCGAGAATTGGCCGAGTTGGTGGAATTGTGGCCCAACCTGTCGGTCGATGTCCGGAAAGCGTGTTTGATTTTGGCACGCCATGGTGTTGCCAATAAACGCTAATAGGATGCGAGATTGGCCTCTTAACGTCGTTGGATGCGATCAGTCGGACACATCGACGTGCAGCCCTTACGATGCTTTAAAAGGGCGTTAAATAGGCCGGCCCTCGGGTAGCATCAGTTGGCATCAATATTTTTTTGCATTTGGGGGGAGGCCTAATACTAAACTAGTTAAACGTAGGCAACCGGGCTAAATCAGGGAACAAAGCCTTAGGATTTTGGCAGAATCGGGAAATCGAATGGGAAGCGTTCTAAGTGGTAGTCGCAATTCTAGATGGAATCGCAAATTAACAATCGAAGAATGCACTCGGCTTCACATAACTCAATTCTGCGGATTGCTTAGTGGGACCGTCGGTGGGTTCGTTCTATCACGAGGGAGAAGGGATATCGAAGTACATTTCCGAACCGATATGGAACTGAGAACAGTTTCCTTGCGATACTGGAAGAACGAAACAACGATCTTGGATGCGATCATAAATCTTGGCCAAACGGATACACGTTTTGGTGGCAAAAGATGGTGGTTCCTTTGCTACTGCGATAGACGGGTCGCGGATCTCTACCTACGGCCGCGAGCATACGATTTCGCGTGCCGTCATTGTTTGCAATTGACTTACAGATCCTCGCAGTTAGCTCATTCATTAGACCGAGAGATGGCCGGGATAGAGTCGTTGGAAGCGTGGGTTTCCGACCATTGCAAAAACCGCTAAACGGGAATAAACGTTTGCAAAATGGGTTTCCCTCCGCTGTTGGTGGCTTTTGTGTACAATCCTCAACGATCCTGTGGCATCACCAGCCATCCAGTCGCATACCCTCGACGAAGTTAATTTCCCAGTGGCCAAGAAAAAGACCGACAAACACTCCAAAGAAGAACCGCTCGAAAAGCAACTTTGGAAGGCCGCCGACAAGCTCCGCAAGAACATCGACGCCGCCGAATACAAACACGTTGTCCTGGGGCTGATCTTCCTCAAGTACATTTCCGACTCCTTCGAAGAGATTTTCAACAAGCTCACCGAGGGCAATGGAGAATACGCCGGAGCCGATCCTGAGGATAAAGATGAATACTCAGCGGAAAACGTGTTCTTTGTCCCGCCCGTGGCTCGTTGGTCGCACCTATTGGCAAACGCCAAACAACCGACCATCGGTAAATTCGTTGACGAAGCAATGGACGCCATCGAGAAAGAGAACCCGCTCCACCTCAAGGGGGTCCTACCCAAAGTCTACGCCCGCCAAAACCTCGATCCCACCAGCTTGGGCGAACTGATCGACCTCGTCGGCAACATCGCCTTGGGTGATGCCAAGAGCCGAAGCGCCGACGTGCTCGGGCATGTGTTCGAATATTTCCTAGGTGAGTTCGCATTGGCCGAAGGCAAACAAGGGGGCCAGTTCTATACGCCGCGCAGCATCGTTGAACTGTTGGTAAAGATGCTCGAACCCTACAAGGGCCGGGTATTCGATCCATGCTGCGGTTCCGGTGGTATGTTCGTCCAAAGCGAAAAGTTCGTGGCCGAGCATCAGGGCAAAGTCAACGACATCTCGATCTATGGCCAAGAGAGCAATCAAACGACATGGCGATTGGCCAAGATGAATCTTGCCATTCGCAGCATCGACGCATCCCAAGTGAAATGGAACAATGAAGGCTCGTTCCTAAACGACGCGCACAAGGATCTGAAAGCCGATTTCATCATCGCAAATCCACCGTTCAACGTTAGCGATTGGAGTGGTGAGCTTTTGCGAGGCGACGGACGCTGGACATACGGTGCACCACCGACGGGCAACGCCAACTTTGCTTGGCTACAACATTTTGTCTTTCACTTAGGACCATCCGGTCGAGCTGGAGTTGTCCTTGCAAAAGGTGCACTCACGAGCAAGACCAGTGGCGAAGGGGATATTCGCAAGTCGATGATCGCCGATGGAAATCTTATCGATTGCATCGTGAACTTGCCTGCCAAACTGTTCCTCAATACCCAGATCCCAGCCGCCCTTTGGTTCCTGAATCGAGCTCGCGACCAGAAAAATAATACTGGCAAGCACCCACGCAAAGGCGAAATCCTATTCATCGACGCTCGCAACCTGGGGCACTTGATCAACCGCCGAACCAAAGAGCTATCCCACGAAGACATCGACCAAATCGCCGCCACGTATCACGCTTGGCGAACCGGTGAAGGCAACTACGAAGACGTGAAAGGCTATTGTGCATCGGTTCCGTTGGTGCGAGTCGCCGAACTGGACTACGTGATGACGCCGGGACGCTATGTCGGCTTGCCCGATGAAGAAGACGACTTCAATTTCCCCGAGCGATTCGCAGCGCTAAAAGCCGAGTTCGAGGCGCAATTGGTAGAGGAAGCCCAACTCAACCGAGCCATCGCAGAAAATCTAGCCAAGGTGAAGTTATGACCGAGTTGGTTAAGGAAACCGACTATCGTCAATGGATCGTCTCGATCAAACAGCGCGTGCAGGCGTCGCAAATCAAAGCGGCAGTCGCGGTCAATCGTGAGATGCTGGAACTGTATTGGTTTCTTGGGGAGCAGATTCTGGAGAAGCAGCAAACCGCCAAGTGGGGCGACGGTTTTCTTGGGCGAATGAGCAAAGATTTGCTGGCCGAATTCCCTGAAATCAAAGGCTTTTCTAGGAGAAATCTGTTTTATATGCGAAAATGGGTCGCCTTCTGGTCGGGTGCGAAACCAATTGTGCAGCAAGTTGCTGCACAACGTTTTGCAATTGTGCCACAAGTTGCTGCACAACTGACACTGGATGGGAAACAGCTTGTTTCCCAAATCCCGTGGGGGCACAACATGCTGCTCCTCGATAAATTTGAAGCCCCAACCGAAGCCCTGTTCTACGTTCAGAAAACCATCGAAAACAACTGGTCTCGGGCCGTCCTAACCCATCAGATCGAAAGCGGGCTACATCTGCGGGCAGGGCAAGCGATCAACAATTTTGAAGCAACGCTTCCCAAACCCGAAAGTGATCTTGCGAAGCAATTACTCCGCGATCCTTATAACTTCGATTTTTTGATGCTCACGGCAAAGCACAATGAACGCGAGTTGGAGGATGGGTTGCTGGAGCATCTTTCAAAGTTCCTGCTCGAACTCGGTGCTGGTTTCGCGTTTGTTGGTCGGCAATACAGACTCGAAGTCGACGGGGACGAGTACTTTATCGACCTGCTGTTCTATCATCTTCGATTGCATTGCTACGTCGTGATTGAGTTGAAGGTCGACAAGTTCAAACCCGAGTACGCGGGCAAGTTAACCTTTTACGTCTCAGCGGTCGACAGCCAAGTCCGCTCGCCAGCGGATGGACCAACCATCGGTATCCTCATTTGCAAATCCAAGAGCGACATCACTGTCGAGTATTCGCTACGTGACTTGAACAAGCCGATCGGCGTGAGTGAATATCAGATCACCTCGAACTTGCCTGAACAGCTAAGATCATCGCTGCCAAGCATCGAGCAGATCGAAACTGAGCTAGGAGATTGGGAGGGATCGCAATGAGCCAATGGAAGGAATTCCGCATCGAAGAATTGGGAGAACTATTGAACTCGAAAAGGGTTCCGCTTAGTAGCACGCAACGGGCAACTCGGAAAGGTGAATACCCATACTACGGAGCCTCTGGAATCGTTGATTACCTTGATGACTTCATTTTTGATGGTGAGCACGTGCTCATATCGGAAGATGGAGAAAACCTTCGAACAAGAAAAACTCCAGTAGCCTTCATTGCAAACGGCAAGTTCTGGGTCAATAACCACGCTCACATCCTTCGATGCAAAACAGATTACTTATCCAAGTTGGTTGTTTACTTCTTCTCCCATCTCGATCTGAATGAGTACATAACTGGTGCGGTTCAGCCAAAACTGAATAAGTCATCCCTTTGCTCAATACCTATTCCCTTGCCGAAGGACTCGCGAGAGCAGCGTGCGATAGCAAGTGTTCTGAGCAGCCTGGGCGACAAAATCGACCTGCTGCACCGCCAGAACAAAACCCTCGAAGCTATGGCCGAAACCCTCTTCCGCCAGTGGTTTGTCGAAGAAGCAAAAGATGATTGGGAGGAAGTGCCTCTAAGGGAAGTGTGTCATATCCAAAATGGTTACGCATTCCAAAGTCCAACCTATGTGGAGCAAGGCACGCGAATCATTCGAACGATGAACTTTGCCAATCATTGGATCGAACTCACGGACCTTGTCTATATTTCTCAAGAATTGGCTCGGTCGCATGAAAAATTCTACCTCAGGCGAAACGATTTCTTGCTCGTCATGGTAGGGGCGAGTCTTGGTAATTTTGCACTCGTGACTAACGACGTTTTACCATCGCTGCAAAACCAGAACATGTGGGCGTTTCGCGCAAATACCATAATCGACCAGCATTATTTAAACTTCGCGATTCGACAGATCGTCAACGAAATCCTATTTGGCGCTTCAGGTAGCGCGAGAGAATTTTTTCAAAAGGGCGTTTTTTACGAGTTGGGCATTCGCTTACCACCAAGTGCACTACTCAAAAAATTTGCGTCTTTTGCCGAATCAACTTTTTCAAGGATCGAACTCAATCGGTTTCAGCTCCAATCCCTTGAAAAACTTCGCGACAATCTCCTTCCCAAGCTGATGTCCGGCGAGGTGCGGGTGCAGTATGAATAGAAGCTACTATTCTAAAAACACCGAGTCACAGAGAGCACAGAGTTCAATACGCGAAGTCTCTGTGTCCTCCGTGCCTCTGTGTTTCAAATCGTCGCTGAAGCATGAAGAAAATGGGCCCTAAATGGCTGAAGCCGCCCCAAAAGGACGGCTTCGTTACTCCTTCTACGCATGGCAGATGAGCTGTGTGTAGTGTCGGCTTCGGATACTAAAAATCAAGTGAGATGTTCTGAATTGAGGCTGAAAAGCCCCCCTAATTACTGCCGTTTTACGGCAAGAGTACGGGAAGATTACGGCAATGCCTTTACCTAAATCATTGTAAGCAAAAGACTTGCCTCACGTAATCTTCTGAAATGATTTACAAAATTACGTGAAGAAAAACTAATTGCATGCCAAAACTAACCGAATCCGCTATCGAAGAACTGGCAATCGAACGGCTTGAGCAGCTCGGCTATAAGTACCTTCACGGCTCCGTAATCGCATTCGACGGAAGCTCTCCGGAGCGGACCAGCTACTCCGATGTCATCCTCGATGGCCGACTTCGAGCTGCGGTCGACAAGATCAATCCAAACCTTCCAGCCGATGTTCGCGCCGCAGCTATCAAAGAAGTCCAGCGGATTCACTCTCCCGAGTTGTTGGTCAATAACGAAGCCTTCCACCGCATGCTGACCGAAGGGGTACCGGTCTCCATTCATAAAGACGGAGATGAACGCGGGGAACGCGTTTGGTTGATCGACTTCGAAAATCCACTGAACAATGACTTTCTTGTGGTCAATCAGTTCACCGTCTTGGAGAACCATTTCAATAAACGCCCCGACTTGATCCTGTTCGTCAATGGCATACCGCTCGTCGTCATCGAGCTCAAGAACGCCGCCGACGAGAATACAACCCTCCATTCCGCTTTCCAACAGCTCGAAACTTACAAGGCAACCATTCCCAGCCTCTTTACGTCGAACGCGTTCAATGTGATCTCAGATGGATTTGAAGCCAAAGCCGGGTCCATCTCGGCAGGCTTTACCCGCTTCATGGCTTGGAAAACATCGGACGGAAAAACAGAAGCGTCACCGCTCATCGGGCAATTGGAAACGCTCATCGCTGGGATGCTCAACCCAACCACGCTGTTGGATTTGATTCGCCATTTCGTCGTCTTCGAAAAGAGCAAACGCGAAGATATCCAGACTGGTATCGTCAGCATTACCACGGTCAAGAAGCTCGCCGCCTATCATCAATTCTACGCGGTCAATGCAGCCGTGGAATCGACATTGCGTGCTGCCAACATTGGCGGGAGCGATTTGATCCGTCAAACGCCCGAATCCTACGGGTTGCCCGGAGTGTCGAAACAAATTCGAGGGGACAAGAAAGCTGGGGTTGTTTGGCATACGCAGGGATCGGGCAAGTCGTTGTCGATGGTTTTTTACACGGGCAAAATAGTTTTGGCCATGCACAACCCGACGATCTTGGTCATCACGGATCGCAATGACCTCGACGATCAATTGTTCGATACCTTTGCATCGGCCAAGCAGTTGTTACGACAAGATCCGGTACAGGCCGAGAATCGGGACCACTTGAAGGATCTATTGCGAGTCGCTGCGGGTGGCGTTGTCTTTTCTACCATCCAAAAGTTCCAACCGGAATCGGGCAACATTCACGATGAGTTGAGCTCGCGAAGCAATATTGTCGTGATCGCCGACGAAGCACACCGCACCCAATACGGCTTTGCAGCCAAGACAGTCGAGGTAAAAGACGACCAAGGGAATGTGATCGGACAAAAGGTTGTCTATGGTTTTGCAAAGTACTTGCGCGACGCCTTGCCCGCTGCAACCTATTTGGGCTTCACCGGTACACCGATCGAAAAGACCGATGTGAACACGCCCGCCGTGTTTGGAAACTATGTCGACATCTACGACATTTCCCAAGCGGTCGAGGATGGGGCAACGGTCCGCATCTACTACGAAAGTCGGCTTGCCAGGGTCGGCTTGAGCGACGAGGGGAAAGAGCTCATCAAGAACCTGGACAATAAATTAGATGATTTGACTGAGACCCAAAAGGCCAAAGCCAAATGGACCAAGATGGAAGCGCTGATCGGTAGCGAAAAGCGCATTCAAAACATAGCCAAAGACATTGTGACACACTTTGAGGCCCGATTGTCAGGCTCCAAGGGCAAGGGGATGATCGTCAGCATGTCCCGCCGAATTGCCGCTGATTTGTGTGAGGAGATCGTCAAGATTCGTCCTGAGTGGCATTCCGACGATTTAGACAAGGGTATGATCAAAGTCGTGATGACCGCAGCATCCAGCGACGGGCCGACGATGGCAAAGCACCATACCAACAAGGAACAACGCAAGCGACTTGCCGAGCGAATGAAAGACGATGACGATCCATTGCAATTGGTAATCGTTCGAGACATGTGGTTGACAGGCTTTGATGCTCCCAGCATGCATACCCTTTACATCGACAAGCCGATGAAGGGGCACAACCTCATGCAAGCAATTGCTCGCGTGAATCGTGTCTACAAGGACAAACAGGGCGGTTTGGTTGTGGACTACCTCGGGATCGCATCGGACCTAAAAGAGGCATTGTCATTTTATTCCGATGCCGGTGGTAAAGGCGATCCGGCACTGGCTCAAGAAAAAGCCGTCGAGATCATGTTGGAAAAGATCGAAGTGGTTTCGGCCATGTACCACGGTTTCCCTTACGAAAACTATTTCGACGCCGACACATCGGCCAAGCTTGCAACGATCCTCAGCGCCGAGAATCACGTTCTTGGTCTTCCTGATGGGAAAAAGAGATACATCGATGCTGTAACGTCGCTATCGCAAGCCTTTGCCATTGCGATTCCTCATGACCAAGCCCTAGGAGCCAAGGACGAAATAGGATTCTTCCAAGCGGTCAAAGCCCGATTGGTCAAATTCGACTCCACCGGCGAGGGCCGAACCAATGCGGAAATTGAAACTACCATTCGACAAGTGATCGATGCCGCGTTGGTATCCGAACAAGTTATTGACGTATTCGATGCCGCCGGAATCAAGAAGCCGGAGATTTCGATCCTGTCGGAAGAGTTCCTGGCGGAGTTGAAAGGCAATGAACACCAAAACATTGCGATGGAGGTATTGCGCAAACTGCTCAACGACGAGTTAAAGGCTCGAGCCAAACGAAATCTAGTCCAAAGCAAAGCATTGTTGGAAATGCTTGAAGATGCCATCAAGCGATACCAGAATAAAATTCTAACCGCTGCCGAAGTCATCGATGAACTGATCAAAGTCAGCAAGGAAATGGTGGCATCCGACAACGAAGCCAAGCAGTTGGGGCTGAGCGACTTTGAATATGCTTTCTACACAGCGGTAGCCAGCAACGACAGCGCCAAGCAGCTGATGGCGCACGACAAGCTCCGCGAATTGGCAGTCGTACTGACTCAAAAGGTCCGAGAAAACGCGAGTATCGATTGGACGATCAAGGAAAACGTAAAGGCCAAGCTCAAAGTCATCGTGAAGCGATTGCTTCGGCAGTACGGCTATCCACCCGACATGCAATTACTCGCAACCGAAACGGTTCTAAGGCAAGCCGAAATGATTGCCGACGAGTTGATACGGGATAATCCGTAAATGAAAGATAGTGAACTTGTTGAGGCAATAAGGGAAGTGTATTCAAAATTTAGGACAACTTTGGGAATACTCCAGATTGCCAGCTTCCTTTTACCAATTGAGAGGTGCCCCACCGACACACGAATTTTCGTTGAACCATGGAGGGCGTGGAAACGGCTCGTACTCTACAACGAAAAACTGAGCATAGTACGACGAAAATGGTCCGAGCTAGACGAATGTCGAGCGAGAGAGCAACTGATCGCAATTGATAGTCTTTTGTTTCAAGAAATAGGTTTGCGGGAGGGACGGCCTGAAAGTTTTGCCACTAGTTGCTACCGCCAACTGCAGGATTTGAATCTAAGTTTCTTTCTTAAAGACTTAAGTCATATAGTCGACGAGTATTCTGCTTACCATTTCAGAGACGAACTGCTTTCGTTTATAGAGTCTAAGGAGCCAGAAGCTGAAAGTTGGTTGGCGAAATCCCCAGTTCGCTTTCAGGTTCTCGATGACTGGCTTGCAAGAGAGATCGATGTTTTGCTGATCCGAGAAACGGCTACGGCGGCTTCCGGGGATACACTTGGTCAGTCCAAATCGGAGCCAGTTGAATACTTAGCGCTTTGGGAATATGCAGGTAAAACGTGGGCTCGCGGGTCGGACTTCTTCAATCTCTGTGAATCACTCGCCAATGGGCCTGCTAACTATTCATCGTGCATCGAAAGTCTTATCCCCAACGTAAGTAGGACAGACCAAACTCGCCGATTTCATTCTGTAGTCGGGTCGTTAAATACATCCATTCGCGAAACATTAGGTTTAGAGGTTATTCGCGACAAGTTGCACAAAGAACAGGTGATTGTTCGCCATGTCCAACTAAACTTGTCACCTAAAACGAGAAAAAAAAGTCCGAAAAGAAAACGCTGATAATACCCTGATAAGACTCTGATAACAGGGTCGATCTAGAACTATCCCATCATTTCATAGTCGCCTTAATGATGGAGGAATATCTATGGCGAATAGTGTTGAAAGTCGCAAGCTCATTGCGATACCAAGCGTACCGGTTCTCACAATACGGCTAGCTTCAATTCTTGCCGAAGCAAAGCGGTTGAAGCTGCTTATTCGAACCGCGAAAGAGTTGGAGAAGATTCACTCTGAGACCCAATTTCTCGGGGGCGAGTCCCCATGAGTGAGTCACTAATCTTCAAACATGCAGACGTTGAGTCCTTGGCCAATGCAGTGGCGGACGTCATTGCAAAACGAATCGAGCCAATGCTGGCGGCCCGTCAACGCCGATTGGTGGACCGTCCCACGATGGCAGAGTTGGCCAACATCGGGATCGCTACGTTGGATCGATTGGTAGCAGCCAAACAAGTGCCGAGTGTACTTGTCGGCAAACGCCGGCTTTTCGACCCGGACAAGGTCATTGACTCGTTGGCCGATTCGGGGGCTACCACCCATGAACAAGCGTTGTGAGTGGTGTTCCAACCAAGCGACTAAACGATTGCGAGTCGTACTTGGTTGGGTATCTACTTGTGAAACTTGCTATCGGTATTCGTGCAACATGCCAATGTCGAAGCAAAGACGACAAGTGGGTCCGAGTCCAATTCTGTTATTAACTCAAACCTCCAACAAAAAAGGCCCGGAAGCTGTACAAGAGCAACCGAGCCAGAAAGCAAATTAACCATGTCTAGTGTACCAAAAAATAGATCGAAGCAAAAAAAGACGGTCGATGCCGAGTCCGTCGTTAAGTCGATGTCCCAAATGGACCTACCTTGCAATGCGGAACCGTCCGAGGAAATGCAGGCTATTGTTAAGGCGATGGAACCACCGGTACGGTCCCAACCTGTCGATCCGTTCGATCCGAGCGAATTGGCAAAACTGAGGTTGTCCCAAGACTTTTCGGAACTGTCCCAGGTCAAGCCGGTGATAACCTCGGTGGCTTGTCGAAAACCGCACAAGCAAGAGTTTATTCGAGTACGTCAGGGTGAGGAAAATCGATTCACCACCGGCGCGTTTACGGACAAAGATTCACGAGAAACCTATCTTGTAAGTCCTACGGTCCGAGAACACTTGGTTGGTGATGTCGTTCCAACGATGTTGGTCGTTTGCATCAGTCGCAATTCCCCAATCCCGTTCCTATGGCCGTTGACGTTACCGGGAATCGACGGGCGTCCCAACCGTTGGCACGAGTCGGGATTGGAAGCGGCTCGCATTGCCGAGCAACAGTGGACCAAGGTAATGGCCGATATGTCGGGTGGTTGCTACGTGCCCAACGTGGCGATTGGCAGGCTACCAGAACCGGATTGGTCCTCGGTCCCAACGATTAGTGAGTTGCTGAAATTGTCATTCAAAGACCGTTTCATTGGCTCGACTGACCACCCCGTATTGAAACGGTTGCGTGGTGAAGTATGACGTTGGCCAAACTGTCCCAATTCCGGACGGTTTGGTTTTGTGACTTTGAGTTTCGAGCATTGCCAGGCGAACGGCCACAAGCCGTTTGCTTGGTTGCTCGTGAACTGTGGTCCGGTCGGTTGGTCCGTCAGTGGCTTACTGATCACGTACCGAGTCAGCCACCGTTTGACGTAGGACCCGATTCGTTGTTTGTTGCGTACTTCGCAAGCGCGGAATTGGGATGTTGTCTAGCACTCGGTTGGCCAATGCCGGCTCGTGTGTTGGACTTGTATGTTGAGTTCCGTTCTATGACCAATGGGCGAACCATCCCAAGCGGCTCAGGGTTGCTGGGGGCGTTGGCGTACTGCGGATTGGATTGCATGGAATCGACGGAAAAACAATCGATGCGGGAGTTGGCCATGCGTGTTGGGCCACATACCGAGAGTGAGCAAGTTGCATTGCTGGACTACTGCCAAAGTGATGTTGATGCATTACCAAAATTGCTGGACAAAATGATTGGCCAAATCGATGTGCCGAGATCGTTGTTGCGTGGGCGTTATATGCGAGCTATTGCCACGATGGAACATACGGGTGTCCCAATCGATACCGATATCCTCGGTGGACTTCGGGCGCAATGGCCAACGATCCAATCGAAGCTTATCGAACGGGTGGACCCTCGTGGTGAAGTGTTTGACGGACGGACATTCAAAGCCGACCGTTGGGCTCGTTACTTGGTGCGTCACAACATTGCGTGGCCAAAATTACCGAGCGGCTCGTTGATGCTGGACGATGAAACATTTCGCCAAGCAGCTAAACGTCACCCAATGTTGGTTGGCAAGTGGCGGGAGCTGCGGCATACGCTTGGTCAAATGCGGTTGTCGGACTTGGCTGTTGGGGCGGACGGACGCAACCGTTGTTTATTGAGTCCGTTCCAATCTCGGACGGGCCGGAACCAACCAAGCAATTCTCGGTTTATCTTCGGGCCGAGCGCGTGGTTGCGTTCGCTGATCAAGCCGGCTATCGGAAGGGCCATTGCGTATGTCGATTGGTCGCAACAAGAGTTTGGAATTGCTGC
>Ga0335394_10007494_pt1 | contig 12335 bp, 13 predicted proteins | sample MAT03_FD_205741 | JGI IMG/M metagenome (GOLD analysis project Ga0335394, IMG submission 205741) | Freshwater microbial communities from Lake Fryxell liftoff mats and glacier meltwater in Antarctica - MAT-03 (spades assembly) (version 2) ... | reverse complement strand
CGCAATGACGGTTGCCCGGCACCACGCATCACTCGAGGCCAAGGCGACTGGCTAGGTCTTACCTCGCACGACTCTTTCATTCGCTACCTTTCTCCGGCTTGCGCCGACGCACCCTGACACCTTTGATTTTTCCGGACTGGAAACGTCGAATCGCATTCGAAACTCTTCGGCCCTATACTGCGATAAAACACTACCTCGATGGGTTGAAGCAACTCGCGATAGTCACGACAGGCGACGGGTTGCGTCAAGTATTGATTGACTACCGGGAATTCATGCAGAAAGTACCGCTCGACGCCTTGCCATTCAAAGTGCCCACCAACACTCAACAAGTATTCAATGAGTGGATCGTTAACATCGCGCAGCAAGAGATCCGAATGGGTGTTGTCCCCACATTCAAGAAAGAGTGGCTCGATAGCTTTACGCAAGATATCGCCAATCAAGTCCAGGGGCACTATCCTTACTATCATATGGCGGTAACGCAACTTGTAACCGAGGATAAGGCGGGATACGCGGAGACCTGCCGAAGAATGCTAGATCGGTTTTTGGAAACCAACAAGCCGCTTGAGGCTAGATTCGCGGCTTGGACCGCGTGTTTGGCGCCTTCATCGCTATCAGACTACTCCCCCGCGTTGGACCTTTACCAACGCTTACACTCAGGCGATGCAGTGGGTGTCGAGCTGGGGGCACTTCTGTACCGCGCTGGGGAATTTAGTCGAGCTCGCGACGAACTTTTGAGAATAGCGGAAATCGAGAACCCCAACTCTTCGCCCGCTTACGTCTGGTACTTTCTGGCGATGGTTGAAATGAAGCTTGGTAACAGAGATACTGCGACGGCGTGGGCCAAAAAAGCGGATGAACGTCTCGCCGAGCAACAGTCAGCAGCTGCCTACTCTACGACGTTATGGAACCGAGTGGCGACCGAGCGACTACTGCAAAGCGAGACGCGGATGGTCCTACAAGGAACCAATGAATGAGCAATAGTCAAACATCCGATGTGAACTGCGTTACCCAACTATTGAATCGTATCGAAGCTGGTGACGGAGCGGCGGCGACTAAGCTGTTTCCATTGGTCTATGATGAATTACGGCGGCTCGCCAAACGGCAGTTAGCAAGCGAGAAACGAGGGCAAACTTTGCAGGCCACTGCCCTGGTGCACGAAGCCTTTGTTCGCATGGTTGGGGCGAGCCAGCAGAATGCCTTTTCCTGCCGTAGCCACTTCTTCTCCGCCGCCGCGCAAGCGATGCGACATATTTTGGTCGATGCTGCACGACGTAAACTGGCTATCAAACGGGGTGGAGAGTTGGAAAGAGAAGCTATCGACGTCGACCAAGTGCATTGCGAGCGGCCTGATGAAATCTTGGCCGTACATGAAGCTCTCGATGCGCTCGCGACAATTGATCCTCAGTCCGCTGAAGTAGTCAAGTTGCATTACTTCGGTGGATTCAGCCTCGATGAAATCGCCGACGTTCTCGGTGTATCGCGAACGACCGTCAACCGATGGTGGCGATATGCGCGTGCGTGGCTTCGCACTGAAATTGAACTTAATTAAAGAGCCGCATCAAGGTTGTACGGGACAGCCCGAGCGACGCGGCTCGAACGACGAAAGTCGGTACTCAATCGATTCGGTCAAAACCCGAGTGAGAACTCGCCAGTATTTGCGGTTTTCCGCACTCCGAATCTCCACCACACTTGTAGTGGAAGTGATGTTAGCCCCGACTACGGAAAACTCGAAATCGCACTGGCGCAACAACCTCAGGAGGGCGTGACCTTAGAGCACAACGCAAGTCCGAGGACTGAATTCGTCGTTCACCAGTTCAAGCCCAGAACTGTGCAGAGCTTGTCGGCTGTCTCAAGTGTTAAGCGAGTACGCCGCAAATGCCGCTCAGTACTCATGGTCGTTCCTATCAAGCTCTCGGATTGGCCGGCCAGTAGACGAAGGCGAGTGCATTGGTAAAACGGATACCGAGCACCACTAACGTGAAGTTAAAGCACGCCGCAATAAACCCAATCACAGGCGCAGCGACGATGAGGAAGATACCGACCATACCCGGCCATTGAGGTGAACGCGACCCATCAAAGCAGAAGACATAAAGCACGAAGAAACTGATCCATGCGCTCGCTAGAGTCGTAAACAGGGCAATCTGCCAGCACCGAGCAGAGGTGATTCCGTTTCGAATCCATGCACCTACAATACTTGGCACAAAGGCTCCAACCACGCTCGCGCCGAAGAAGATCGCGGAAGCCTCTCGGTTGAATCCTGGCAGTACAGGGATAAGCGAGAATGACCCGCAAAAGATGGCGACTATCGCCATCAAGGAGAGTAAGTCGCGAATCGAATATCTGGCAATCATCATCATATTAGAAGTGTTCACTCATCTCCTATTCGGTGCTGTCGGCGTATTGCACCTATTGGTCATTTTGTGCTGTTGCTCGTCCTTAAATCGCTTTTGTTCGCCTTCGAGCGAGCCCATGTCGAATTTGCAGCGGGAATCAAAACTAGTTTCAACCCGATTCTGTTGGTAATCTCCATCGGCTGCTGACTTACGGCAGGGCCACCCAACAAGAATACCCTATTCAAAACGGAAGCTCGCATATCGATTTATCCCTATCAGCATAGCAACCTTCCGCAGGCAAAAGAATCCACAGATTCTGCGGATGAGGCTAGAATACTGGAATACCAATATTCACCCGCATACTCAGATGTACTCTTATGTCCCTAACAATCATCACAAATGAGCGATGCTTTCATTCTGACGCAAACTCGTCTGTTGATCGCCACCTTGGGACGCGTGACAGATTCGATGTTTCTGTTCAGTATGATTATCCCGGGAAGGCCAGTGGATGCCTGCAGGCGGCGAGGATGCTGCAGTCTCGAACGCTCCCAGCATTGATGTCGACTATTTTGGGGCCGCTCGTAGATGGCAACGGAAAAGCACTAGCTCCGATCGAATTCGTTAGTACGAATCGCATGCCAGACTTGAAAGACCTGGAAATCGGGCACGATGCGCAATACCTGGGAAACCTTGCGGCCTGTGTTGCTCGATCAAAAGCATGTTCGGTTGCCGGAAAGGATCCATTCGTATCCGATTTTGGCAAGGAGGCCGATGTAACCCCTGGTACTCTCGACGCAGCCCGCCTCGCAGTCGGCGCAGCTTACGATACGATTGATACCCTTCTCAACGCGCCGAATGGTGACACTGCGTTTGGGCTAGTATGGCCGCCCGGCCATCACGCTGAACGAGAACTCGCAATGGGCTTCTGCTACCTCTCTAATATTGCGCTTGCAACGCTTTACGCGAGGGAACACCGAGTCGAACTACGTCCAGGTCAGCGTAATAGAATTGTTGTCATCGATATCGATCACCATCGAGGTAATGGAACCGCCGATGTTCTTGCCAACCAAGCGGAAACACTTTTGATTGATGTTTCGTACTGTTCTCCTTACGACGAAAGTCGAAAACGCTTCACAGATGGTCTCTACGATGCGGTTCAAGATCGATATCAACAGGCAAGTAAGGAGTATCCCTATTCGCGGCCAGATAAGGACTGGGGGCTTGAAGCTCACCCGATGGCAACTGCGCCAAACATCCTGTCAGTCGAATTTGAAGGTGAACAAACGCCTCAAGCGATTATGGAACGATTTCTTAATGAGGTTCTTCCCATTGTGGAGGACTTCCGACCGGACGTGGTTTTGTGGTCGGTCGGACTCGACTCAGCGATGGGCGATCCAATCGGCGGGCTTGGGAATCTTCCCAGTTCATTCTACACGATGATACGAGGCCTCAGGCTTGCGATTCCAGATGCCCGACATGGGGGCCTTCTGGAAGGTGGCTATGATGAGCTTCGGTGGTTTACCTGCCTTCCTCCGACTCTGTTGGCTTTGCATGAATACCCTCAAGATACTGTAAACCGTTGTAAGGCATTTAGCAAATATCGCCAAGCTTTCACACCGAAACTCTAGAATTCATAGGAGTGACCATAGGTTGGCCGCTAAACAATAACTTCAGTTTGTTGCATCGAGGGTGGAGTGAACGAACATTCTGATTTGGTCGGCGCAGAATCCAAGCCCGTTTGGATTCGCTTGTGGCGAAATCGGATTTGTCGATCTTCACTGCGAGATCACAATTGTGGAAGTCCGTCCATTGACTGAGGCTCGAGTCAAAGTATCCCGCTTGCTGCGAAAGCCACTCGCTTGCGAATTGCGTATACATCTCGTCGACTGCTCGCACTGCAATCTCGAGCCGTTTTTCAGACACAACGAGTTGTCGTTCAGAAAACTGACGTTGCTCCTCGGCACGCGACAAAAGGTTCGCAGTTTGAGCCTCTGCGGCGATGGCTCGCTCGCGTTCTGCATCCGCTGACTTCCGCGATTCCGTCTCTTTTGTCAAACGACTGTCGGCTAGTTTTTCCGCCTCGATGGCACGGATCGCTTGCCAGCTAGTGCCGACAAGTCCAACGATAAGTGTCGCACCTAGTGCCTGCATCGAGCACTTTTGCGATGTTAGGATGGTCCATCAGGGCAAGTGCCTGTTGTTCCGCCGCGAAGCGAGCGATGACCTGCTTGGAATCCATACCAGCCTTGATGATCTGAAGCGTATGTCCGGCTCTCTCCGACGCCAATTTGGCTGCGGCAAGCTTGCGAAGTTCGGCATAGACCAACGGCAACAGTTGATCTGCGGCTTGGGAGTCCCCTTGTTCGATGTCCAACAGGATGCGAGTCACGTCGGATATGGGTGCGTACAGACCTTGGGTTGCGCAGGTATCAGATTGAGCGGTCGAAATTGCTTCCGCCATAGATGGCTGTGTTCATTTTGGCTTGGAGGTTGCTGCGATTCCATCACGCGGAGCGTGATGAGTACGTACCCATCACGCTCCGCGTGATGCTCTGTCCAACGAGCCCATTCTGAACAAAAAGAAATGTTTCTCATAGCCCAGCCCATCACTTGCCATAGCTTCCAATGGATTATCTGCGACGCAACCGGACGAGGAAACTTGTCCTGAAAGTACCGGGGCTCGTGAGGTTTTCTGTTTCTAAACCTGGATTGAAGTCAACGGTCCCGCTAAAGAAACCAGCCAAATGAATGGTTCCACTCGGATCGACGGAAACTCCTGTGACGTAATCGTCCTGAGTTCCACCAAACGTTTCCACCCAAGCGAAGTTTCCAGCACTCGTTAGGTTGAGCAAATAGCCGTCCGAGAGGCCGGCGGTCGTCCGCGAGACGTTGGAAGTCCCTGGATCGAAATCGGTGGTGCCGTTGAAGCCGCCCGCGACAAAAATGCTGTTATCGGCGCCGATTGCAAGTCCTGATACACCAGTTGTTGATCCACTGCTGCGGTCGAGTGAACGCGTTCAAACAAGTCCACCGTTTTGATTCAGTTTAGTGACGTAGGCCCCACCACTAGAGAGGCGAGTGATTCCGCTACCGGGATTGAAATCCACTGGACCGCCGTAGTAACCTCCAACAACAGTATTTCCACCGCTGTCTAACGCAACGTCCGTAGCTACCGAGGAGGACGCCGCAGAACTCTGGAACACGCTCACCCGACGAAAATTACCCTGGCTGTTTAAATTCAGCACATAACTTGCTGGCCCGCTGACTCCGCTAGATTGCCAATTGGTCTTTGAACCGGGATCAAAGTCCACGGAGGAATTACCGGTATTATTACCAATAGCAAGCGCGGACAGCAGATCGGTGCTAAACACCTCGCGGCGCTCGAGCGACTCTAGCGACAACCTGCGAGATTGAACGCGCCGGGATGCCCCGGACCCGCGATGGTTCCGCACGCGACTTGGACCTGGAGTGGAACCGAATAACTGTCTCAGTGTGTTTGTAAACAACATTTCGTAGTCTTGACTTTGGTTAGGTGCTCATGGAGTTGGACGGTTGCAAAATGCATCCGCGTTTTCCCGTTTGGTCAAGGGATCGTGCCCCTCATGTATCAGTGCGGCGAACGAAGCAAAAACCCATCACGAATTCTCGACGGATTTTGAAAATCCTTATTTAGCTGGCTTTTTCGTCAGTAAGCCAACCTGGAGTCGCTTTGGATTGGTGTCGGAAATCGCTGGACAACGAAAAGACCGGCGGTAAGACGAGACAACGCAGGAACGATAGCGGCACGAGCCTTTGCGGTTAACCGACCATTCCGACTTGGTCCACGCAGAATAAAAGCCTAGTTGGATTCGCTAATGGAGAAATCGGATTTGTCGATTTTCCAAAAGCACGGCCAGCACGGGGAGTTGAGGATCGCGAAATCTCACCAAATCGAGAATTTGAAGCGATGTCAACTCCAACTACGAAGCCTCAAAATAGCACCGGCGCAACTACCTCAGGAGGGCGTGACATGAGTGAGTAAATCGAGACGACTAAAGTCGGTTAGTCCTGGGAGGTTAGAGGGTTCGGAGCAGTGTTACAACGCTTTTGACTGAAGCATATAGCCTCTATTCAGATCCAGCGAGTAATCGCATAATGTAGCACTCCGCCAAAACGAGTTGGGGGAGAATTTGTCGTTCTTGCGTTGAAGAGACTCACGATGGTGTTAACAGACGCCTGTACGAATTGCGGTAAATTTCGAGATAGCCCATCTGCCCCCTGCATCAAGTGTCTCTACCCAAACCACAAGAATCAACTTGATAATGACACTGGTTTGATGCAGCAGAAGCATCCCATATTTCATTTTCACTTACGCACGCTGGTTGCTCTGACTACGATTGCTGCCATCGCTTGTGCGATAATGAAGATTTGGGGGCCCGAGGGATTGTGGTTCGGATTTCGAATTGTGGCCCCTCTCATTCCTGCAATTTGCTATTATTGGATGAACTTTCGCTCAAAAAAACCGAACGCCATCGAAGAATAGGATAGCCAATGGGAGACCATGGGGTCAGACCCTGTTTTCGGTTTCCGAAAGGAGTTCCTCAAGATCCTTAATTTGATTGGGGACCACTTCATACGTTGGATCGATCGAAAACCTCTCATTCACCCAGAACCCTGGAGGACCTCGTCGGTCCGATTGGGACCTTGCAAACTTCTCCAATAGCGAAGTTGAAATGATGTTAGAGCCAGCTTGACGATTCGGACACTTTGCCTCACTTCTCATACGAAGACCCGCAATGCGCCGGGCATGATTTCAGTGGAAACCGGCGTGGTGCATTTCATTTCACCGTCCAGGTTCAGCAAATCGCGGCTTTCCGACGTAATGCTGAATGATCGAACTTGATGGTACTCGACGCAGGGCAACGACACGTGTGAACCATTGTATATCTTGTTCAGCATCCTAATTACTTGCCATCGGGATGCGTGGCGCACGACGACCACGTCAATCTTGCCGTCACTAATATCCGCGTGAGGAGCCATTTGCATTCCCTTGCCTGTGAACTTGGTGTTGCAGGCGATGACGAGTACGAAGTCGCCTTCGGTCGTTTTATCGTCAAGCACAAGTTTTGCGTGATATCGCTTGGCGCGCAGGACGTGTGACAACGCGGCCAGGGTGTAACGTGAAGCGCCGATTGCTCGCAGCCGCTCTGCTGTTACATTGATATCTGCGACGGCGCCCCAACCAACTATATTCACACAGTAAGTAACTTCGTTTGCAGTCGACACCCGCATCACATCCAGCGGCTGAACATCACCTGTAACGATCCGCCGAACTGCTTCGAGCGGCTCCACACATTCGAGGTGCTGTAGAACTGAATTCCCTGTCCCTCCCGGAATGACTCCGAGCGGAGTCGAGCTTGGATCGTCCCGTTGCATTAGCCCGCCGACCGCTTCATGAATTGTGCCGTCACCTCCGACCACACAAAAGCCGTCGTAAGACTCCAAGTTCACCGTAGCTGCAATTTCTTTTGCATGTCCCGCATGTGTGGTCACATGGACATCCAATTCGGCTCCTGCTGCGACGAATACAGGTTTGACCGACTCTAGAATCGCCACCCCTCGGCGTGTTCCTCCCCGCGGATTGACCACGACCAAGAATCGCTTAGCTGACATGTCGGTTGCCTTGCCGTTAGGGATTTTATCCTCAATCGCCCAAATCCTGCCAGCAATTTAGGGCGTTGTCAAGTAATGGGAAGCGGGTTGTCGCCGCCGGATTTGCGAAGCTACACTAGTACATATCAAGTTTCCTCTTTACATTGCAAGCGAAACGGTCTATGGCATTTTCATCTAAAGAAAACCAATCACTTTTTGAAAAAGCAGCTAGAACAGTGAATTCAGTCTATTCGCAGTTTGCGGAGTTGAAGCAACGGGCAGAAGTGATGGCAGCGTACGCCAGTAAGATGGACCGCGTCTACTTCACCCCTTCCGAAGACGAGGCAATTCGTCAAGTCCTGGTTACCTATTGGCAACTTAGATCTGCCCTCTTCGAATTGGTCTACGAACTGCGGACAGCAGGAAATGACAAAAGGAACGACTACGATCAACTATTCTTAGCGGGATATGCGGGAGCTTTGGTACTACTTGATGCAGCACGCTTCATTAGAGAGCGATTCCACGATTCAGCCTTGATCCGGCACAAACTCAATGAGCCAGAGCCTAGCTTTGGAATTCCAGGGGGGCTTTACGATTCAATCCAAGAATCTTGGACGAACCCAAACCACATATGGCATATGTTTGCTGCAGCTCGCTATTTCCAAAGGAGCGGAAATCGCTTGGATACACTGCGTTGCGATGGGGAATCGTACAGCCTCATCGCTATCATCGAACAATTGGCGTGTCGGTTGAATTTGAGTTGGGCAGACTATGCCAAATTGCGATTGCGATTTCGCATTAGGCAACTTGGAAGTGTCTTGAAGCGAGATCTTTTCTACGCAGCGATGTTTCAAATGCAGAAGGGGATTGGAATCCTCGCCGCAGATCGTTACCTTAAACGGGGCCACAAACCAGGACTTCCCGATTCCGTTCGAGATGCGTTGCAAAGCATCCTGGCGCCAGGAGACATCTTGTTGGTACGCAAGGAGTTCGCACTTACCAATTATTTCCTCCCGGGCTATTGGCCCCACTCAGCGCTTTTCCTTGGAAGCGCCAAAGCGTTTTCCGACTTGGGCCTATCAAACCATCCCTCTATTGCTTCTCGTTGGCAAAACTTTTTGGATCTCGATCTGCCCGAACGGGGACGAGTCATTGAAGCGATGAAGGATGGTGTTCATCTTCGTTCCCTTGAATCACCGTATCGGTCAGATTCGATTCTCGTTCTCCGTTCGCAATTAAAACCAGAGTCTATTCGCCAGGTTGTAGCACGCGCCTTCATGCACGAAGGTAAAGAGTATGATTTTAGTTTTGATTTCACAGTCGCTAATAGGCTTGTGTGCACCGAAGTTATCTACCGCGCCTACGATGGAGTTGAAGGGATCTCGTTTCCGCTTTCAATACGAGCTGGTCGATTGACTTTGGCGGCGCTCGAATTGGTCGAAATGGCATTGCAACGAAAGCACTTCGCGATTGAAGCAACCTATATTCCTAGGTTTAGTAACAAACTGCTCCGAGGAACCGAAGCCATAGAGGCGGTCAAACGCGTCAGTCCTTCTTGATTGGGGACCACTTCATACGTTGGATCGATCGAAAACCTCTCATTCACCCAGAACCCTGGAGGACCTCGTCGGTCCCATTGGGACCTTGCAAACTTCACCAAATAGCGAAGTTGAAATGATGTTAGAGCCAGCTTCGCCTCCGGCCGCCGCGAAAGAACGGCTTCATGAAAGGCGTCGGCGGATGTTGCAGATGGCGATAGAATTAAGAACGAAGAAGACCGAGATCCGTTTCGCCCAAGAAGAACGTACGCTTCATGCGACCTTCCAGCGTAAGAGTCGTGAACCAACACGCACCAGCGAAAGCGGCACTGAAAACATCGCAACTACGATTGACTTGATGATTCGGACACTTTGCCTCACTTCTCAAAGGAAGACCCGCAATGCGCCCGGCATGATATCAGTAGAAACCGGAGTGGTGCATTTCATTTCACCGTCCAGGTTCACCAAATCGCGGCTTTCCGACGTAATGCTGAATGATCGAACTTGATTGAAGATGGCACGCAATTTGCTCTCGTTTGCTTTTGAAAAGCACGTCAGCATATGCCAAACTGAATTCGATTGTCAATGAATCCGCTGGGTGCTGGTTAGCAAAAGAACTGGATAGCCATTGTTCCAAACGTCCTATCAGAAAAGGAAAAGAAGTTATGAGTACTGAGTTAATTATCCTAATCGTTGTGTTGTTTCTTTTATTCGGTGGTGGTGGCGGTTATTATTGGAGCCGCCGGAGGTAGCACGACTCTTCCATCCTCACCAATCTTCCAAAGTTCAGTTCTGAGTGCAAAGCCGAACGCTCGCCCATTCTGCCTCACGTTTACGCCATTGCACGAGCTTCATAACTCCCTGGACCCGATAAGCCCGTGCAAGTCCTGCGGTTCAACGAGGGCAACCGGGAGGTCGTTTAATGGGCATCGGCAATGATAGAGCGCCAAGTCAGGCAGATAGTACGGCTGGTGAACGACCTGCTCGATGTGAGTCGCATCGGGCAAGATCGAACCCCGCAAAGAGCGGATCGAACTGTCATCCGTCGTACGCCACGCCGGTGACGCCGACGACGCCGTCCGCCCAAACTGCGAGAGGATGGAACATGAACTGACGCCCGTACCGCCGCCGGAGAATCCTCTCTCTGCAAACTCTTGCATTCGAACAAGAAAGCGAAGGAAAGTTGCCTCCGACGCCTTTTGATTTTTGCGGTGCTAACGACATTGTGCGATTTGAAACCAGTTTGATTGCAAGTATACCCAGGTGCTCTTAAATCACTCACCACCTTTTACATGGGCAAAGCTCGGCAAACCGACTCACGGGTACTCGGGACGGTTAGTCGAGCACGCCGGCTCGCTGCAATTTAGGAAAGCACTTCCCGAGGAGAAAGGCAATCATGGCGATCGGCTTCTATCAACTTCGTGAACGAGAAAGTACCAATAATGAAAACCAGGGAATGGAGCTTTTGGATTGTACTATTTTGATCGAAGTATGCTATCGAGAGTTTCAAGAAACGTTCAAACCCGAGCCACATGAGATCCTCAATAGATCGGTGAGTTCGCGGTAGTTTGTTTTGCCAGTTCCCAGTAACGGCAGTTCGTCGATATGCATGACTTTTCGAACGCGTGTCAGATTCGACAAACCGGCATTGCGTAGAAACCCGTTCACCGTTCCCACGTCGGTGCGAAGCCCTCCCGCTGTGAACAGACAAATAAGCGGCCGTTGACCTGGATCCTCGATATAGGTAAGCGCCGAAGTGATCTCCCCTTCGTTTTGCGGCAAGCGGTTCCGGATCACCGTTTCCATCGCTGGTAGGCTGATCATCTCCCCCCCAATTTTGACAAAACGCTTCATTCTCCCGGTGATGACCAGTGAGTCCGATTCGTCGAGAATGCCAAGGTCGCCGGTAACGTAATAGCGCTGGTTGTCCAGTTCCATAAACGCATCATCTGAGGTACGGTCCAGATAAGCGCTGAACACATTTGGTCCGCAAGCCAGAATTAGCCCTTGCTGACCGCGTACAACATCCTCATAGGTCTCCGGGTGAACCATGCGGAGTTTCACGCCTTTGATCGCAGGACCAACTCCCACCGCCTGACGGTCAAGTCGGCAAAGGGTCAGGACCGGCGAGCATTCCGTGATTCCATAGCCTTCGAGCAGTTGCGCACCGAAACGCCTCGCCGCCGTTTCGATCAATTCCGTCGGGGTCTTCTCTCCGGCGGTAATGATCAATCGTAGACTCTGCAGTTGGTCATCTGAAGCCGCGCGAAAAATTCCGGATACAAATGTAGGCGTGCCGCAAATGATCGTAGGTTTCCACATTGCGATTCCGCTCGCAAGTGTTCTGGCATCGGTCGGGTTGGGATAGAACGAGACTTTCAGCCCGCTGGTCAGTGGCAACAGCGTCGTAATCGTGAAACCGAATGAATGGAATGGTGGTAGAAATCCGTACAGTGAGTCGTTACTTTCAAGGCGCACGGCATCCAGGCAACCGGCGATGTTGCAAAGAATATTTTTATGTGAAAGGGGCACTCCTTTCGGAGCCGATTCCGAACCGCTGGTAAACAGAATCACAGCAGGTTCATCGGGTGATGTCGTATCCGAACCAAAGATGCGACAAACCCTTTCAGCCTTGTTAAGTGCCCGCAGTGCTGCGAGGATTTTACTCCACAGTGTAATCCGGTGTTTTCGTAATGACTCCAGTGTCACAACGTGCTTTGAGATCCGGTCGAAATCTAACGAGTCGAGTCGATCGAGAAAAAGGGCGGACGTCAGAATCGTTTTTACCCCTGAGACTGCTAGAACGTGTTCGATGTTTGCGTCGCCCAGCGTC
>Ga0335394_10007486_pt1 | contig 12347 bp, 4 predicted proteins | sample MAT03_FD_205741 | JGI IMG/M metagenome (GOLD analysis project Ga0335394, IMG submission 205741) | Freshwater microbial communities from Lake Fryxell liftoff mats and glacier meltwater in Antarctica - MAT-03 (spades assembly) (version 2) ... | reverse complement strand
GCCAGTGGCCAAGCCACCTTTGTTTACGCCGTAGCACCCGCGGTGTTGACCGGCACGGTGATTACGGCAACGGCAACGGCAGCAACCGCCACACCGGAGGTGACCACCGCGAACAATGCGGGCAGCACCACAACGACTGTTGTCACCTTGGCTGATTTGCGTTTGATCAGCTTGGTACCGTCGGTCACTTCAACTAGCGTCAACGTACCGGTGACCTTCACGGCGACCAGTCAGAACTTTGGTCCTAGCGATGCGCAAAACGTGCTGGTGTCGATCACGCTGTCACCTGACTTCCGCTACACCAGCCACAGCGCAGCGGGCGCAACCTGCACCACACCGCAAGTGGGCCTGTCTGGCGTCATCACCTGCACGTGGGCCGGCGCAACCGCACCGAACACCACCCGCGTTCTGTCGGTCGCGGCGTTCAGCAACAACACCTCGAGCAATAACGTGTCAGCCAATACCTCCTCGCCGACACCAGACCCCATTGCTAACAACAATGTGGGCGCGGCTACGGTAACCGTTGGCTTCCCGTTCCAGAGCATTCCCAGCCTGGATCGCAATGCGATGTTGCTGCTCGGCATGTTGCTTGCGCTGGGTGGTCTGATCGCGATTCGTCGCCAGAACTAAGCGCTAGCGTTTCATCAAAGAGCCCAAAAGGGGGCGGCGCAAGCCGCCCCCTTTTTTTATAAATGCTTTCGGGTGCGAGTCAATCGCAGTCTGATAGGTTTCTAGTCACTAACCAGTTCAGTCCTGACAAATCATGCGAAGACTTTTGTGTGTTTGGTTCCCGCTCGTCCGGCTTAGGATGAACACTTCTTCGGGGTACGGGTGGTTTTTCCCAGCAAATCTCGATGCATTAGCGTCGAGAAAAAACGCGTCAACTGTGTCTATTCGCCAGTAGCTGGGCGGCTGCGCGCCATGACCGCTGGACGTCGACTTCAGCATGGGCTTCTCCGGTTTTTTGGATGTGGGATTATGCCGTCGCAGTGGCACTGGCATGGCGCTTTGGTGACCATCCGGCGACTTCGTCGCAAAACTGCAAAGCACGGCGCCTATGGTACTGGCCATGCAAATCCTCATGCTGTCGGATGTCTATTTCCCCCGCGTCAACGGCGTGTCAGCGTCGATGCGGACCTTTGCTCGTGACTTGGTGCGCCGCGGTCACGAGGTGACTGTGGTCGCGCCGGCTTATGGGCCAGACGATATGCGTGAGGAGGACTTCGAAGTCATTCGACTGGCATCGCGGAAGATCTTTTTCGATCCAGAAGATCGCCTGATCAAGTCCTCAGCGCTGCGCGCGGCCTTGCCGGGCCTGCAGGCGCGCCAGTGGGACGCGATCCACATCCAAACGCCATTTCGGGCGCATCAGCTCGGCGTCCAACTCGCGCGCCTGACCGGCGCGCCGACGGTGGAGACCTACCACACCTACTTCGAACAGTACGTCTCGCATTATCTGCCCTGGCTACCTGCCGGCGTGCTGCGCGCGTCCTCGCGCTGGCTGTCGCGGCGGCTCTGTCATGGGGTGGACCATCTGATCGTGCCTTCGCAGCAGATGCTGGCCGTGCTTGATCGCTACGGCATCACTACGCCGTCCTCGGTGATCCCGACCGGCATCCATCTCGATGAATTCGCCGGCGGTGACGGCGAGCAATTTCGGACCCGCCACGGAATCTCCCACGACCGACCGACCTTGGTCACGGTCAGTCGCTTGGCGGTCGAAAAGAACATCGTTTTTTTGCTCGATGTGGCGCGTCGCTTGATCGACGAGTTCCCGAATCTGCTGTTCATCATCGCTGGCGAAGGCCCTGACGCCGCGCGCCTGCAGCGGCGCACGCGGGAACTTCGCCTTGTCCAGAACGTCCGTTTCCTCGGCAACCTTGATCGACGCACCGATCTGCTCGACTGCTACAAGTCAGGCGACATTTTTGTGTTCGCTTCGCCGACGGAAACCCAAGGTCTGGTGCTGATCGAAGCCATGGCGCTCGGCGTGCCAATCGTTTCGACCGCGGTGATGGGCACCGCTGCGGTGCTCAAAGGCGCGCGCAGTGCCAGAGTCAGCAGCGAGGACGTGACCACCTTTGCCGGGCACGTCGCCGCTCTGCTGCATTCCCCTGAAGAACGTCAGCGCCTGTCCGCAGCGGGCCCCGAGGACGCCCAAGCGTGGAGCGCACCGACGCTGATGGAAAGCGTGATCGAACTTTACCAGCGGTTGGCGAAGCAGCGCCGTCGTTAAGTAGTGGCCCTGACTCCCAGGCATTGGCATTCAGTTAAGCCCGAGTCCTCGGCATTGCGAGCGCTCTTTTTTCAGCCCAAAAATGCGCACGGATGAACCAACAAGACCTGTCATTGCGAGGGAGCCTTAAGCGACCGCGGCAATAAAGGGACGTTCGCCCAGCCACTTCCAACGTCCCTGGGTTGCCACGGCCGTCGCTGTCGCGTCGAAGACCTCGCAATGACGAATCAACCCGGCGTCGTCGCATCGCCTGCCCGGATTACAGACGCTGATCGAACAGGCCCAGGTACAGCGCGCGGTAGATCACGGTCGAATCAATCGTGCCTTCGATCAGAGCCGCACCTGGGCCGCTACCGCGCGCAACCGTGCCGCCGGCAGAATCGGAATCCGAAGCCCAGGTGACGTAAAACGGGATGCGCTTGCCGCGCGCGTCGGGCGCGCTCAAGTAGGGCTTGCCGCCATCGCTGTCCAGTTGTGAGCCGTTCTCGGTGCGCTTTGGTAGCGGCCGTGGCAGCTCGTCCAGATCGTCGCTAGTCGCATTCATGCCGCCGTTATCGGAATCCGAGGCCACCAGCAGCGTCAGCGCCGGGTTGCGCGCGGCCTCCGCCAGCGCCAGCGCAATCGCCCGATCCGCACCGGCCGCAGCCTCCAGCACCGCCGGGGTATTGTTCTCGCCGGAGAGATTGTCGGTGGCTTCCTCGTTGCCGACCAGCAGGTAGCCGTTCGGCGCATCGCGTAGACGATCCAACGCCGCCGCCACCATCTCATCGAAACGTGGCGCCTGCGGCTGGAACACCGGCAGCGCCTCACGCGCCAGTTTTTGCTCATCGGCCTCGTTGAAGGTGTGTTCGGCGGCGAACAGGCCGAGGATGCGTTTGCTGTCCGGCGCTAGCGCCTGCAGTTCCTCGCGCGTGTGGACCACGCTATAACCCGCTTCACGTGCCTCATCGATCAGATTGCGGCCGTCGTCTCGCACGCCATCACCGTGTCTGCCTGGTGTGCCCTTGGGCAGGAAGAACTGTTCGCCGCCGCCGAGGATGATCTCGGGCGCCGCCTGCAGCAGCAGTGCGGCGATCTCGCTGTCATTGTCGCGATCTGGCACCGAGACCAAAAACGCGGCGGTACCGGGCTCGGTCACCGTGGAGGAATTGACGATCGCAATTGCCTTACCGGCTGCGTGGGCTTCGTGCATCACGCTCATCGGCTTGCCGGATAGCGCCACAGGCGCGGTCTTGCCATCCAGCGAACCGAAGCTGTCGAGTGCCGCGCGGATGCCGTAAGCGTGGGTGGTGGCGCCGCCATTGGACGAGGCACTCACACTGTCTAGCATCGGCCCGACGTAAATCGCCAGCCGCGGCAGGCGATCCCAAGCTAGCCGACCGTCGGGGCCGGCTTGCAGTAGGCGCAACGCTGCCCAAGTGTTAGCACCCATGCCATCCGGGTGCAGGAAGATGGCACTGCGCGGCAACTCGGCGGCCCCACCGCTAACGCTGGCCAGGAGCATAAGTGCGCCGACGACGCGCTGGGAATGGTTCATGAGTAACTCCATCAAGCAAAGTTGGGTGATGCGCGCCGGCTTCGTGCCGGCGCGCAAGACAAGGCCTACTGGAAGGCGTAGCGCGCCACCAACTGATAAACCGGGCCACCGGTTTCGCTCTCCAGCTCGAACTCGTCGTACTGCAGCGCCAATTGTTCCTCAATGGTGTTGAACTTGCGGAAGATCTCGTTTTTCGCTGCGTCGTTGAGGTTGGAGCCGGTCAAGCGCAAAGTGAACTGCTCGCCGAAACGCTTTTCGACGAAGGCTTCGACATCGGCACCGTAAGTGGTTTCCACCTCCTCGCCGACGATGCGTCCGAGCGCCGCGCCCTGCTTGCGCCAAGTCAGGCCGAAGCTGGCGCCCCAGCTTGGGATTTCGTGAATGAAGCCAACGTTAGCCACATAGTCCGACTGATTGTTGAACTGGCGCGTGCCCAACACGTCCTCAATCTCGCTGTCGAGCCACGAGTAGTTGAGGAAGACGCCGGTGTTCTCCAGGCCTATGACCGTCAGTGGCGTGGACAGATCGAACTCGACGCCCCACACCTCGCCATCGCCGGTGTTGCGCGGCTGCAGCACCAGCGTGCCGTCACCTTCGCTGCCCTCGACGCCGGTGTTCGCCACCTCGATTAGATCGCTGATGTCGCGGTAGAAGAAGTTGACCCCGAAAACGCCATCACGGCCCAGGCGCCGCTCGTAGCCCACGTCGAAGCCCCACGCTGTCTCCGGCTCAAGTTCCGGGTTGCCGAGCAGATCGTTGTCGCCCAGTTCGGCTTCCAGCAATGCCGGCGTGATGGCGTCGAAATCGGGCCGGCGCATAGTGCGCGCCACAGATGCGGTGACCCGATCTAGGTCGCTTAAGTTCCAGCGCAGGTGCGCCGAGGGCAGCAATTGCCCGTCGTCACGCTGGTCGCTGCGGTCTGCGGCAGCCACGGTGTCGTCCAAGATGGTGGTGTCGGTATACTGATAACGCAGTCCGGCTTCCCATTCTAGGATGCCGCGCTCGCCGCTCAGCTTGACGAAAGGATCGATGCGATCTTCCTCAATGCTGCCCACGCCGCCCGGCGGTGCCAGGAACGGGCCGAAGGCGCCAGGGATGGTCGGTCGCGTGGCCGGCGCATTGGGGATCGTAATGCGGTTGCGGTCGGCCAGGATAGAGGCGTCGCGGTCCTTGGCTTGGTATTCGACGCCGAACTTCCACTTGAGGTCGCTAGTACCGCGTTCATGGCTGAACTTGGCGCTGAATTCGCGATCTTCCAGGTCGCGGAATTCGCGGTCACCGGTGTAGCGGTCATCCTCCGGAAACGGATTGCTGTCGCGCAGGTATTCGATCTCGTCTTCGAACTCGAACTGCTCGTCGTTGAAGGCAGCGTAGCCGATGCGGTATTTGTTCTCGCCGCCCCAGGCGTCGTGCACAAAGCCACCATCGAAGGACCAGTTGCGCGTGTCGATCTCGACGTCGTTGACGTTAACGGTCAGCAGGTTGGCGTTGTTCTGAATGCCACTGCGATACTCAATCGAATCTTCGTCCTGCAGGCGGTCGGTGCGCACATAAAAGGCGTTCAGATCGAGTTGGCCGGCGCCTATCGGCACCACGAAGCTGCCGCTGAAGGATGAATCAGTGCCGCTGCGCACGTCGGTCTGCACCTCGGTGTTGTCCAGCGTGCCACCCGGCGCGTCGAAGCGCTGGCTGAATTTGTCCTTCGGGTTACGCCGGCCTTGCACATTGGCGCCCAGCAGCAGCCGCCCCGGGCCAACGGCGCCACCCCATACCACGCCACCCAGCCCGCGGGTGACGCCGTCGTCGTAATGCAGGCCACCGGCGCGCAGATAGCCGCCGTCCAACGAGTAGCCGTCGCGCAGCACGATGTTCAGCGTGCCGGCGATCGCGTCGCCGCTGCGATCAGCGGAGGCCGAGCGCATGATTTCAATGCGTTCGACCAGTTCCGCCGGGATACGATCGACGAAGAAGGAGCGGTCAAAGCCGGCACCGGGCACTTTCTCGCCATTAATCAGGATCTGCGTGTAGGCCGAATCCAGCCCGCGCAGGCGCACGCCGTCGTACTCCAGCACGTCCGACAGGAAGGCCACGCTAGGCACGCGCTTGAGCATGTCGCCGACGGTGAGCGGCTCGAAGCGCTGAAAGTAGGAAAGATCGTAGCTCAGCACCGGCGCGGTGGCCTCAGTACGATCACGATAAACGATCTCGCCGGTCACCGTGACCGAGTCCAGCTTGGTTGCGGCGGCCTTGTCGGCAGCATCGGCCAACGCCGGGAACGCCGCCCCCACCAGGGCAAATCCAGCCAGGGAACGGGCCAGCGCGGCCACCAGAGACTTCTGTTGCATGTTGGGCACCCTCAGACGAGCAATCGAAGGCCGCGTTGATAGGGGTGGTTTGTTGCTGCCACGTTTCTTTGGGAAGACATTGGCATGAACGCGTAAGGTTGGTGGCGGGTGGGGTTGGCGTGCCCGCGGGTGAGGAAGAGGAGCAAGCAGGCCTCTGTCCTGGCCAGCACCGGTCATAACTTCATCGTATGCAGATGGCAGTCTCATCGCGGCTTGGCGTCAGCTGGCTGACCGTTGCGGGAGGAGCGGGAAAAGTTTCCGAATGCATGGCGGATTGTTCACACGCGCTTAAGCTAGACTCCGCCGACAAGCCCCGGAGAACCAAATATGATCGACGCGCGCCTGTTTCGCCTGCTGTTAGGAATTACCCTTGCGGCCTTCAGCTTCTCAGTGTGTGCTCAGGTTTCCGGCACCAAGAATATTCCCGGCGACTACGCCACGCTAGCCGCGGCCGTCACTGACGTCAACACGCAAGGGGTGGGTGCGGGTGGCGTTATCCTTAACTTGGTGGTTGGCAATCCGCAGACAGCGCCGACCGGCGGTTATGCGATCACCGCGACGGGCACGCTGACCAATCCGATCGCTGTCACTTGTAATGGCAACACGATCACTGCCCCCACGCCGCAGACTAGTGGCGCCCTAAACGACGCCATCTTCAAGCTGATAGGTGCCGACTTCGTCACCATCAATGGCTGCGTGATGAACGAAAACGCGGCGAACACCACCACTGCGGCCGCCACCAACAACATGACCGAGTGGGGAATTGCGCTGCTCTACGCAAGCACCACCGACGGCGCGCAGAACGCCACGCTGCAGGGCAACACGATCACGCTGAACCGCACTTACCAGAATACCTTTGGCGTCTACAGCAACTCGACTCACAGTGCGACTGCAGTCACCACGTCGGCTACTGCCACCACCACAGCGGGTGGCAACAGTGGCCTCAGGATCTACGGCAACACGATCTCGAACATCAATATAGGCATTGCGGTGATCGGCCCCATCGCGGCGGCGGACCACAATGAGGTTGCCGATATTGGCGGCCTAACGCCGGCCACCGGCAATACGATCACCAACTACGGCACCACCGGCACCTTCTCCGGCTATGCCAATGTGTCGGGTACCGTCAACGGCATCCTCGTGCGCAACACCCGCAATTACAATGTGGCGTTCAACACGATCGCCAGTTCAGTCGGCGGCGTCACGGCCGGGACTTTAAGCGGCATTTTGATTAATACATTCAGCACTGCGCCCACCGGCACCCTGATCCATTCAATCAACAACAACAACATTTCGTTGCGGAGTGGTTTCGTAGCAGGCGGCATGAACGGTATCATCGTCCAGATCACCACCGTCAGCCCCACGACGACGTTGAACATCAACAACAACGATTTCAACAATTTTGGTCACAACGTTGCAGGAACCGGCGCTATCCAGTTCATCATCAATGGGGCTGCCACGTTTGTCACCAATATCAACAACAACACCTTTACCAATTTGTCGGTGAACACCACCGGCAACGTAACGTTCATGAACAACAGCGTCACCCACCCGGCGGGCGCGGTCACCAATGTCAACAGCAACGCGATTGTTGGAACTTTCGCCAAGTCCGGCGCGGGCGGCACAGTGCGCCTCTACGACGCGTTTGGTTCCACCACCACCGGCAGCGAAACCAATACCAACAACAATTTCTCCAACATCACGCTGACTGGCGCTACGACTTTTGGTGGTTGGCGTTGTGCTGACGGCGTCTCACCGTTCCCGAGCAAGACCGTCACTAACAACACGTTTAGTAATATTGTTGGTGGCACGTCTGCGATTACGGTGCTGGAGGTGTCCTTCAGTCCGTCGAGCACGATTAGCGGCAATCTTGTGTCAGCGGTCAGTGGCACTGCAGGCACGGCCGCGATTGTGGGTATTACGTCGTCATCTGGTACGCAGTTGTTCGATTCGAACACGGTCCACACGATCACTGGCTCGACGACCAGCACTATCAGTGGCATTTCGCTGACCGGTGGCACCGCGCAGACCTTGACACGCAACAAGGTCTACAACATTGAAAACATCAATACGGCGCCAAGTTCGGTATCCGGCATACTTGTCAGTGCCGGCACCACTAGCAATCTGTACAACAACCTAGTCGGCGATCTGCGCGCCCCCAATGCGAGCGCTATCAATGCCGTGGTTGGTATCAATGTCACCGGCGGTACGACAGTAAACGCCGCCTACAACACCGTGCGCCTGCAAGCCATTAGTGGCGGTGTGAATTTCGGCACGAGCGCCATCAGCGCATCCACTACGCCGACGCTACTATTGAACAACAATGTCTTGGTCAATCTGTCGACCGCCACAGGCACCGGCCTCACGGTGGCCTATCGCCGCAGTCTTGCCACGCTTACCACCTACGCTAACGCCTCGAATAACAACGACTTCTTTGCTGGCACGCCATCTGCGGCCAATCTGATCTTCAACGACGGCAGCAACTCCGACCAGACCCTGGCAGCCTACAAGGCGCGCGTCGCTACCCGCGATTCGGCCTCGGTCACCGAGAATCCGCCGTTCCTCAGCACCACCGGAGCAAACTCGACTTTCCTGCACATCGACACGGCGGTGGCCACCCAACTGGAAAGTGGCGGCGCACCCTTCGCCGGTGTTACCGTTGACTACGATGGCGACTCCCGCAATGCCACAGCACCGGACATCGGCGCCGATGAGTTCGCCGGCATCGTGCTCGACATCAATGGGCCGACGATTGCCTACACCCCGCTGCCCAGCACCACGCAAACCAGCAATCGCACACTGGTTGCCAATATTACCGATCCGTCCGTCGTTGCCTCCGGCGCCAATGCGCCGCGCATCTATTTCCGCAAGAACGCGGGCAGCTATTTCTCGACCCAATGCGCCGGCGCTGGCCCGGCGTTTACCTGCACGATCGACTATGTGCTGGTCGGCGGCGTCGCCGCCCCGGATGTGATTGACTATTTTGTCATCGCCCAGGACACGATCGGCAATGTAGGCGCGAATCCGGGCACCGGTCTGGTTGCGACTAATGTCAATACAGTGACGACGCCGCCGGCCCCGCCGAATACCTACAGCATCGTGGCGCCCTTCCCGGTGGCAGTCAATGTTGGTACTGCGCAGACTTATACCTCGCTGACCAATGCCGGCGGTCTGTTTGAGGCGCTCAACAATGGCGTACTGACCGCAGACGTCACGGCATCGGTGACCAGCGATCTTGGTGCGGAAACGGGCACAGTGGCGCTAAACCCCTTCGCGGAGAATGGGGTCGGCGGCTACAGCCTGACGATCCGCTCCGATGCGGCCATTGAGCGTCTGATTGGCGGGTCCGCGGCCAGCGGTCTGATCCGCTTCAACGGCGCTGATCGCGTGACCTTTGACGGTCGCGTCAGCGGCGGCGGACGCTTCCTACGCGTGCGCAACACCGCAGCCGCACCCGCGTTCTTGCTGACCAACGACGCGACGCTCAACACCATCCGCGCGAGCATCGTCGAGAGTGCTAACACCGTTGCCACCAGCGGCACGATCTTCTTTGCGACCAGCACCGGAACCTTGGGTAACACTGGCAACGACATCCGCGACTGTGAAATTCGCGATCGCTCCGATGCGGCTGGTGTGCCGGCCAATGGGGTGTATTCCAGCGGCAGCACCGGCGCACCTAATGCCGGCAATACCCTGCGGCAGAGCAGGGTCTACAACTACACTGGCAATGGCGTGTTGCTGGTCGCCACCGGCGCAGGGGATGGTTGGTTCGTCACTGACAACAGCTTCTATCAGACTGCCGCACGCAGCACCGCGCTCAGTGGCGTTACCATTGGCGGCGGCAGCGGGCACAGCGTCACGGGCAACAGCATCGGCGGTGGCGCGGCTGGCGCCGGCGGCGCCTTCCTGGCAACTTCGGGTTTGTTCAACGGCGTCAATCTCACCGTAGGGACCGCGTCCGCGACCTCCGTACAGGGCAATGTCGTCAAGAACATTCGCTCGACGTCGACTGCTTTTACCGCCAGCTACGGCGTCTGGGTACAGGCCGGCACGGTCAATGTCGGCAACATCGCCGGCAATTTCATCGGTTCAGCTGATCCAAACGAACGTTTTGAGATCAATGGCGATTCTCAGGGAATTCGTGTGGTCAGCACGACTGCGTCCAACATCAGCAACAACACCGTCAACAACATGACGACCGGCCCGACCACGCCGACCGGCGGATTCTATTTCGGCATCTCCGTTGAAGGCGTCGGCGGCTCACACACCGTGCTGAACAATCTGGTCACCAATTTGACCAACGGCAGTACGCCGGATCCCGGATTCAATACCCAGATCATCGGGCTGTTCGTGTCGGCCACCGGTGCGCAGACGATCCGCGGCAATACGATCGACACAATCGGCAATAGCAGCGTTGCCGCAGTGACTGCACTCAACAATCGCGTCTGGGGCACGATTCTGTCTGGTACTGGCGTTGGGACCGTGGTCGAGCGCAACCGCATTGTCGGCCTCTACGCGTCGAGCCCGACCGTCGGTGTTCGCGCCGATATCGTGACCGCAGTGCAAGTGCAGGCCTTGGCCAATGCGACACTGATAAACAACATGGTTTCGGTGTCGGGCGGCGCCTCGTCGGATCGCTCCGTCTTCGGCATCCTCGACATCAATGCCGCCGGTCCGACCGCCAATTACTATTTCAACTCAGTCAACGTTCACGGCACAGCGACCACCGCGAATAACAGTTTTGCATTCAATCGCAATGGCGTTGGCACGGTTGTGCTGCGTAACAACATCCTGGTCAATACCCGCAGTGGTGGTACTGGTTTCCATGTCGCGATGGCAAACTCGAATGCTGCCGCCACAGGCTGGTCGGCCACTGCGTCTAACTACAACTTGGTCCAAAACGCCACCCCTGCGCACGTCACGCAATGGCTGGGTTCCGCCGCCATCAACAACCAGACGTTGGCCGGTTTCAGCACCGCTAGCGGCGGCGACGCCAACTCACTCAGCGGCGATCCTTTGTTCGTCAGCAACAGTGATCTGCATATCGGACTAACCAGTCCGGCTGGCAATGCCGGCGTGCCCTTTGGCGGCGTCACCACCGACTTCGATCTGGATCTGCGCTCGGTGACCACACCAGATATCGGTGCCGACGAGGTTGGCGTCAATACCTTTACGGTGGGCGGTAATGCCACCGGCCTATCGGGCACCGGGCTGGTTCTGAGCAACAACGGCGGCGACAATTTGTCGATCTCAGGCAACGGACTGTTCACCTTTGCCACCCCGGTGGCCGACGGCGGCGCCTACGCGGTGGCCGTGTTCACGCAACCTAGCAACCCCGCGCAGACCTGCGCGGTCGTCAATGGCAGCGGCACGATTGCTGGCGCCAACATTACCAATGTCGCGGTTAGTTGCACCACCAATACCTATACGGTCGGTGGTACGGTGAGTGGCCTCATTGGAACGGGTCTGGTGCTGCAGAACAACAGCGGCAACAATCTGTCGATCAGCGCGGACGGCGTGTTCACCTTCACCACGCCTGTGGCGAGTGGCGCGGCCTACGCGGTGACCGTGTTCACGCAGCCGGCTACCCCGACGCAGACTTGTGTCGTCACCAACGGCGGCGGCACCATCGGCTCGGCCAACGTCACCAACGTGGCGGTCAATTGCACGACCAACACCTTTACGGTCGGAGGCACGGTGAGTGGCCTCACGGGTACGGGTCTGGTTCTGCAGAACAACAGCGGCAACAATCTGTCGATCAGCGCGGACGGCGTGTTCACCTTCACCACGCCAGTGGCGAGTGGCGCACCCTACGCAGTCACGGTGCTCACGCAGCCGGGTTCCCCGACGCAGACCTGCTCGGTCGGCAACGCCAGTGGCACGATGGGCGCCGCCAATGTCACCACCGTCAGCGTCAGTTGCAGTGCGAATAGCTTCACGGTCGGAGGCACGGTCAGCGGCATCATTGGCACCGGTCTGGTGCTACAGAACAACGGTGGCAACAACCTGTCGATCAGCACCAACGGCGTGTTCACCTTCACCACGCCTGTGGCGAGTGGCGCGGCCTACGCGGTGAGCGTGTTTACGCAGCCGGCTACCCCGACTCAGACTTGTGTCGTCACCAATGGCAGCGGCACCATCGGCGCGGCGAACGTCACCAACGTGGCGGTCAATTGCACGACCAACACCTTTACGGTCGGAGGCACGGTTGCTGGCCTCATCGGTACGG
>Ga0335394_10007485_pt1 | contig 12347 bp, 13 predicted proteins | sample MAT03_FD_205741 | JGI IMG/M metagenome (GOLD analysis project Ga0335394, IMG submission 205741) | Freshwater microbial communities from Lake Fryxell liftoff mats and glacier meltwater in Antarctica - MAT-03 (spades assembly) (version 2) ... | reverse complement strand
GCTCACGAACTCATCGAGATTGGCGGACCCGGTCGCACCCGTGGCGACGGACTTAGCCACCGCTTCCGCCGAGCGGTCATTCACGACGCAGGTGTGTCCGCCACGGATCAGACGCTCGACCATGTTCGCGCCCATCCGGCCCAGCCCAATCATCCCGAGTTGCATCGCGATCCCCTTCAAGTGTTGTGGTTTGTGACCCGGTCGTGACGGTCTCGGCTGACCGAAACGCAGTAGAGTACACACTATCTCTCACCTTCTTATACGACAACGGGGTCGAATTTGCCCGATAACACGGATCGATGTGCGGAGCCGGACGGAGGCAAGGGTTGGAAGGAAGCTCGAATCGCTGAAACACTGGGGCCGGCGCGCCTCGTAACCCGACGCCCATCCAGGCTAAAAGACAAGTCCGGGTCACCTTCTTGTAGTCGCGGATGCGACGACCGATGGTAGTAGAGTCGAGGAGTGGCGCGGTGGGTGTAGGTAGCCGGATTCACTGACCCATTACTCTGGCGTTTAACCGACATACCCCGCTTGCCGTTTCCACTCCCCGCTCGTCGAACCGGACAGGCGGATTTCCCGCATCAGGCTCACCGACCAGAACCGTGCTTACGCCCACAGAGAAATGCAACGTACACGCTCAGCAAGATTCACTAAGAGGCTGTACGGCAAACTGGAATTCCATAAGTTAATTGGTAACAATCACTTAGGGTGATTCATGGCCGGAAATAACATATCAAATCGCAGGGCATATAGTAGTGATCTCACACCTGATCAGTGGGAAATCCTCCGACCGTTGATGCCTACAACGTCGGTTCGCTCACGTTCCACAGACGCACGGTGCCGTCTTCGCCGCCGGAGATGAGCGATTGGCCGTCAGGGGTGAAGGTGACGCTCAGGACGTTGCCTGCATGGCCATCGAAGCGAGTTTGCTGCGCCTTCTTGCGCAAGTTCCACAGGCGGACCGTGCCGTCGTGGCCGGCGCTGGCAGCGAGGTCGCCATCGGGGGAGATGGCGATGCACGAAACCGCGTCGGTGTGGCCGACGAGGCGGAACAGTTCTTGACCGGTGAAGGTGTCCCAGGCGCGGACGATGCCGTCCGAACCAGCCGAGAACACTTGCCAGCCGTTCGCGCCGAACGCCACGCTCGACAGTACGACATTTCCTAAACTGAAGGTGCGCAGCAGCTTGCCCGTGGGAACGTCCCAGAGTTTGATGCACTTGTCGAGGCCACCCGAGAGCGCGACCTTGCCATCCGAGGCAAACGCCACGCACACCACCCAATCGGCATGGCCGGGGAGTCGCTTCAGTTCCTTCCCCGCCGTCGAGTCGAACAGGCGCAGTTTCCCATCATACAATGCGCCGCACAGAACCGTTTTGCCGTCCGGGCTGAACGCGGCCGCGCGGTTGGTCTGGCGGTCGAAGCACTTCAACTCGATGCCCGCGTCGACGTCCCACAGCCGCACGGTTTGGTCGAAGCCGCTACTCAGAACGCGCCGGCCGTCCGGGCTGAAGGCGACGCAGCACACGCGGTCGCGGTGACCGGCGAGGCAGCGGATTTCGCGTCGGTTTACCAAATCCCAAACCCACATGCCGTGATCGGCTCCGCCGGTGACGGCGCGAGTCCCATCGGGCGACACGGCGACGCACGCCACCGCCCCCGTGTGAGCCGTCAGCACTGAAGAATGCGCGCCGGTTTCCACTGGTGGCGAAGCCGTCAAGTTGGGGACAGCGGGAAGCGGGACACGTTCGCCACCGTTCGTCAGGATTCCCCGCAGTTCACGCACTTCGGCTCGCGTCGAAAGCGTGGTGTCTTTCAGGTCGCCAAGCCGGGTTTCCAGCCGTTCGACGTAGCGAGCCATCAGTTCGGCGAGTTGAGCCGTGCTGTCCTCTTGCGCTTTGTTGATGCGTTCCAACTGCGCGAATGCCAGCCCCTGGAAGAGCTTGGGGTCTTCCTCGACTGCACGGCGGAAGTGGTAGCGAACCGCGACGGCGAGCAACGGCGCGGCCTGTGCGTCGTCACTTGGCCGGAGGGTGAGAACCGCAGCGAGTGTCGGATAGTTCTGCGTGCGGAGTTCGGCAGCCAACTCGTCGGCGAGCGCCCACTCGGCTGCGACCAGTTTAGCCGGGTCGGCGAAGCGAGTCAGGTCGCCGAATTGAGCGGGATCGACTTCACCACTGAAGAAACCAGCAGCGCGGGCGGCTCGGAGTTCCGCGAGGCAGCGCGGCACGAGATCGGGGTCCGTGGTGGATCGGCCATCGAACTGGGCGTTCAGCAGGAACAACCGAACTTCGGCGCGGAAAGCCTTGTCGTCGGCGCGGTCGGCGACCGTGGTGAGCGATTCACCGGCGAGGGCGATCTCGATCGTCCGCCAGCCGCGTTCCGAAGCGTCGGCCAACGCCGTAACGACACGCAGACTCGGATCGGCAAGGCGATCACCGAGGAACTTGGCGACGACCGACACGCCATCGCCCACCGCGGCCAACCCCGCTGCCCGGCAAGCGTTGGAGACCAGCGGACCGAGCGCGAACAGTGAAACGCGCGAGAAGACACTCACGGGAGATTCCCCCAATTCACGTTGAGGTTCACAAGCAGAAGAGTTCTAACCACAGAGGCACAGAGACACAGAGAAAGCAGAAACCGAGAGCTGAGAACAGAAGTTATGATAATGCAAACTGCCCAGTGTCTTCTCCGTGCCTCTGTGGTTAAGTTTTGCCTTTTCGACCAGTCTACAGCCATTACGACGCCGCTCGGAGCGGTCCGGTTCGGCCGGTTGCGTTCCTCCGGGCGCATTGGGGTTTTCTTGCGCTTGGCGAGTGAGTGTGGGCTGTAGTGGTTGCGCGATGGTGAAGCCGCAAAAATTGGCCTAAAATGGCTTGAACGGCCTACTTGGGAGCGAAAAAGCTGGATATTTCTAGGGAAATGACGTTGTCTAGTTGACAACCACCCCGGGAACGCCTTAGTTTCCAGGCTGTTTCGGGTATTCCTCACCACTCCGGAGTCTGAATCATGGCCAAAGCGTCGAAACCGGCCGCAAAGCCGACGGCCAAAAAGGCGGTCGCCCCCGCCCCCGCCAAGAAGGTAGTCGTCAAAAAGCAGATGACCAAGTCCGCGCTTCTGGCCCACCTTGCCGAGAAGGCCAAGATCAAGAAGCCCGAAGTGCAGGCTGTCCTCGATGAGATCATCGAGCTAATCAAGAAGGAAGTGGCAGAGGATGGACCGGGCAAGTTCGTGCTCCCCGGACTGTGCCGCGTCACCGTCACCCGCAAGGACGCCGTGAAGGGCGGCGAGACCAAAAAGAACCGCCTCACCGGCGCGGATTTCGTCACCAAGGACAAGCCAGCGTACAACCAGGTCAAGTTGCGCCCAGTAAAAGCGCTGAAGACCGCCCTCGCGTGATTTGGTCGTGAGCCAGCGTCTCTCGACACGTGGCTGCTGACTGCCGCCCCATCCGGGGCTTAAAACCAAAACCAATCGCCCTCTTCAACCCTGGAAGGGCGATAGTCTATAGTCAGGTGTCGTGAGACCCTGGCTCACGACCTAACTGCCTGGGTTCGGGTTCTTGTAGTTTTCCTTGCGAATGGGTGCCTGGTCCGGTTTGGGATCACTCGTCGGGTGTGGGTGATCGGTGTGGTGTTTGGGTGTCTTCTTGTGTTCGTATGCCAAGATCGCGGCCGTGGCCTTCTCGACATCGCCACTGTGAACCCAGAGTTCGACCGAGGCTGGCAGCACCGAACCGAAACTACCGGACAGGTCTGAGCCAACTACCTTGCTCTTAACGCCCGCCTCGGTGAGCACCTGGTGGCGCGCTTCCACCGCCATGAGCGAGCCTGAGTACACATTCACCACGTCGTTGGGGTCGTGCGACATTTGTTCTCCTCTGTTTGGCGAATCCATCTTCCATCTTACTCGATGACTGCCCAGTCAGGGTGCAACAATCGGGCCACTCCGACAACCGGATTATCTCAGGGGATACCTAGGAGCCTGTCCGAGTAATCCGCACTTGTGCGGGGTGTGGCAAAAGTTTCGGGAGGTCAGGCGGCTTTGGGAAGCATCGCTTCCCAATAAGCCGCCCAAGTTCCACTTTGATCTATCGCTTCCAACGCCATGATGCTTTCGGCATTGTCCCCATCCCAGCGCATCCCTCGGCCCTTGATCCGTTGTGTCGTGGCCTTGCACATTGACTCCGTCGGCCCGCTACCGATCTGGCGACCCAACTCCCGAAACTTCGGATACAAGATCATCTCTCGGCGGTCCGTCACATAGTTCACCAGCAACTCACCGGCCTTCCGCTTCTTGGCACCACGCAGACCCTTCTTCCACTCCAACAATTCATCTCGCAGCTTCTCGTAACCCTCGTGCTTGGCCGCATGCAACACACGGCCCACCCACACATTGCCCGGAGCCTTCTCATCCTTCGGATCCGCTTCACCGTACACCGCACGCCGCGCCTTGTGCACGTTCTCCGACAGGTGGTAAAAGTCCAAACCCACGTCGTCCAACGGCAAACTTTGACGATCAATCTGATTCTTGATCCACTCCGACCCGTCCACGACACCGACCTTATCGTCGGCTTTGTCCAATCCCACACGACCCGCATCACGACGCATCAACCGCCCCGCCTCCTCACAGTTGCCACGCGTTACCGACACCAGACGATGCTCCGATAAGTCGTCGTAATACGTGACGATTTTGAACTCCTTGAAGCTCTGATCGGCCCCCGTCTTGGCTCTTGGCAACCCTTGACGTTTCTTGCCGCACTGACGGCGTTTTGCCAGCACCCGTTTGCGTCGCGTTCGCTTCTCGGCATCCGTGACGTGTGGTATCATGACCCCATCTGAACCCAGATAAACTCGTGACTGCTTCGTGGGTTTGCCTTCCTTGTCCAATGCCTTGCAATCCGTGGCGTGCCAAAGAGTTGGCAGTTTCCCGTCCACAGCCGCGACGGTAACCGCTCGACCTTCTGACTCGACGACTTGACGAAGGAACTCACCACTGAGATACACCTGAGCAGCACAGCCGAGAGTCTCGGCAGCCTTGTCGAAATTGCGTGAGGCGAGATTGAGCCGACAGACCATCTCACGCACCCCAATCGTGAGGCTATCTTCGGTCCGGTCGAGCCAGGAATCGAGTGGGTAAGAACTGCTAACCCCAGAGGCGGCATAACGTCGGCGAGACAGACGAATTCGTCCATTGACCGTCAGGATGGTGCGATCATCCGGTCCCTTGTTCTGGAGGGATTTTTGTGTCTGGGGGTGTTTCGGAGGGGGAAAAAGCTGCCTGAGCAGCATCGGTGCGGAGCTGGAGTGCGGTTTGATAAGTGGCTTGTCGGAAGACGGCGAGGAGGTCGCGGACTTTGTGTTCGCTGCCATTGATCACATGCCCGGCGGGTGCTTGGTTGACGGCACCCGCGACATCTCGACAGAGTTGCTCGAAACGGCCACGCAATTGTTCCAACAACGCTTCCGCGGAGAGGGTTGCTTCGACAGACATATAGGACTCCTATCCCATGAACCATGCAAAGATTATGATCGATTCGATCACCAAAAGTTACTGCACAGCATAGACGCTCCCGAAAATTTTGCCACACCCGTTCGTGGTCACTGGAGCATTGAGTCGATGCACTGGGTGTTGGATATGACGTTCCGTGAGGACGAGATTCGCACACGAGAACGAATTTTATGGAACAATTTGAGCTGGCTTCGACGCTTCGCTATCACTCTCTTGAAACGACATCCTGCCAAAGACAGTATCCGCGGGAAGGTGATGAATTGCTTGATGAATACCAAGTTCCTCGAAGAAGTCCTTACTTTACAAGGAAATTAATACGCGCTGGCCGTGACTCGCGGAGCGAGTGACCTACAATCAAAACAAACCGCTAAACACATACATACTTCCCGTCCGGCACGGCTCACCCACGGAGACCGTTCATGTCTTTGGGAAACTTTCTTGCGGCTTCGTGCTCAGGGCCGACTCGCCGACACATGCTTCAAGTCGGTGCTCTCGGTGCCTTGGGGCTTACCCTCCCCGACGTGTGGCGCGGGCAATCAGCGTTGGGAGCGGAACCCGCCCCGCGTGCCGGCCGTGCCAAGCGTTGTTTAATCTTCTTCCTGAGCGGCGGGCCATCCCAGCACGACACCTGGGACCCCAAGCCGGATGCACCTGCGGAGGTCCGCAGCCCCTTTGGGACGATTCCCAGCAGCGTCCCCGGCCTGTCCTTGGGCGGGCTGATGCCAAAGGTCGCCCGGCTCGCGCACCACTGCTGCGTCCTCCGGTCCATCACCACCGGCGACCACTCGCACGCCTCCAGTGTCTATCAGGTGTTCACGGGTGATCCGCACCAACCGGCCAACACCGAGAGCGTCCGGGTGGGAGCGCCGAACGACCGGCCGCACTTTGCCTCCGCCCTCCGTCACCTCTACGAGCGTGGGAAGCCGAGCGGGTTGCCGGCGTTCGTCACCTTGCCGGAGATCATGTCGGGGAACGACTTCGCGGTGCCCAACGGCCAGTTCGCCGGCATGCTGGGTCGGCGGTGCGACCCGTGGGTGCTGACCTGCGACCCAGCCGCCCCGAAGGTCGTGGTTCCCGCCTTGGGGTTGTCCGAAGATGTCTCCCCGGACCGTCTCACTGATCGTCGGTCACTGCTGGAAGGACTCGACCGGGCAGCCGGGAGTTTGGGTCAAACCGGAGTGTCGGGGGAACACCGTGAACTCTCGAACCGGGCGTTCGACCTCCTCCGGTCTGCCGCCGGTGGACGGGCGTTCGACCTGGACCGGGAGTCGGCCAAGGTCCGCGACCGGTACGGCCGCCATAAGTTGGGGCAGAGCATGGTGCTGGCCCGCAGGCTTCTGGAAGCCGGGATTCCACTCGTCCAGGTGAATTGGCCGCGCGAGCCGAACGACCGGCAGACGAACAACCCGCTCTGGGACACGCACTCAAACCACAACGCCCGGATGAAAGATGTGCTGATGCCTCAGATGGACCAGGCGTTCTCCGCCCTGTTGGAGGACTTGACCGACCGGGGGATGCTGGACGAAACCCTGGTTGTGTGGCTCGGGGAGTTCGGCCGCACCCCGCGGTTCAACGGGTCGGGCGGGCGGGACCACTGGGGCGGTTGCTTCTCGGCGGCGCTGGCCGGTGGCGGAGTGCGTGGCGGGATGGTGTTGGGGGCATCCGACCGGATCGGGGCCTACCCGCACGACGGGCCAATCGTCCCGCGGGATCTTTCCGCGACCATCTGCCACGCTCTTGGGTTCGCCCCATCCACAGAGGTTCACGACGTGGAAGGCAGGCCGCACCCACTGAGCCGGGGCGAGGTACTCCGCGGGGTGTTTTGAGGCGAGGCCGAACCGTTGCCCGTGGCCCAGTTGTAGCCGGTCCGGACCACCTCCGAGACGTTCAGGGTCGCTGCCCCAGCCGTCCGCCGCCCCGGCGAACTCGGCGATCATCGCCAGCCCGATCCCGGCGTAGGCCAACAGGACAGGGCGGAAGGCGGCGGCTCCGCCGTGCGCGTCCTTGAGGACGCCCCAGTCGGTCGAGATGTGGCTCAGCCGGGTGTCCACTTCCTCGCGGCTCATGGTGATCTCCTCATAGGTGTCCGGATTGTACCCGAACGAAAACGGAAAATAATCCGCGTCTTGTGTCACAACGCCGGAATGCCTCGCCATTGGTTTGCGAGGGGACGGAGTGGGACGCAAAGTGACGACCCACCCGACTCCGCGGCAGCCCTTCCGGACGGCCGAATCACATCAACACCGGAGACGAACATGACCACTTCCCAGAAGAACCGGACGAAGCTCGGGCTGGAATCGCTGGAGACGCGCGACCAGATGTCGGTGACGGTCGGCGGTTTGGGCGGCACGACCGGCATCCTGACGTTCACCGGGGACAGCGCGAGCGACCGCGTCGAGATCGTAGACACGGGCCTGGCCGGGGGCAATCAACTGCGGTTCCGCATCACTCCGATCGGTGCCACTCCGAACCCCAACGGGTGGGTTGTGGCCCCGAACGAGGTGTGGCGCGTGGCATTGGACATGCGCGGCGGCACCGACCGCGTGGACTACAACCTGGGCCGGTCGTTCAGCGCGACCGGGACCAACGGCGTAGGGGCGTTCACGAACGGCAAGGTCGCCGGCCTGTACCGGGAGATCGACGCCAACCTGGGCACCGGGAACGACACGTTCAACGGCACCGTCCACGGGAACGTCCGCGGCCCGAACGGGATGCGGGTGCTGGCGAACGGGCAGCAGGGCAACGACACGATCACGGGAACGCTCACCGGCGACGTGCTCGGCGGCGCACACATGGGCTTCTCGTTCCACGGCGGGGACATCGCGGAGGTCGGGAACCCCTCGCAAGTGGGGGTGGACTTCATCAGTGTGATCCTGAACAACGACGTGGACGTGGACGCCGCGTCGGTCCTCTGGTCGAACGTGTCGGGTGGCGGCGGGAACGACAACATCCTGCTCAGCTACCGCGGGGAGTTGGACGGACACCTGTCGTTCAACCTGGAAGGCGAGGACCATAGCGACTGGGTGCGAGCCTACACCACCCTCGACGCCGGCAGCAGCGGCTACATGGGCGGCGGGAACCACGGCCGGTCGATCGTCAACGGCGGGAACGGGGACAACGATTCGGTCGAGTTCCTGGTGACGAACAACTCCACGAGCATCCGTGGGGTGTCCGCCGACCTGTTCGGCGGGGACGGGCCGCGTCACCCGGCGGTGATTGGCAAGTGGTTGTGTGGCGAGCGGCCGGCGGCAATCCAACCGGCCCCGCCCAATCCTCGATTCAACCAACACACGGAACCCCGCAATGCGCCCCAAACACACGAATCGCGCACGCCTCGGCCTGAAGCCCTGGGTGAACGGCGACACGATCAAACGGGCCGAGTGGCAATCCGTCCGCGGCCTGACCTCAACGTTCCAGGAAGCCGTCGAGCAACTCCGACGTGGCACGAAGATCGTCAGCCGACGGTGATTCCGGCGTTCAAACTCGTTCCACTTTGACACAACCACGGAGACAGGTCATACGATTTTCGGTAGCGATGGTAGCGATGTTGGTTGTCGGGTCGAGCGTGAAGGCGGACCCGGTGCGGGCCTGTGTTTTGGTGTGGCAATTGCAAGCCGACGAGTCGAAGGAGGCGAAAGAGTTTCGAGACGTGTTGGTGCGATTGAGCGGCCGGCAGACCAAACGAAAGAAGCCTCACACCGCGCCCGCGTTGCTGGCGGGCGTGTGGATTCTCATCTCCATGCTGACTCTGCTCGACCACTACAACCTCCACAATCTCCGACAATTGGCCTGCAAATTCATCCCACAATTCTCCACTGCCTGACGTTGTGTAGATACCAATGGTTGGTGGGGGAGATCCGGCCCGGCCTCCACGCCGCCGAGGAGGCCCGGCAGGACCGACCGGGCCGGCGGCGTACCCCGGGGGCCGGGCGGAAGGCCGTGCTCGACATCCCCGATCAGGTGCTCGTGACCCTCATCACGACCCGGTTCGGGGCGACCGACGAAACCGGGCTGATGTTCGGCGTGGGCCGGGACACGGTCGCCTGGGCCGCCCGCCGCGTGCTGCCGCTGCTCGTGAACTCGTCGGCCGCGTCCGCGGTCGCCCGGCTCTCGAAGGGCGAGCGGCGGGAGCGGTTCCTCACCGCCGTCCGCAGCATCCCCGGGCACGGCGGCCGGGTACAGTTCCTCGGCCGGCGGTGCGACATCTGGATCGACGACGACGGGACCGAGTGGCCGTACGGCCGCGTGCTTGCGACCGCCGGCCGACCTGCATGAAGCCGCTTCCAACCCGCGGCGGATGCGCCGGGCGGGATCACGGGCGAGGGGGTCTTGAAAGCGGAGCGAACCGGATGCCCACCGCCGTCGGCCCGGTCGAGGCGGTCGCTCGTGAGCCGCGAGTCCTCCCGAACCGAGCCGGCGGCCGTATCGTACCCGTGCGCGGCATCGTCCCGCGCACGGGAGACGAGACCACAATGGGTAAAGTTCTTGTGCTGTACCACTCGGCCAGCGGCAACACCGCTAAGATGGCCGCCCTCGTGGCCGAAGGGGCCGGGCTGATCCCCGGCATCGACATCCGCGTGCGCGAGGTGGCGGAAGCAACGCCCGAGGACGTGTACTGGTGCGACGGGCTGGCGGTCGGGTCGCCCACGAACATGGGCGTCCTCTCCTGGAAGATGAAGCGGTTCTGGGACGAAGCCATGTTCGACCACTGGGGCAAGGTGGACGGCAAGGTGGCGTGCGCCTTCTCGTCGTCGGGCGGATGGGGCGGCGGGGCCGAGATCGCCTGCCAGTCGCTCCAGATGGTGCTGATGAACTTCGGGTTCCTCGTGTTCGGCGTCACGGATTACGCCGGCAAGACGATGACGGCCCACTACGGGGCGGTGGCCGCAAAGGAGCCGCAGGATGGCGACGTCCAAGATGCCTGTCGGCTTCTGGGCCGGCGGCTGGCCGAGTGGGTGGCCGTGGTGGCCGACGGCCGCAAGGACCAGCACCCGCTCGCCAAGCCCGAGTCCCGCACACTGCCCATCTGATAGCCCCGAGGCCACGACATGACCGCGAACAACACCCGCCGCGAATTCATCCGGGCGTCCGCCGTTGGGATGCTCGTTCCCGCCACGACGGCAACCGCCGCCGACCCGAAGGCGAAGTCCGTCAACGTAGTGGTGTGGGACGAGCGGCAACCCGAGCAGAAGCCGGCGTACGACGACTTCCTGGGCAACCAGATCGCGGACTATCTGAAGGGCAAGCCGGGCCTCGCGGTGAAGTCCGTCAGCATTGAGGACGACGAAAAGGGCTTATCACCGGCGCACATGCGCGGCTGCGACGTACTCGTGTGGTGGGGGCACAAGCGGCAAGCCGAGATCACGCCGAAGATGGCCCAGCCGCTGATCCAGCGAATCAAGGAAGGCACCCTGTCGCTGATCGCCCTGCACTCGGCGCACTGGTCCACGCCGTTCGTGGAGGCTATGTACGAGCGCACCCGGCTCGACGCCGAGAAGGCCCTGACGCGGGACGGTGCAAAAGTCGAGATCACCTACGCCGAGCCGCCGAAGCGGTATACGCTGCCGAAGGCCGGGGACCGGCTGACGCCGTACACGGACCTGCGCAAGTTCCCGGACGGCTCCGAGAAGGCCACGGTGCAACTGCCGTACTGCTGCTTCCCGGCGTACCGGGCGGACGGCAAGCCGAGCCAGGTGCGGGTGCTCAAGCCCGACCACCCGATCGCCAAGGGCCTGCCGGAGACGTTCGAGTTGCCCAAAACCGAGATGTACGCCGAGCCGTTCCACGTGCCCGAGCCGGACGAGGTAATCCTCGAAGAGCGGTGGGCGACGGGTGACTGGTTCCGCAGCGGGATGGTCTGGACTGTCGGCAAGGGCCGGGTGTTCTACTTCCGCCCCGGCCACGAGACCTACCCGGTGTTCAAGGAGAAGCCGGTGCTGCAACTCCTGGAGAACGCCGTTCGGTGGCTCGCCCCGAAAACGGAGTAGGCACCGCCGGGCGACGGAGCGGGTAGATTTCTCGCCCCGACACCGGCTCACGGGGCGTCCGGCACACGGTCGGGGGCGCAACTTACGACCCGGTTCCGGCTTCTCGCTTCTCCTCCAGGTCCGTCAGGTGCAGGTCCAGCGCACGGACCGAGATGCGAATCTCCTCGGCGGAAATGCCCAGCGATGACATCATCAGAATCAGCCCGATTGAGAAGACCACCTCCGCGATTCCCACGAGGTTGAAAAACAACAGGAACATCGTCCCCGTACAGCAGAATAGGCTCAGCACGCCGGCCAGTTGCATGTTGCGGATCAGCCGCAGTCGCCGCTTCAGGTTGCGGATCTGTTCGAGTAGTTTGCCCTCGTGCGACTGGCGGTAGGTGCCCTCCAGGCTGCGGACGAGGGCGGCCAATCCCAGGAAGCGGTTGGTGTAGGCCAGCAGCAGCAGGGAAATGGCGGGGAAGATAAGCGAGGGGGTCTGAATGGTCAGTTCCATGAGCGGTTCCGGGGTGTCAATGCCGAGCCCGTTCGGCCCGGCCGCGGGGCGGTGCCACGTTATCGGTTCTCCCGTCCGGCGTCATCGCCGAGCGTCGGGACGGTGTGCCTCACGACGTTCGGGGCGGGCAAACTCGTCGGCGACACGAGTGGGTACAACCAGCCGCTCAAGGCCCGGCCGCGGGGAAAGGTGTCGAGCGGCGGCACCGATGGTGCGGAAGCGACGCTGCCGCAGTTGTCGGTCGCGGACTGCCTGCACTACACGCTCACCCTCGACCCGGACGTGACCCTCTTCAGGCTGAGCTACCCGAACGAGCAGGACGCCGCGTTCGCCGCCGCCCACTTGTTCCGGCCCC
>Ga0335394_10007482_pt1 | contig 12349 bp, 7 predicted proteins | sample MAT03_FD_205741 | JGI IMG/M metagenome (GOLD analysis project Ga0335394, IMG submission 205741) | Freshwater microbial communities from Lake Fryxell liftoff mats and glacier meltwater in Antarctica - MAT-03 (spades assembly) (version 2) ... | reverse complement strand
GCGTCGCCGCGCCGGGTCCGGCCGTAGGCGACCCGGCCGATGAGCGCGGCGCCCTGCCCGACCGTCGCCGCGCTGGCGTCGTCGTCGTCCGTGGGCACCGCGCTGAGCTGCTCGACCTCGACCGCGCCGAGATCGTCGTCGGCGATCACGCCGACCATGCCGCCCAGCTCGCGCACGATCCCGGCGATCTCGGCGCCGCTGGCGGTCGTCATCGCGACCTGGTGCCCGACCAGCCACGCACCGGTGCCGAGGCCTCGATCGGCACCCAGCCGTTCGCACTGGCTGGCCTCGAACGCCCCGGGATCACCGGCGCTGGCGACCACGACGCTGTCGAGCTCGAGATCGCCCGCGACGTCGACGATGTCGAGCGTGCCGTCGCGCGGGACCTCGAGCACGCGGCGATCGTCGACGTAGGCGCGGCCACCGACGCCGCTGCGGTCGGCGTAGATCGCCACCGTCAGGCCCGCGCCCGCGACGACGGTCGGGTGACGCGGCGCCCCGCGGCACGCCACGATCAGGCCCAGGCCCAGGCCGAGCGCGACTTGGCGCATCACTCCTCCGCCGCGACGGTGTCGGCGGCGAGCCGGGCCGCATCGGCGACCGTCGCCCGGCCGGCCAGCACCGCGGCGAGGCCGTCGAGCAGCGGCATCCGCACCTTGGCGCGCTGGGCCAGCCGCATGCCGGCGATGGCGGCGCGCGCGCCCTCGGTGAGCCGGTCGGTCACGACCTCGCCCCGCGCCAGGGCCCGACCCAGGGCGTAGTCGGGATCGTCCTCGGTGCCGGACCGCACCAGCAGGTTGCCGAGCCCGGCCAGGCCGGCGAAGGTCCGAGCCTGACCGCCCAGCGCCTCGCCCAGCCGCGACGCCTCGGCGACCGCACGGGTGACCAGCACCGCGCGCGGGCCGGGCCCGACGTCGATGCCATCGGCCAGCCCGAGCGCGACGGTGTACGCACCGGCCAGCGCCGAGGCCAGCTCGACGCCGACCACGTCGCGCGTGCCGTACAACCGCAGCGCCGGCGGCAGGTTCAAGAGCCGGCGGGCCTCCCGCGTGACCTCGTCGAAGGCCGACGCGATCACCATCGACGCGAAGCGGCCGGCCGCCAGATCGCGCGGCGACGCCGGCCCGGCCAGCACGCCAGCCCGCAAGACCGGCGTCTGCGCCGCGATCACTGCGCTGACCCGCACGTCGTCGGGCGCCGCCAGCGCGCCGATGGCGTGGACCACCAGGTGGCTGCCGTCGAGGGAAGCCCCCAGCTCGCGCAGCCGAGCGGTCACGTCGGTCGACGTCACCGCGACGACCAGGAAGCGCGCCACCGCGGCCAGCGCGCTGGGCTCCTGGACCACCTGCACGCCGTCGGGGATGGCGACCTCGGGCAGGCGCGGACAGCGGCGGGTGCGCGCGATCGCGTCGGCCACCGCGGGGGTGCGGGTGTAGAGCGCGACCGGTCGCCCGGCCCGGGCCAACGCGACCGCGAGCGCGGTGCCAAAGCCGCCAGCCCCGACGATGCCGACGGTGTCGCCGCGGCTCACGACGCCGCCCCCAGATGGGCCAGGCGGTTCTGGTAGTAGAAGACTAGCTTCAGGTCGCCGACGATGAGCTGCTCGCCCGCGCGCGAGAGCACCGGTCGCTTGTGGTAGCCGCCCAGCGCGCGCACCGCGTCGTCGACGACGGCCTGGTCGCCCAGGCTCTCGACGCGCTGGTGGAACCGGCCGGCCTCGGGATGGGCCGCGAGCTGGGTTCGCAGGGCGCCGAGCCCACGGACCACGTCGGCGAGGGCGACCTCGCGGTTGGGCGGCAGGCGGGTGAGCCGATAGATGTCACGGGTGCCAGCCTGGGCGCACACCAGATCGTAGACCACGCGGGAGACCGCGTGCGTGGCATGGAAGACCGACTCGCGTGGATAGGCCGCGGCCAGGCGCCGCCCGAGCAGCCGCGTGTACTCGGCGTCGCGCTGGTCGTCGACGCGCACCGCACCATCGGCGCCCTGAAAGTAGCCGCGCAGATCGATCGACCGCCCCCTGCGATCGATCGACGCACCGTCGTCGTCGACGTCGTGGCCGAGCGGATCGAGGGGCCGCCCGAACCGGATCACGACCGCGCCCTCGTGGACCAGGATCTTGCGGACGAACTCGACGATGCGGCCGAGCCGCGAGAACTCGTCGTCGGTGATGATGTATCGGTTCTTGCCGGTCTCGGCGAGGTAGTCCTCGATGAGGGTCTCAGCCTCGAGGACCAGCCGGTAGTTGATGGTCGTCGGCACCACGTAGATCCGGCGCTGGGGCGCGCCCTCGGCGACCGAGTTGCGATACGCGGTGACCGCGGTGCCGAGGAGACCGAGCTTGAGCTGGCTCTCGATCACGTTGGAGCGGCAACGGGTGCCGCCGGGGAAGAACAGCGAGTGGTAGCCACTCTCGAGGAGCACCGTCGAGTACTCCTTGAGGATGTCCTTGTAGAGCTCGAAGCGCAGCCGGCGATCGACGCGGTAGGCGCCGAGGTTGTGCATGAAGAAGCTGATGAACGGATTGGTGAACAGGTTCTTGCCGGCGCCGTAGGTGACCGGCGGCAGGCCGGCCCGCTCGAGCGCGAGGCCCATCACGATCGAGTCCATGTTCGACGAGTGGGTCGGCGTAACGATGAGCGTGCCGCGCTCGGCCATCGAGCGCAGCAGGTCGAGCGGGCCCTCGACCTGGATGCGGCTGTCGAGCTCCGACAGCAGCCCGTGCACGCCGCCGCGCAAGCTGGCCAGCGGAGAGAACAGGAGGCCGAGTCCCGGCGTGAGCACCTTGGTCGCGAACTTGTAGACCCGCGGGTCGAAGTTCCCGACGATGTCGCGGCCGTAGTAGCGGAGGAGCTTGTGGAGCTCGTCGACGAGCTGGGGCTGGGTCAGGTCGCCGAGGCGACCGGCCAGCTCGCGCCACCGGTGCGCATCTTTGCCGCCCGCTTCGAGCCGGCGGATCTCGCTGACCGCGACGTCGTTGAGCACGTACTCGAGGGAATCATCGCCGCCGCGGCCGGCTCGCTCGACGAGGCGCTCGACGACCCGACGCTCGACCTCGCGCAGCACGCGCTCGCGATCCGCGTTGAAGCCGTCGAGCCGACCGCGCGCCTCTTGCACCGGCCGATCGCTGGACATGGGTCCTATTTAACACAGTCGCCAGCCGACTAGATTTCGCGCTTGCCCCCTCGCGTCGCCAAACCGCCGTGCTAGTGTCCGCCTCGCGTAGCGCTCGTGCTGGGTACGAGCGACGACGCGTACCAGGGTGCGGGCGTGGCGGGGACAGGCTCAGTGCCGTCCGCGCTGCGGCGCATGCCTCACGGGCGAAGACCAGGATTCGATGGCAACGACCAAGCGAAGCAAGGCCGGCGGTACTCCGAGCAGGAGCGCGCCCAAGGGTGGAGTCACGTCGACGAGCCGGGCCACAGCGCCCAAACGGCTCGAGGAGCCACCCAAGAAGGCGGCCGAGCCGGCCAAGAAAGCGCCCACCAAGGCCGTCGCGGCGAAAGTCGAGCCACCCAAGGCGATCGCGGCCAAAGTCGAGCCGGCCGTCGCGGCGAAAGTCGAGCCACCCAAGGCGATCGCGAAGAAGCTGCTCAAGAGCGTGCCGAAGGTCGACGCGCTGGTGGTAGAGGCGGTCGCGACGGTCGAGGTCGTGAAGGTCGCCCAGACGATCATCCCCGCAACCGTGGTCGCCCAGACGATCATCCCCGCAACCGTGGTCGCCCAGACAGTCTCCGGCGAGACAGTCTCCGGCGAGACAGTCTCCGGCGAGACAGTCTCCGGCGAGACAGTCTCCGGCGAGACAGTCTCCGGCGAGACAGTCTCCGGCGAGACAGTCTCCGGCGAGACAAAGCCCGCCAAGCGCGGCAAGGCCAGGGCGGTCGAGGCGGTCCCCGCCGACTCCGTCGTGGTCTCACCGATCGCCGCGGTCACGGCCCTCGCAGCACGCCAGCCCACCGCCGCCAACGTCGACGAGCTGCTCGTCATCGGCAAGCGCGTCCTGGGCATCAGCGACTACCGCGCCGGTCAGCGCGAGGCCCTCGGGCCCATCCTCGCTGGCAAAGATCTCATCGCGGTCATGCCCACCGGCTCGGGCAAGTCGCTGCTCTACCAGCTGCCGTCGCTGGTGCTGCCCGGGCTCACGGTCGTGGTCTCACCGCTCATCGCGCTGATCAAAGATCAGGTCGACAAGATGGTGGCCAAGGGCGTCGCCGTGGTCCGCATCGACTCGACGCTCACGGTGCGGCAGCGCCGCGAGATGGACGCGCTCGCCAAGGCGCCAGGCGGCAAGCTGCTGCTCACCACGCCCGAGCGCATGGCCGACCCCGAGTTCCGCAGCTTCCTCCGCGACTGCGCGGGCTCGGCTGGGGTGTCGTTGTTCGTCGTCGACGAGGCCCACTGCGTCTCGCAGTGGGGCCACGACTTCCGGCCCGCGTACCTGTCGCTGCGCAAGGCGCTCGAGGATGTCGGCCGGCCGCCGGTGCTGGCGACCACCGCGACCGCGCCGCCCCACGTCCGCCTCGACATCATCGAGCAGCTCGGCATCGACGACGCCGAGATCGTCACGACGACCTTCGATCGCCCCAACCTCCACTACGAGGTCATCACGTTCCCGGGCGAGGACGACAAGCTCAAGACGCTGGTCACGCTGCTCAAGAAGCTGCCCCGCCCCGGCATCGTCTACTGCGCGACCGTGAAGAAGGTCGAGGACCTCCACGAGTCGCTGTCGCGCCACGGCATCCCGGTCGCGAAGTACCACGGGCGCATGAACAAGAACGAGCGCGACTCCGAGCAGGAGCGCTTCATGGCCGGCAAGGACCTGGTCATGCTGGCGACCAACGCGTTCGGCCTCGGCGTCGACAAGAAGGACATCCGCAACGTCTTGCACTACCACGTGCCGGGCTCCCTCGAGGCCTACGCGCAAGAGGCCGGCCGTGGCGGGCGCGATGGCAAGCCGACCCGGTGCGTGCTGCTGTTCTCTCCCGACGACGTCGCGATCCAGGAGTACTTCCTCCAAGGCACGTACCCGACGCGGCGCCAGGTGAAGTCAGTCTACGAGTCGCTCGTCGCCTTCTGTGCGCAACGGTCCGGACCTGCGTCGCCGTCCCGCGGCCCGGCTCCTGCCCAGGAGCTCCCGCCCGCGACCGCGGCCAACATCGCGGCCGGTGCCAGCGTCGGGTCGCAGCGCACGCGCACCGTGCTGTCGCTGCTCAAAGACGAGGGCTTCATCGTCGAGCGCGACGAGGGCATCTACGAGATCGCCGACCCGCCGCTGCCCGAGTCGCTGCTCCTCGAGAAGGCGCGCCAGTACGAGGGGCGGCGCATCGCCGACCGCCGCCGTCTCGACGCGCTCTTGGTCTACGTGAAGGCGCCGGGCTGCCGCAACGAGGCCATCCTCGACTACCTCGGCGAGAGCGGCGCACCGGCCTGCGGTCGCTGCGACAACTGCCTGCGCTCGCGCGACGCCGCGATCGCGGCATCGACCGAGGCCAGCCGACTCGGCCGGGCGGTCACCCGCCTCCTCGACGAAGAAGGCACCGGCGAGGTCGCGCCCAAGAAGGTCGCGCGCCACCGCGTCGTGCGGATCGATCAACCGCCGGCCGACGCCGCGCCGGTCGTGGTCGCGCCGCCACCTCCGCCCGCGATCGCGGTTCGCCGCCGCGGTGCAGCCGCCGCCGCCGCGCCCGCTCCGGTGGTAGCTGCCCCGGCGCCGGCGGTGCGTCGACGCGAGCCGACCACCGCCACGCCCCCCGCCAGCGGCGACGGCTTCGCCCAGCGCCCGCCGCAACCCGGCTCCAAGCACTCGGGCGCGAGCCCGGCCGCCGAGGGCGCGGGGCGAGGGACGCGGACGGGAAGCGGTTCGGCAACGGGTACGGTCACGGCTACGGGTACGGGTACGGGTACGGGTACGGCTACGGGTACGGTCACGGGTACGGTCACGGGTACGGGTACGGTCACGGGTACGGTCACGGGTACGGGTACGGGTACGGAGCCCGTCACGCCTCGCCCCGCCAAGAACGCCGTCCCCGACGAGAGCAAGCCGGAGGACGACGACGATCTCGACGACGACGACCTCGAGGACGACGACGACCTCGAGGACGACGACGACCTCGAGGACGACGACGACCTCGAGGACGACGACGACCTCGAGGACGATGACGACCTCGACGACGACGACGACGACGATGACGACGATGACGATGACGACGATGACGATGACGACGACTTCGAGGTCATCGACAAGACCGCGGCCGAGCTAGCCGAAGAAGGCGTCGAGGGCGGCGGCGAGATCACGGTTCTCGCGCGTAAGCGCCTGCCCAAACCAGTCAAGGTCCGCGCGCCCCGCCTCGACGACGCGACCTCCGCCGCCCCGGGAACCGAGCTCGACCAGTCGGCCGCGGCCGAGGCCCGGCGTCGACGCCGGCGGCGGCGGCGCAAGCGACGGAGCATGCTGCCCCAGCGCGGCGAGTACATGACGCCGGTCCTGAGCGGCGGCGGTCCCGCGATCACGGTGCTGCGGCGCGGTGGTCCCGGCGGTGGCGGCGGACCCGTCATCGAGTATGTGCGGGGACCGATGCGCATCAACATGGCACCGGTCGCGTCGGCGGCGCCCGGCGACACCGCCGAGCGCCCGGCACGTCGGGGTCGCGACCGCTTCGGCGGCGGCGGCGGCCGTCCTCTCAACGCGGCCGAGCGGCGCGCCGAGCGCCGCGCCGAGCGGCTCGAGAAGCGCAAACGTCGCCGGCGGCGTCGGAAGGCCGGCCCGCTCGGGGTGTCCGCCGACGGCGCGGTGTCGTTCTTTTCGCCGATCGGCGGGCAGCCCCAGCAGCCCCAGCAGCCCCAGCAGTTCGTGCAGCCGCGCGCCCTGCCGCCTGGCGAGGGTCCGCGCGTCGATCGCCCGCGTCTCGAGGGACCACGCCCCGACGGCGACGGCGCCAGCGCCGACAGCGGTCCGCCCGCGCTCGGCCCCGACGGTCTGCCCTTGCCCCGCAAGCGACGTCGACGACGAAGGCGCGGCCGGGGCGGTCGCGGCCGCCCCGAGGTCCGCGGTCCCGACGGCGCGCCCGCCGCCGGTGGCCCGGACGAAGGCAGCGCCGACGCAGGCGGCGACGTAGCCGAGACCCCCGACGGTGTCGACCTCGACTCCGACGACGACTGACCGGCCGCGCGGCGAAGCTCCGAGACGCACGCGCACGAGGCTGCTACAGTGCCATTCATGGCGCTCGACCTCGGCGCGATGGAGATCCGCTCGCGCAGCGCGGCCCAGATCGAGATCGGCATTGGCCGCTCGACGGCTCTCGCCGGCTGGCTGTGCGCGCTCGTCGGCACGTTGGCCGCGATCGCGCTGGCCGAAAGCTCACCGTGGCTCATCGGCGCGGCGATCGCGATCGGGCTGGGCGGCATCATCGTCGCGACCGCGGTGCATCAGCTGATCTTCGATCGAGACGCCGGCGTGCTCCGCATCGAGCGCAGCATCGCCGGGCTGCGCTCGCGGACGGTCGTGCCGCTGTTCCATCTGCGCGCGCTGGTGGTGCGGTCGCGTGGGGTCGGCAGCGGCTACCGCGCGGTCATCGAGCGTCGGATCGGGGAGCCGATCCTCATCGACACCCGCGATCGTCCTGGCCCGCTCTACGATCTGGTCCGCGCGATCGCCGACGTGACCGAGCTGCGGCTGGTCTACGACGCCACCCGCGCGTCCTGATCGTGTAGCTTCGGCGCCGATGCGCGCCGTACCGTTCGCCCTGTTGCTCCTCGGTGCCGCTGCCTGCGGCGAGCCCAAAAAGGCCGCTCCGGCCGACGACCTGGCCGACGACCTGGCCGGCCCGCCGGTCGCGCTGGTCGGCATCGATCCCGAGCGCTGGACCTGCGATCAGGTCGCGACCGAGGCCGCCGTCAGCGCGGCCGTGGGCGGCCCGGTCCGCCCGGTGGACAGCTCGATGCCGGCGCCGCGCGGCACCGCCCGGTCTTGCAACTATCTCCTCGACGGCGCGGTGCCCGAGGCCTGGACCTTCGACCTCGACTGTCGGCCCGGCGCGCTGCGCACCGCCGCCACGCTGTGGAAGCAGTACACCGAGCAGAACCTCGCGCTCATCGCCGCCTACAGCGATGCTGGCGCCGAGGAGCTGACCAGTGATGCCGGCACCGTCCAGCACGCCCCCGGCGCGCCGGTCGAGGTCGCGGTCGGCGCGCGCGCCCTGGACCACAACGGGCAGGCCTTGCTCTTTGTCGACGACGACACCGAGTGCTATGGACGCGTGGTCGGCCCCGACGCCGCCCGCCGCCTGGTCCTCGCGCAGCTGGTCGCGACCAATCTCCACCCGTCGAGCGCGCCGATGGATCCGCGCCCGGCCGGGAAGTAACCCACGTCCAGAAACGGTTGGTCGCCCGATGCGCCTCTCCCCCGCCCTCGCCGTCGTGCTCGCCCTCGCGGCGGTGCCGGTCGCTGCTCACGCCAAGCCCGGCCGTCCGCTCGCCCCCACCGCGCCCGCGGCCGGCCAGCTGACCGTCGAGCGCTACCGCCTCGCCAACGGGCTCGAGGTCATCCTCCAGCCCGATCCGAGCGTGACCTCGACCCTGGTCGAGGTCTGGTACCACGTCGGCAGCAAGGACGAGGTCCTCGGCAAGTCGGGCTTCGCGCACCTCTTCGAGCACCTGATGTTCGAGGGCTCCAAGCACGTCGCCGAGGGCAAGTTCGACCTGCTCCTCGAGAACGCCGGCGGCTGGAACAACGGCACCACCAACGCCGACCGGACGACTTACTACGAGCAGGTGCCTGGCAACTACCTGCCGCTCGCGCTGTGGCTCGAGGCCGATCGGCTGGCCGGGCTGTGGGACGCGATGAACGCGAGCGTGCTTACCAACCAGCGCGACGTCGTGAAGAACGAGCGTCGCCAGAGCTACGAGAATCGGCCCTACGGCCAGGCCGACCTGCTGGTCCAGCAGGCGCTGTGGCCCAAGGGTCACGGCAACTGGAACCTCACGATCGGCACGATGGCGGACCTCGACGCCGCCAGCCTCGAGGACGTCGAGGGCTTCTGGCGCACGTACTACCGGCCGTCCAACGCGACCCTGGTCGTGGTCGGCGCGATGGACGTGGCCGCGACCAAGCAGCTCATCGACACGCTCTTTGCGTGGATGCCGGCGCAGGCGGTGCCGGTGCGCCGCACCCTCGACGCCCCGGTCGAGCCTCTCGCCCAGGCGGTCCTCCTCGAGACCACCGACAAGGTCCAGGTCCCCAAGGTGATCGTGCAGCTCCGAGGGCCTGAGGCCTACGGCGCCGGCGCGACCGACCTCGGCATCGCGGCCCAGATCCTCGGCGGCGGCAAGACCAGCCGGCTCTACAAGCGGCTGGTGTTCAAGGACCGCCTGGCCACCGAGGCCTACGCGTACCTGTCGCCGCAGTTCCTGGGCAGCGAGCTGCAGATCGCGGCGGTGGCGCGGCCCGGCGTGAGCGCCGACGCGCTCCGCAAGGCCATCGAGGAGGAGGTGCAGGCCATGACCGCCGCGCCGCCGAGTGAGGCCGAGGTCGAGCGCGCGCGCCGCGTCGAGCAGGTCGCGCTGCTCTCGACGATGGAGAACCTGGGCAGCCGCGCCAACCAGCTGGCCGAGTGGGCCGCGTACACCGGCGAGCCCGATCGGCTGGCCCGATCGCAGGCCGAGCTGGCCGCGGTCACCCCGGCCTCGGTCGACGCCGCCGCCCGCAGGTGGCTGCGCCTCGACGCCGCGGTGACGATGATCGTGCGGCCCGAGCCGAGCCAGCCCGCGCCCGCTGCGCCGGCCGCCGGTGGAGGTGGCCGGTGAACCGGACCATGAAGCGGGCCGGCCTGCTGGTCACGGCCGCCCTCGCCGCCTGCTGCCCGACGCCCAAGCGCGCCGCCACGTCGGTGGCCACCGCCATGCCGGTTGATCCTGCGTCGGGCGACCCGACGCCGACCACGCCCACGCCGCCCGCGGTCGTCCTCGATTGGAATCGTGCCGGAATCGACTGGAGCCGGCCGCCGGCCCCGCTGCCCGAGACCGCCTTCGTCGCGCCGGTGCCGACCCGCTTCACGCTGGCCAACGGCGCCAAGGTGCTGCTCGTCGAGAACCACCGGCTCCCGCTGGTGAGCGTGCGCATCGCGATCGGCACCGGCGGCAGCCGCAGCGACGGCAAGCTGCCCGGCCTCGCCGCCTTCGTGGCCGACCTCCTCGACGAGGGAGCTGGCAGCCGCGACGCCACCCAGCTGCCCGAGGAGCTCGAGCGCTTGGGCGCCGATCTGTCGGTCAACGCCCAAGCTGATCACGCCCAGGTGTCGCTCGACACCATGGCCGAGACCCTCGAGCCCGCGCTGGCGATCGCCGCCGACGTGATCGTGCGGCCCCGCCTCGAGGCCGCCGACTTCGAGCGCGTGAAGGCCGAGCGTCTCGCCGACCTCGCGCTGCGCGCCGACCAGCCCCGCCAGATCGCCGCGCTGGTGTTCGAGCGCGTCCTTTACGGCAGCCACCCGTACGCGCCGCCCGGCGCCGGCTATCCAGCGTCGGTCACCAAGATCGAGCTGGCCGACGCCAAGGCGTTCTGGAAGCAGAGCTACGGCCCGGCCGCGACGACGATCGTCATCGCCGGTGACGTGACCGAGGCCGAGGCCCGTCGCATCCTCGACGCCCAGTTCGGCGGTTGGAAGACCAAGGTGAAGGTCCCGACCGCGCCCAAGGCGCCGGTGGTCGGCAAGCCCAGCCTGGCCTTCGTCGACCGGCCCGGCGCGCCCCAGAGCGTGGTCGTCTTCGGTCGCCTCGGCCCGTCGGCCAGCGACCCCGATCGCGCTGCCAACGACGTGGTCAACACCGCGGTCGGCGGCAGCTTCGCGTCGCGCCTCAACGCGGTGCTGCGCGAGGAGAAGGGCTACACCTACGGCATCTCGTCGAACTTCTGGCGCGGCCAGTGGAGCGGCGTGTGGAGCGCGACCTCGTCGATCCGCACCGACGTCACCGGTCCCGCGATCCGCGAGGCGCTCGAGATCCTGGCCGCGACCGGCCGAGCCCCGCTCCCCGACGACGAGCTGGCCAAGGCCAAGGCCTTGGTGGTGCGCGCGCTGCCCCAGGACTTCGAGACCAACGCGTCGATCGCCGGTGCCTTCGTCGCGGTCGCCGCCGATGGCCGCCCGCTGACCTACTTCCGAGACCTGCCAGAATCGATCGCCAAGGTCACCGCAGGCCACGCCGGCATCCAGGCCGCGCTCCGCTGGAGCGACCTGTCGATCGTGGTGGTCGGCGACTGGGCGGTGGTGGGCAAGGACCTCGAGGCGCTGGGCCTGCCGATCACGCGCTACGACGCCGACGGCAACCCGCGCAAGTGATCGCGGCGTGAGCGTCCCGACGCGCGGCGCCGAGCTCGCCGCGCAGCTCCGCCTCGCGGTGCCGCTGGCGGCGCTCCAGGTCGGCCTGGTGTTCATGGGGCTGGTCGACACCATCTTGCTCGGGCACTACAGCCCCGACGCGATGGCCGGCGCCGGCATCGGCACCGGCCTGATCTTCGCGCTCACCGTGCTCGGGCTCGGCGTGGTGATGGGCCTCGATCCGCTGGTGGCTCAGGCCATCGGCGCCGGCGACGCGCGTCGCACGCCAGCGCTGCTGCGCGATGGCCTCCGCGTCGCGGTGCGCATCGGGGTGGCGATCACCGCCGTGGCGATCACGCTGCCCTGGGCCATCGACGCCGCCGGGGTCGACCGCGCGATCGCCGACGAGGCCCGGGTCTTCACGCTGGTGCGGCTCATCGGCATCACGCCGTTCCTGGCCACCGTCGCGCTGCGTTCGTTCCTCCAGGCCCACGGTCACACCCGGCCCCTGGTCATCGCGGTCGTGGTCGGCAACCTGGTCAACGCCATCCTCGACTGGGTGCTCATCTTCGGCGATCGCGGCCTGGTCGATCTCGGCCTGCCCGCGATCGGCCTGCCCGCGCTCGGCTCGATCGGCGCCGGCGCCGCGACCTCGATCGTCACCGTCGCGATGCTGGTCTACTACCAGCGCGCCGCGCGCCCGCTGGTCGCCGCGCTCGGCGGTCCCAGCGATGCGCCCGACGCCGCGCCGGCGATCCTCCGGCTCGGCGCGCCCATCGGCCTGCAGCTGTTCGCCGAGGTCGCCGCGTTCGCGCTGGCCGCGCTGCTCGCCGGTCGGCTCGGTCCGGTGCCGGCCGCGGCCCACCAGATCGCGCTACAGCTGGCCAGCGTGTCGTTCTCGATCGCCCTAGGCGTCGGCTCGGCCGCGGCGATCCGCGTCGGCATCGCGGTCGGCGCCGGCGAGCACGCGTGGGCGCGGCGCGCGGCCGGCACCTCGCTCATCCTCGGCCTGGCGGTCATGTCGATGTCGGCGCTGC
>Ga0335394_10007479_pt1 | contig 12352 bp, 10 predicted proteins | sample MAT03_FD_205741 | JGI IMG/M metagenome (GOLD analysis project Ga0335394, IMG submission 205741) | Freshwater microbial communities from Lake Fryxell liftoff mats and glacier meltwater in Antarctica - MAT-03 (spades assembly) (version 2) ... | reverse complement strand
CGCCGACGGCGTCGAGCCCGGGACGGATCACCGCATCACGTACCTACGTCGAGACCGGTGTGTACACCGTCGGCATCACGGTGCGAGACCAGTCCGGTGCGAGCAATTCGCGGCTGTTCGAGTTCGTCGTCGTGTTCGACCCGACCGAGCGGGGCAGGGTGAGCGGATCGGGCCGGTACTGGTCGGGTCCCGAGGCCCGTCCCGGGTCTGCTTGGGGCACCGTGGCGCGGTTCGGCTTCGACGCCAGGTACAAGCAGGGTGTCGTGGTCGGCGAGACCGAACTTCGTCTCTTGGGCGACTTCTACTTCAAGTCGACGCAGTACGACTACCTGATCGTGAATGACGCGCTCGCTGTGGCCGAGGGCACCGGCAAGATCGGTTCGACGACCCTCCGATTCCGGGTGCAGGCCGTCGACAACGGGTGGCTCGACTTCTTCCAGATGACCATCTGGAATCCCACCACGAACCAGGTCGTCTACGACAACGGCGTGCTCTTCGACAAGGGTGACCTCGTGCTGCTCGGAGGGATCAAGGTCAAGGACAAGTGATCAAGGTCAAGGACAAGTGAGGCCCGGCGCGCTGGTGGCGCTGGTTGCATGCGCAGCGCTGTTGGCCTCGTCGGGTTGCACGTCGACGTCCGGCGACAACACCGAGGGCCCGGTTCCCACCAGCTCAGTTTCCATCAGCTCAGTGCCCACGAGCCCGGACGCAACCGACTCGATCCCGGTCGATTCGATCCTGGAAGGGCAGGTACTGCCCGAGGGTGGCGAGCCGCAGGTCCTCGGGCCGCTGGGCCAGACGGATGCCGAGTTCGAGACCGAAGATGGCGGTGTCAGTATCGGCGACGCCGAGGTGCCTGACGCCGTGTCGGCGTCGTTCCCGGTGCCGGACGGACTCGACGTGCAACTGGCAAGTCAGGCCGGCGATGCCGCTGGGTTCAGCGGTGTGACCGATCTCGACTTCGACGATCTCGTTGCGTTCTACGACACCGAGCTTCCGGCTGCGGGATACGAGTCGACGCAATCACAGTTCGTCGACGGCGTGGTCGCCGTGTACGACTTCGACGGGCCCGACGGTTCCGGCCAGGTGGCGATCTCGTCGGCTCCCGGCGGCGGACACAGCGTGCTCGTCACGTTCAACTCCTGACGAGTTGTCCTGCCCGCCGAGCCGGGAGTTCGCCGGGGTGCAGCGGCGGCGGATGCACCACGCCGAGGTCGGCGAAGATCGTGGCGGCGTCAGCGACGAGGGCTCGGGCGGCCGGCCCGGGTCCGCATGCGGTGGCGAGCGCTCGAAGGCTGAGTGCACGTTCGTACCCATCGACGTCGGCTCGGGCGAGGTCGGCCTCGAGGAGCGCGCAGGCCTCCTCGGTGTCGCCGTTCTCGACGAGCACCATCGCCTGACAACGTCGCGCTCGTGCCTGCAAAGGATGATTTGGGCCGAGGCGAGCAGAAAGCCTCTTGCAGTCCTCAGCGCTGGCGCGACCGGCGAGCACGTCGAGCTCGAGCTGTCGGGAGTCGAGGTCGTCGGTGAGCTCCTGGCCGAGACCAGTGATCTTCCCTCGCGCGACGGCCAATGTTTCGGTCGCTTCGTTCAAGCGTCCGAGACGCATCGAGGCGACCGCCGAGAAGAGGTGAGCCGCGGCGATCCCGACGGCGTACCCGGTCGCCTGGTAGTTCCGCAGCGCCCGGTCGAACAGCTCGAACGCCTGCTCCCAGTGGCCCTGGTCGCAGAGCACTTCGGCGGTGTTGAGCGCCGCACCCGACGACAGCACGGCGCTGCCGGCGCGTTCGGCGGATTCGAGAGCGTCGAGATAGTGCGCGGCGGCGTGACTCCACCGTGACGCGTAGTAGGCCTCGACACCGAGGTTGATCGACGTCCGCGCCATGCCGCTGTGGTCGTTGTTGTGGCGGTGCGCTTCCAGCGCTCGCGGGCCGACGCAATCGACATCGGCCACGACGAGTCCGACCAAGCCGAGGTGGATCCGCTCGAGGGCGAGTGCGGTGGCGCGCTCGTCGCCGGAACGTTCGGCGTCGAGGAGCGCGGAGCGAGCGAGCGCGATGCACGCGTGGTTGTCGTCCTGGCGGGCACGAATCGCGGCCTCGGCGAGCGCAACGTTGGCCCGGGCTGCGAGCCACTCGGGTTCGACGGTGTCGGTCGGGATGATCCGTGCGGCCCGTCGGAGCCAGCGGATGGCCCTTGTGGACGAACCGCGGCGCTCCTGCACGACAGCGAGCTTGCGCATGAGCGCTACGTCGGCGCCCTGATCGGCGTTCAACCGCCGTGCGGACTGGAACAGCCGTTCGGCGGGCTCGACCTTGCCGAGCACGTAGTAGAGGTCGCCCAGGTGCTCCGCCGCACGGGCTCGTGCTGGCGCGTCGACCGAACGACAGAACCGACCGGCAGCGATGGCGCGCTCCAGCGCGGTGGCCGCTTCGGCGGTGGCGTTCTGCTGTTCGGCGATCTCGGCGGCCGCCAGCGAGTATCTCCAAGCTGGCTCGTGGGCCCTCGCCGCTGAATAGTGCAGTGACAGCAGCGACGCGACCGCTTGACGGTCCGGCGCCCGTTGCTCGATGATCTCGGCGGCGAGACGGTGGAGGTGTTGGCGCTGTCGGAACGGGAGGCCTTCGTACGCAGTGTCGCGGTACAGCGCGTGGATGAATCCCCAACGCGATCCGGCCCGAGGGGTGATGGCACCTGCGGCCTCAGCCGCCGCGAGGGCGGCCCCGACGTCGGCGTTTCGGTCGACGGCACCCAGCAGAGCACTGATGATCGCCTCGTGGAACAGGTTGCCGAGCACCGATGCCACTCGGATCAACCGGCGGGCCGATGGGTCGAGTCGGTCGAAACGACTGGCGATGATCTGCTCGATCGTGTCCGGGAGGTCGGCACCGTCGGTGTCGGGGTCAGAGAGCGCCTTGGCCAACTCGACAGCGAAGAGCGGGTTGCCCTGCGCTCGGGCGGCGACGAGATCGAGGTCCCGATCGGCGAGCGGCCGGGAACTCACCTCGATCGCCAACTGTCGAATCGCCTCGTCGTCGAGCGGCTCGAGATGGAGGCTCACCACATGGTCGGCCTCGGGGATCTGCCAGGCGCCCTCGGGGCGCCGGGTGATGATGCCGGCCCACGGGCGGTCGCTGCTCGCGAGCACGAGGTGGTTCGTGAGGTCACCTGACGCATCGTCGATCCAATGGGCGTCTTCGACGACGAGCAGGATCGGGCCCGTCAACGTGGCGTCGAGGAACTCCACGACCACCTGGTGAATTCGCGCTCGCCGGAACTCTGGGTCGATCGCGTCGGCTTCGGGCGTCGAAGCAACCCTCGCTCCGAACGGCAACGCCAGCAACGGAAGCATCGGGAGGAGATCAGGGACGAGCTCCGTGACGATGTCGGTCAGTCGATTGCCGGTGAGCTCGGCGCTGGCGTCCACGGGGATCCCCGACCCGCTGCGCATCAGGGGCCGGTACACGCTGTAGGGCACCGCTGCGCCGTACGGCGTGCAGGCGCCCTGGTAGATCGTCAGGCCTTCCGCCGCGTTCCACGCGGCGTCGAGGAGTCGTGACTTTCCGACGCCGGCGGTCCCGACCAACTCGACGACCGTGTCGAGTTCGCCGATCGCGCGGGTCAGCACCTCGAGTTCGTGCTGGCGACCAACGAGGCGAGTGCTAGCGGAGTCGCGTCGAACGTGGCCCGTGAGTCCCTTCACCTTCGCCGCGGTGATCGGCTTGGTCTTTCCCTTGACCAGGAACGGTTCGAGCACCTCGGTCTCGAACACCGCCCGGGTGTCGTCGACGGCCGATGCCACCACGACGATGTCGCGGTCGTCGGCCTTGCCGAGCATGCGAGCCGCTGTGTTCACCGGGTCGCCCATCAGCGTGTACGTGCGTCGGTACGGGCTGCCGAGGAATCCGGCGAACACTCGGCCGGCTTGCACCCCTTGGCGGATCACGAACGGGCTGTCTGACGCTGCGATCTCCAGAGCGGCCTGGAGGAGCGCATCGGTGGTGTCACCGGGGCTCACGGGCGCGCCCGCGCAGAGCACGAACTTGAGGCCGTCCGGAGCGATGTCGGTGTGGAGCACGGTGACCCCGAACGCATCGCATGCCGCGACGACCTCGTCGACCAGCAGGCTCAGCGCTTCGGCGACACCGACGGGGCCGAGACGGTCGAGCTGGTCGTGCACGCCGACGATCATCGTGAAGCCGACCGTGACCAGCCGGTGCTCGCCACCGAGCTCGGCGAACGCCGACAACTGCTCGATGACCGCATCGGGGACGTACGCCCGCAGGTTCTCCACGCGGAGGTCGCGAGCACCAGGACCGGAGGGTTCGTCGCCGGTCGAGCCGGTGATCACCCAACCGCCGTGCTCCTCGCGGAGCTTCATCGAATCGGGCAACGTGTTGGCGATCAGCGGGTCGACGAGCGTGTCGCCCTTTGCAGCTTCGCCTTCGAATCGGATTACCTCGGTGGCCCTGGGGCCGGTGATTAACAGCTCGCGGTATCCCGATCCGACCAGGAACACATCGAACGGTCCAGCCGCGGCACCGACGGTCATCGTGAGGTTTGCCCTTTTCGCCGCCGGCGACGAGTGCAGCGCCCGTTGCATCAGCAGGCCGGCGTCGGCCGCCCGCCGCATGTGGTTGCCGCCGCGGAACAGGATCAGGAGTGCATCGCCGCCGAACTTGATCACCTCGCCGCCGAATCGGTAGGCCGACTCGATCAGCGCCGTGAAGCACGTGTTGATCAGTGACGTGATCTCCTCGGCGCCTGCCTTGCCCTTGCCGGCGAGCTTCTCCGACAGCGCAGTGAAGCCCGAGATGTCGGCCGAGAGCATCGACCCCTCGACGCTCGTCCAGCTCGGCACCGGCCCCCGCCCGAGTTCTACGGCGAGCCGTGGCACGAACGCGGTCAACGCATCGAAAGCGTCGCTGTCTGCTCCAGCCCGGGTGGGCGGGTTGTCTACGTCCGTGGCCATCCGCTACTTCCTTGGCTCGCTGCAAGACAGTAGTCGACTGACCGTTCTCGTGAACTTGTTGCGGACCATGTGCGCAACTTGTTCATGAGAACAGCGAGATGCCGCCGTCGACGAATCGCGCGAACCGTTGGGCAGCCGACCCAGCTGTGTCCAGCGCGATCGCGTTCGCATCGACGTACACGCCGTCGAAGCCGATCGCAGCGACCTGGTCGGCGACGGCGATCGCCGCCACCGGAGGGCACACCGACACGACCACGTCGCTGCACTCGACCAACTCGTCGAGCGTGTCGACTCCGGTCGGCCCTACACCGTCGGAACGATCGTTCGATTCAGCCGAGTCCGACCGCCACGATCCCACCCCAAGGCGATGTGCCAAACCCCTACATGCGGTGGGTTCGCTCATCGCTCCGGGTCAGGAGAGCGGACCACGATCGAGGAGCTCGTCGAGCTGCCGTAGCGTCCAGCCGAGGTTCTCGACATCGCTGAGCGTGGTGTACCAACCGAGGTGGCTGGCGCCGATTTGGAGTTCTTACACAGCGCACTTTCATGAGAACACCGCAGTGACAGCGTCCGCCGCTGGCGACACGAGCACGTTGTAGTGGAGCAGGTCGGAGTGTACGAGCTGACGGCGATCCGGGCAGGCGTCGAGCAGCGAGCGGATGCGACCGTCGACGGCACGGAACGTGCGATCCGCTTCCGGAAGTGCGGCGATGTGCGGCCGCCACCCAGAGGTGTGACGACCAGGAATGTCGGTGATGCCGGCCAGCAGCCAGTCGCGCCACGTCGGGGTGTCGACGCCTGTGTCGCGCACTGCTCGCAGTGCAGCGAGCAGGTCGACCACGGTTGGAGCGAGCGCGTCGGCTTCTTCGGGGCCGATCTCTTCGAGGAACCGACCATGGTGCCGTCGGGAGATCGCGAACGATCGGCCGAACCCCTCACCGACGGCGAGGACCTCGGGTACCGGAAGTGCAGCCGACCCGTACCGCATCGCGAACTCGTCGTCGCGAAACCCGTCGGTCACGTCGTTGATCCGCAGCACCAGCTCCTCGGTACCGATTCGATACCCGAACGCCGCCGACCAGAACCCGCCGCTGAGCACTTCGAGGTCGGTCGGTTCCGCGCCATGGTGGGCGCGCAGGAAGTCGATGACATCTACGTCCGGTGGTCGGTTGTCACTTGGCCGAATCATCGCCGCCCAGTGTGACATTTCGCCTGCAGCGGATGCGATGAGGTTCCCCGCAGACCCTCAGGCGATGAGCGAAACCCCCGTATGTGGTGTGTTCGCTCATCGCTGTGCGGGGTAGCGGCCGGGGTCAGAGGGCTCGGGCGGCGGGGACGACGTCGGTGAGGTAGGCCTCCAACGCATCGTTATGCACGGGGAGGCGGAGTGCGTCGTTCACCAGGTCGGCGCCAGCGGCCCGGTACTCGGCGCGAAGCGTTGACGTTCGGTCTCAGCCAGGCGTTGGTCGCCGGGCCGCTCGCCCCGCTGCCCGTCATCGCCCAAGTCGTTACACGCCCGACTCGCGAGAGTTGCGCCGACGTGCCGACCGCCTGGACCACTGCGCCGACCTGAGTCAGGCGAATGCAGGGGCGGTCACGCGCGGTCAGATCGTGCGCAGCACGGCGCTGCGACCGTCGGCGGTCTGAGCCTGGATGACGTACAAGTCGGCCTCGCGGGCGAGGCGTTGTGCGGGATGCGACAGGTCCATGCCGGCGCCACCGACCGACGCGAGCAGTGCCGTCGTCGATCGCCGGGCGAGGTCGAGGCAGCCTGCGCGGTGCTCGCTCATCGCCTCGATCGACTCGCGTGCCACGACGAGTTCTTCGTCGCGTTGCCACCGCGCGTCGAGCTCGTCATCCAGCCGGCCGGCTGCGTCGATCGAGTCGGCGTCAGCTCGTTCGCCGAGCAACACGATCGCCCGTCCGACCACACCGAGCACGGCGGGTTGGCCGATCGCTGCCTGACGCCGGTCGGCGCGTCGCCACGAGTCGAGATCGTCCACCGAGACCACGTCGCTCGCCGCAGCGTGGTAGCCGTCGAACGTGAACGCCACGGTGCCGGTGTGCGCGAACACCGGCAGCGCCAATGGCGTCGCGGAGAACCCGGGGGCCGTGAGTCCGGGCGAGAGGGATCCCGGTACCTTCACCCACACGATCTCGTCGCGGTCGGATGCAGCGGCCACGCAGAACCAGTCGGCGATGCCCCACGATGTCGCCCACGGCGCATGACCGTCGAGTTGCCAGCCGCCATCAGCGGTCGGCTGTGCCCGGATCGCCGGCGGACCGGTTCGACGCAGGTGAGCGAACGCCACTCCGGCGATCACGTCACCGGAGCACATCGGAGCGAGCATCTGCTCGACGAGTGCCGAGTTCGGCGACGACCGCACCGTGCGCATCACACCGTGGTGCTGGACCCACACGAAGAACGTCGCCCCACACCCGGATCCGACCGCGGCGATCACCCGGCGAGCCTCCACCGGCCCGAGGTCGGCGCCACCCGACGGGTCCGGTCCGGCGATACCGAACAGCCCGGCGTCGGCCAACGCTCGGAGGCCATCGTCGGGTCGGCGCAGCCCTCGGTCGACGTCCTGCGCTGCCGGGAACAACACCTGGTCGGCGACCGACTGCGCTCGCTCGATCAGATCAGCCACATGGCGACCGTATCGCCAGACGCGATCAGCTCGAGATGACGGGCGAACCGTGGTGCGCGACGAGCAGCCATCGGCCGTCGCGTTGCACGTAGAGGTTGGTCGCCGCAACCGTGCCGGTGCCGCCGGAGTCGACCATGTTCTCGTCGAGCGTGACCCATGCGGTGTCGCCGTGGACGGCGACGGCTTCGTTGGTGAGGATGAACTGGTTGCGCCCCGGCCCGGTGAAGATCCGCCGCCACGACTCTTCGACGTGCGGCCACGTGCGCAGGATCGGCCACCCCGGATGCACGCACACGACATGATCGCTGTGCTCCCACACGGCCCGCATCGCGTCGAGGTCGCGGGCCTCGTGTGCGTCGTAGAACGCCCGGTTGGCGTCGAGTATCGCTGCGATCACCGGCTCCATGTGTTCTGACCGTACCGCCGACGGTGGACGTGGTTGGCGCCGAGGCGCAACTCGGCTGTGACCGATGGCTCGTCACGTTGTTGTTGCCATTCCGTCACCATTCCGTAACATCCGGTCAACGAACACCAGGTCCGGCGCGATCCATGCGCCGACACGCCGTGCGGACCCACGTCGGTCCCCGCCGCCAAGGAGCGTCATGACCCCCCGAACCCAACCCCACACCCGTCGCGTCCCCGTGCGTCGATCCGCTGTCCTGCTGGCGGTGGCGATGACGATCGCCGGCACCCCACTGGTCGCCCGGGCGCTCGACGACGACGTCGTCGCCGAGACCGCGCCGTCCTCTCAGGTGCCGGCCATCGAAGTGCTGACCATCGAGGTCGAACGCGCCACCCCGAACCTCGTGCAAGCGGAGCGGCGCACCGCGGAACGCCTCGTACCACCGATACTGCCGACGCCCGACATCGTCGATGTCCCGACCGACACCGTGCCCGCACCGGTGTTCCCACCCGGGCCGAGTTTCAGCCAGTGGGAGGCGCTGCGCCAGTGCGAGTCGAACGGCATCTACGCGATCACCAACCCGTCGGGCAAGTACCGCGGCGCCTACCAGTTCGACCGGTCGACCTGGAACTCGGTGGCGGAGCGCTACGCGCCGAACCTGGTCGGCGTCGATCCAGCGGCGGCGTCACCGGCCGATCAGGACGGCATGGCATTTGCTCTGTACACCGAGCGTGGGGCGAGCCCCTGGCCGCACTGCGGCCGTCACTTGTCCTGATCCGGATCTCGGCCCGGCTCGGGAACTGCAGCGAGTGAGCGACTGATCTCGATCTGGCGCAGCAGGAACGACCGTTCGTCGAGACGCTTGCGACGCATCCAACCGGTCACCTCGTCGTTGCACTTGCTCGCGTTGCACGATCGGCACGCCGGCACGACGTTGTCGAGCGTGTAGCGCCCGCCGCGCGAGATGGCGAGCACGCAGTCGCGCTGCATGGCCTGGCCGTTCACGTGGCAGTAGGCGCACCCACCCCACGCCGACTGGAGGCGCGCCCATTGGTCGTCGGTGAGGTCGTGATCGACACGTTGCATCCGCCGCGTCCGCCGCTTTGCTGCTCGTGCGGCACGCGTGCGTTGGGCCGCCATGGCCCCGAGGGTAGACGGGCTGCCGCGTGACATCGGGGACCGATGAGACCGCGCCAGAATCAACGAACGAGGCACGAGACGGCGCGCCGGTCGAGTCGCCGCTAGCGTCACGGCCACAACTGAATACCTGCGGGGTTGGGTGAAAGTCCCAACCGGCGGTGAAAGCCCGCGAACTCCTCGACTCCATGCCACGTGCAGATGGTCGGGGGGCCGATCCGGTGGAATTCCGGGGCCGACGGTCACAGTCCGGATGGGAGCAGGTCGATGCGCTACCGGTTCGCGTCCGTCTCGGGTGCTGGCCGGTGTCGTCGTGCTCCCATGCCCGCGTTCACGGACGGACCAGCATGACGAACCACGACAACTCACCGGACAGCACACCGGACAACTCACCGGACAACACACCGGACAGCACGGCGATGACGGCAGCGATCGCCGCAGCCGCTGCCGTTCGTGCGTCCACGTCGCCAAACCCGTGGGTCGGCGCTGTCATCGTGTCGGCTGATGGTGAACTGGTCGCCGTCGGCGCCACCGAACCGCCCGGTGGACGTCACGCCGAGATCGTTGCCCTCGACGCCGCAGGAGACGCGGCCGCTGACGCCACGCTCGTGTGCACGCTCGAGCCGTGCTCGCATCACGGCCGTACCCCGCCCTGTACCGATGCGATCATCGCCGCCGGGATCCGGCGCGCCGTCGTGGGCGTCACCGATCCCGACCCGAAGGTCGCCGGCACGGGCATCGATGCGCTCCGCCAGGCGGGCATCGAGGTCGAGGTCGGTGTCCTCGCCGCCGAGGTCGGCGCGCAGCTCGCCCCGTACCTCCACCACCGCCGCACCGGCCGCCCGTACGTGATCTGCAAGCTGGCGATGTCGGCCGACGCCGGCATCGCTGCGCCCGACGGCACGTCGCAATGGATCACCGGTGACGAGGCCCGTCTTGACGCTCATCGCCTGCGTGCCGAGAGCGACGCCATCCTCGTGGGCGCCGGCACGGTGCGCGCCGACGATCCCGCACTCACCGTTCGCCACGTCGACGGCGACGATCCGTTGCGTGTCGTGCTCGGCGCCGCGCCTGCTGGAGCGAAGGTGCACCCCTGCCTCGAATGGGCCGGCGAACTCGACGATCTCCTCGACGAACTCGGTGACCGCGGTGTGGTGCAGTTGATGGTCGAGGGTGGCTCCAGCGTCGTCGGCTCGTTCCACGCCGCTGGCCTGGTCGACCGTTACGTGTTGTATCTCGCGCCGGCACTCTTCGGCGGCTCCGACGCCAAGGCCGCGCTCGGCGGTGCAACCGCGCCCACCATCGCCGATATCTGGCGTGGCCGCTTCGACTCCATCGAGCGCGTCGGCGACGACCTCCGCATCGAACTCATCCCCCTCGACCCCTCACTGAGAGAAGGAACCTGAATGTTCACAGGAATCGTGGAAGAACTCGGGCGACTCGAATCGCTCGACAACGGCCGGTTGCGCATCTCGGCCACACAGGTGCTCGTCGACGTGGCGATCGGCGAGTCGATCGCGGTGAACGGTTGCTGTCTGACGGTGGTGGCGTTCGGTGACGACTGGTGGGAGGCCGACGTCTCCGGCGAGACCATTTCGCGTACGAGTCTGGCGATGGTGCAGCCCGGCGACGGCATCAACCTCGAACGGGCGGTGAGGGCATCCGACCGCCTCGGCGGCCACATCGTGCAGGGCCATGTCGACGCTGTCGGCGAGGTGGTCGAGCCGGTGCCCGACCTGCGGGTGAAGGTTCCTGCGTCGCTCACCCGTTATCTGGTGGAGAAGGGGTCGGTCACCGTCGACGGCGTGAGTCTCACCGTGGTCGACGCCCTCGACGACGGTTTCACCGTGGCGATCATCCCGCACACCGCCGGCGTCACCACGCTCGGCGCCAAACGACCCGGCGATCTCGTGAACCTGGAGGTCGACGTGATGGCCAAATACGTCGAGAAGTTGATGGCGGCATACGCCGAGCCAGCGACCGCCAAGCCAGGAACCACCGAGCCAGCAACCACCGGGAATGGAGCGACGACATGAGTATCCGATTCGATCCGGTCGAAGATGCGATTGCGGCGATTAACCGTGGCGAGATCGTCGTGGTCGCCGACGACGAGGATCGCGAGAACGAAGGCGACCTGATCATGGCCGCCGATGCGGCGACACCGGAGGCGATTGCGTTCTTCGTGCGGCACACATCTGGTGTGATCTGTGTCGGTCTCACCGGCGAGCGCTGCGACGAACTCGGCCTGCAGGCAATGGTGGTCGCGTCGCAGCACACCGAGGCGCACGGCACCGCGTTCACCGTCAGCGTCGACCTCGCTGTCGGCACCAGCACCGGCATCTCGGCAGCGGACCGCGCTGCCACGTTGCGGGCACTCGCCGACGTGGGGGTGGGCGCCACCGAGTTCAACCGGCCCGGCCACATCTTCCCGCTTCGTGCCCGCGCCGGTGGCGTGCTGAAGCGCATCGGGCACACCGAGGCGGCGGTCGACCTCGCCCGTCTTGCGGGTCGCGCTCCCGCTGGCGTGCTGTGCGAGCTCGTGCTCGACGGCGGCGAGATGGCGCGCGGCGATGACCTGCGCGCCTTCGCCGACGAGCACGACCTGCTGTTCATCTCGATCGCCGATCTCGTTCGGTATCGACGCCGCCACGAGAAGCTCGTCGAGCACATCGCCGATGCCCGGGTGCCAACGGTGTGGGGCGATTTCCGGTGTCACTCGTTCGAGAGTGCGCTCGACGGCGAGACCCATCTGGCCTTCGTGGCCGGTGACGTCTCGGGCGACGACCCTGTGCTGGTTCGGGTGCACAGCGAGTGTCTGACCGGCGACATCTTCGCCAGTGTGAAGTGTGACTGTGGGCCGCAGTTGCAGGAGTCGATGCGTCTGATCGCGCAGGAGGGTCGCGGTGTGGTCGTGTACCTGCGTGGTCACGAAGGCCGCGGCATCGGCATCAGCCACAAGCTGCGCGCCTACGGACTGCAAGAGGCGGGGTTCGACACGGTGGACGCGAACCTCGAACTCGGTCTGCCGGTCGACAGCCGCGAGTACGGCATCGGTGCCCAGATCCTCGTCGAACTCGGCGTCAGCAACCTTCGTCTGCTCACGAACAACCCGGCCAAGTACGGCGGGCTCGACGGGTTCGGCCTCACGGTCACCGAGCGGGTGCCGTTGCATCTGGCAGTGCATCCCGA
>Ga0335394_10007476_pt1 | contig 12353 bp, 10 predicted proteins | sample MAT03_FD_205741 | JGI IMG/M metagenome (GOLD analysis project Ga0335394, IMG submission 205741) | Freshwater microbial communities from Lake Fryxell liftoff mats and glacier meltwater in Antarctica - MAT-03 (spades assembly) (version 2) ... | reverse complement strand
AATTGCCATTCGTCGCCGCACTGAGTTAATGTCAAACTCACGCAAATCAACGCCATCCAGCAAAATATTGCCCTGCGTCACATCATAAAAACGCGGTATGAGGTCAGCCAGCGTACTTTTTCCAGCTCCCGATGAACCCACCAGCGCTATTGTTTTGCCTTTTTCAATCGTCAGCGTTACATCTTTTAGCACAATGCTCTGAGCATCGTAGCCAAAATCTACTGCCAGCAGTTCAATAGCCCGATGCAATCCACCAAAGGCGCGGTAGCCATTTTGCAAGTATGGTTTGTTGTCTGTCCGTAGTAACTCCTGAATGGTATAGAGTGAACCTTGCAAACTACTCATATTTGCAAAGGAACCGACCATCTCCTGCATGGCTGGAACTAGACGAAACAACAGGAACAAAAATGTCAGGAGTGAGGCAATCTGAAGTACCCCATTTGCTACAAAGATTGTCAAGCTGACAATGATCATTGCAATCAAAATCGTAGTGGCAATACCTTCTGCTAAAGGCCGCACCAGAGACAAGCGCTGGGTTGCAACGGTTGTTGTTTCAACCACTTCGTTGCTTGAAGCGTAGTATCGACGTCGCTCAAAATCTTGTGTGGCGAATGCTTGTACCGTTCGGATTCCATTAATCAGTTCTGATGCAGTAGCTGTAAATTTACCCCGTGCTTCTGATACTGGAAAACTTGCTTCCCGCACTCGTTTATTGAGATTTGACAACCCCGCCCCGGCTAAGCTAAACAACGTTATTGCCATGATTGAAAGTGGGATAGAAATCCACAGGGCGATCGCTGCATACACTACCAATACTGACCCCTTAGTTAAAACGAAGGCGAATTGCCCCATCAAGTTTTGCAGCTGGTTTACTTCAGCAGTCAACGTATTTAATAAGGTGCCAGATCGGGTCGAGCTAAAAAACTGCAAGCTCAGTGATTGTAGTTGCTCAAAGATTTGCTTGTAGAGGCGATCGATCAGTCTGAGCTGAGCAATCCGCATATACACAGCAGATAGATAATTAAAACCAGCTCGAATCCACGTTGCCGTTAAAATTAATATACAGCAGCGATAGAGGCGTTCTAATTCGGGTTTATCAACACCCAAGACCCAGATATCAAACCATCCAATTCCAGTTTGAAAGGGGGGGCCACCTGAGTTGACTAGGCTTTGCAAAAATCCAAGCAAAAAACCAATGCCAAATCCTTCAAAGACGGCTGCTAATATTGGAAAGAGAATCGCTAGAGCAACAATAACGGGGAAATGGCGCAGCTCGCGTAAAATCAGTGCATTATCTTTCCAGAAGCCAGTTGCCTTGAGCAGTCGCTTTAGTTTGACCTGATTCTTCATGCGTTCTGTAAACTCCTAACGTACGCCAAACGGCAACTATTCACCTTTAAACCTATACGCTTCAATCGGGTAGCGTTAGGTTTTCTACTTGTTTTGGCTAGCTGCGTAGAATTCACAGTGTTATTTGTACCGTTAGCTATCTCTTCATGAACTTTTACGATAATCAGTATTGATTTGCAAAAAAGTGCCATTTTCACTGATGGGCTTGCCTGATTTGGGCGATCGCGTTGGAGGAAAAACCGGACTCCCCTAGAATTGAGAAGAGTTCATTCCTATCGTGAGCAGGGTGTATGCAGCGTTATTCGTTTCCAGGTATAAAAGTACTCAAAACTCTGGTTCTGGGAATCAGTCTAGCCAGCGGACAGGCGATCGCTCAAACGCTGCCCCTGGCACCAGACTTGATTGCGTTTAACTCACCCCTTGGGGAAGAACTGTTGCTGGAGAGTCAAGCTAAGGATGACTATTGGAACCTGAGCATCCAGTTTGTGACCCAAGTGAACCAAGCCTACTGCGGGGTTGCCAGCATGGTCATGGTGCTGAATAGCCTGGGAATTCCGGCACCCGAAGCCCCTCAATATGCGCCGTACCGAGTCTTCACCCAGGAGAATTTCTTTGATGCTCCTGCTGTTCGTCAGGTGCTGGCTCCAGAGACTGTGGCACGTCAAGGGATGACACTGGATGAATTGGGACAGCTACTCAGTAGCCATGCAGTCAACGCGCAGGTCTACCATAGCGGCGACGTTAGCCTAGTCGAGTTTCGCAGGCTGATTGCAGAAAATTTAGACCAGCCTGGAAATTTTGTGATCGTCAACTATCTGCGTAGTGCGCTTGGACAAGAGCGTGGGGGGCACATTTCTCCTGTAGCCGCCTACAACGCCGAGAGCGATCGCTTCTTAATCCTGGATGTAGCTCGCTACAAATACCCACCTGTCTGGGTTGACGCAGAAGATCTCTGGCAGGCTACAGCCACCATCGATACCTCATCCGGTAAAACCCGTGGGTTCGTATTGGTGAACCGCGAACTTTAGAGGCTGTTTTAAATGGGAATGAATTTTGGTAGTCCTAAACTTGTAAGGGTTTTTTGATGGGCGGGCGAAGCCCGCCCATCAAAAAACCCTTACATCAATACCACTACCCAATTACTAAACGCGTACTAAAACATCTAGACGATATTGCTCAGTCCGTAGGGCTGTCAAGTGGCTTAGCTGATCGGGACAGCATTCTAAAAATGACTGATGCACGTCATCTCCAGTAATTGGGTTGGTTGGAGCCGTTAAAAGCCAATGGACTAAAAGCAGATGCCCACCCGGCTCTAAGGAGTTGACGATTTGTTCTTGTGCTTTTTTTAGATCGTCCCAACACCAGTAATATCCGACTTCTGAAAGTACGATTAGGTCGAACATCTCATCGGGATACTCATCGGGTACACTCATCAATTCAAAACGGATGTGAGGAAGCTGCTGACAACGCTCTATTGCCTGTTTCTGAGCTGCTTCTACCACATCAATCGACAGCAATGCATCACATCGAGAAGCCAGCATCTTTGTCAGCACACCAATAGAGCCACCAATTTCAAATCCAGAACGATAATAGCTTGAACCGAGGGAGTCTATGGTAGCAGCGTACTTATTCGCCTCATATTCGCTAGTTTCAAACTTCCACGGATCTGGATCTTGTTGGTACATCTGGTCAAAGTAGACCGATGGAATAGATTCTGAGGGGGATGAATTCATAGGATTTCCTCTAAATAAAGTTCCCAAGGATGAGCAAAATTGGCCAACATAGCAGGCGTTAATTGAAATCCAGTGGGATCATCACAAATTAAATTAGTCGTTTGAGACTGATAAGCTGCGATCGCCAATTGCTTCAAATCTACGACTTGATGAATATCAAGCCGCCATGCTAATACTTGATGAGACGGATGGATATCGCGCCGCTGTTGCACATCCCAATCCCAAATTGGATATTCAACAACACGGACAGATAATGATAATGTTTGGATAGCAGCAGAGATTAACTTCCACGTAGCACGATGATCAGGATGAGGATCATTTCGCCACGGAATAAAGATCAGAGTTGGCTGCCAAGCTGCTAAAACTCTACAACATGCACTCACTGCTTCTAAGAATTCAGTAGATGCTAAAGAGTCAAACGGTTTAACGCCTGGAACCGAGCCATCTGGCAGCCTTAAAAATTTGATATCTGTAGAATCAACTCCTAGAAGCGCCATTGCTAAGCGCGTCTCTGACTCACGCAACGCCCGCAGCTTGGCAGATGGATACTGACAAGAATGAGGATGAGATTGGGTGCCATCGCTGATCACCAATACTCTAACGCTGCATCCCAACGAACAGAGAGATGCGATCGCACCACCACATCCCAACGTTTCATCGTCTGGATGAGGAGCCACAACGAGCACCGACGGAGCTGCCAGCTCGTGAATCGAGCGGAGCGGTAGCACACTCGGATCAAGTAAAGGTGACTGCTCAACTTTCTGAGACATGATTAGACCAGAGAGTGTGAGCCGACTGCGATTGAGCAAGGGTGTACTGCCCTACCGTGGCGATCGCTGCATCAAACATCGGTTGACGTAAATATAGAGTTAAATCTCGAATAATGCGTTCCATCGGATGTGGCGGTAAAAGTCCACGGGTTCCGACCGAACGCTCACACAGTTGAATGACATCAATGCAAATCTGTTCAATGGCCGTTCGCACCATATTGGCATACGCTACCAACTGCTCAAAATCTAGAGAGGGTGATGCTGGACAGCCCCCGAATAGAGGAGCATATTGGACGATAGCGTCGGCTGCTCCTTGCAACCAGAGGCGGCCACTTTCAATGGCGATCGCCATCTGGCCTAACCGAGTTTGTTGATATGGATCAGAGGTTCGATTTAGCAGTTGCAAATACTGTCGGGTTGCATCAAATAACGCTTCTGCTCCCCCTAGTTGAACCGCTGCAAAACGCACTACACCAGCCGTTAACCACGGCTGTCGTTCATAATCTCCTGGCTTACCAATGAGCGAACTGGAATCTAACTCGACACCACTAAAGTCAACTTTATAGCTAGCGGTTGCCTTCATTCCAGACGGTTGCCACCACGCTGGATCTGCTGCGGTGTCAACTTGATCCATCGGTACAACACACATTTGCCACTGCCCGTCCGACAATCGTCCATTCACAAAAGGGCGTTCTACATAACCCGCACCCGAACAAAATGTTTTACAGCCGGTTAATTGGTAGCGTCCTTCTTTAGGGGATAGTCCTTCTTTAGGGGATAGTCCTTCTTTAGGGGATATAAGAGTCACTCCGTCCGCCGCTTCAGCGTTCCAGACCCCAAAAATTTTGTGGCGATCGCGAGCATCACTTGCATAGGCGCTGATCTGTTCTGAGCTACCAAACGTTTGAATTAGCTGCAAGGCGTTGACATGCCCTTCGTATACACGTCCTACTGCCAGATTTCCCTTTCCCAAATGCTTTAGCAACAGCAGCGTAGCATAGGTGGTGTTCGCATCAATTCCGAAACCTAGTCCACCCAACGAAGGCTGAAGTGGGAGAGCTAATAGCCCTGCATCAACAATCTTCTGAAACTCAGCAACCGGAAATGCCCCAGTTTGATCAACTGTTGAAGCGTTTACCGCACAAAACTCAGCGACACTAAGCGCTCGCTCTAGTGCTTCAGCAGTGGATGCAGGACAACCCATACCGGGGTGATTGCTGGGGCGATGAGATGAACGTTGAGCAGTAATAGAATTCTCCCTGCGTTGGATACCTGCGACGTTAAACATAGTTCACTTTGCAATATTACACATCAAGAGAGGAAATAATAGTCAGTATTACATATGGGACTTACGCGGTTGAATGACACTGCGGGCGCAAAGTGCCCACAGTATCATTCAACTTTCTGGGGTTTTCGGCTGCTCTGCGTAAGCCCTAAAATAATTAGTATTGCAGCCATTTTTATTCAATCGAGTAAGTCCCAATGCGTTTGTGAGAGACGCACTGCTGATTGACTGACAAAAGTCTATAGCCCTCATCCCCAACCCCTCTCCCACAGGGCGAGGGGAGTTGATCTACCCTTCCGGTTCCCTCTCCCCTCGGGAGAGGGCTAGGGTGAGGGCTTTCGGGGATCTGACTAACAAGTTTTGTCAGTCAATCAGGACGCACTAAGCGCGCCTCTCACAAACACAATCGGGCTTTAGGCGCTATGTTTTAAGTAGTTCAACCTAATAAAAACAAGATTCTAAAAGTCTGCGCCGCCCGCTGCGCGGGCGGCGCAGACTTTTAGGGTTTTATGTTTAATTACGCCCACCTACTTAGGCGCTATAAGGGGAAGACCCAAAGAAACCCAAACGCATCTAACTATTAACCACCTTTTTGGTTAACAGGATCAGCAATGTATCGGAAAGTAGGCTCGCTGTTCCAAGGACCTCGCTCATCTTTCTGCCCATTAGTAGACAAGTTGTAATAGAGATCCACGGTTTCATCGGGTTGAATGGAGCCAAACATGGGGTCAGTGAGTTTACCCAGCGAATCCAGAGCCTTCATAAACATCTGCGTATGAGAAATTTCCCGCGTTAGAAGATGAGTAAGCGCCTTTTTTGTGCCCTCATCTGTGGCCAACTTAATCAACGCCTCATAGGTTTGGCGTGCTCCTGCCTCTGCTGCAATATTTGCTCGCAAATCACGAACCACATCGCCGCCTTCATTTAGATATGTTGCCGTCCAAGCGCATCCCTGGCTGTCAAGAAAATGGGGTCCCATGCCTCGAACAGCAAACAGAGTGCTCTTATAAGCCTCGGTTTGATCCACATTTTTGGTGTGCGACTCAATGAGCTTGCCAACCATTTCTAGATGGCCAAATTCTTCAATTGCAATGTCTTGAAGCATATCTCGAATGCCAGCATTCTCAATGTGAAAAGACTGTACCCAATATTGCAGAGCCGCAGATAGCTCTCCCGTTGCTCCACCAAACTGTTCTAACAGCAGTTGAGCAAACTTCGGATTCGGCTCATTTACATTGACGGTATGAATCGTTTCTTTTTTGTGGAAAAACATTCGGTAAATCCTAATTAGGGTGCTAGGCTCAATTCTTTTTGCACTTGGCATTGCCAACTTCTCGTAGACAATACCCCGGCACTGAAAAAACTATCGCCAGGTGCGATTTCCGTCTTCGTCAACTCGTGCTTGACGAATTATGTCAGAAATTTTCTCAGCATCTTTGACGTGGTGAAGTGCCTCTTGGGTACCGTCTGGCTGATCAACCACGAAATAAGTGGGTACTACAATATGGTCGCCCGTGATGTCGGGGGCATCCACTGCCACTTGCTTTGCTTTTTCTTCAAGAGTTTTAGACTCGTCAATGCGATCGCCTGGATTAACCGTCAACCGCTTACCAGAACGCTCCAAATCAGCCTTTTGCTCTCGCTTTTGCTCTTGGTCAACCTCTTCAGGAGCCATCGGCTGAATCACATCCTCCGGGGAACGCGGTGTTGAATCGCTGTTCATAATAAAACCTCAGAGTCACTTCACGTATCAGTTAATAGATTTCATCCTAAGCAAACCTCTTATCACTTACCTCTATCACATGAGATAAGCATGATTTTTTTATGTAGAACTCTAGACATACTTGCTCTAATCCATCTCCACAAAGCCCCACCTAAACTTCATGCAAGCTAAGTAGTTCAACCTAAATAAAAACCAAATTCTAAAACCCTGCGCCGCCTGCACAGCGAGCGGCGCAGGGTTTTAGAATCTTATATTTAATTAAGCCCACCTACTTATCTCGTTGAATCTATAAATCTTAAGAATTACGCACCTCACGCGAAAAACCAAAACAGTGAATGAATTTACGGACACTCCGCGCCGACAAATTCATTCAACTGCGTAAGTCCTATATCTATTGAATGGGTGAGTCTTTAAAGTGCTTAAAGGTTCATACTTTTTGAAAGTCGGCGTTTATGAAATAGGAGAAGGATCATGTCGGGCAATAATAATCAAGAACTACAGCCAAGGCAGCATCAAGATCGACGACCAGGGCTTGAGTCTGAAATGACACCGTTACCTCAATCTGAAAACCCTCACTATCACGGGAGCGGCAAGCTTCAGAGTAAAGTTGCTCTGATTACAGGAGGTGACAGTGGTATTGGGCGTGCCGTGGCGATCGCCTACGCGAAGGAAGGTGCCAGTATAGCGATTGTTTATCTTAACGAGCACACCGATGCCGAACAAACTCAGCACTTAATTGAACAGGCGGGTCAACGTTGCCTACTCATTCCGGGTGATATTGGAGACGAACTATTCTGTCAGCAAGCGGTGCAAAAGACAGTAGACGAACTTGGACGACTGGACATCTTGGTCAATAACGCCGCTGAGCAGCATCCCCAGGAAAGTATCGAGCAAATTAGTGCAGAGCAACTAGAACGAACCTTTCGCACTAATATTTTTTCAATGTTTTATCTGACTAAAGCCGCATTGCCGCATCTAAAATCAGGTAGCGCTATCATTAACTCTACTTCCGTAACAGCGTATAAGGGCAACGCTCAACTGCTTGATTACTCCACTACAAAAGGGGCGATCGTAGCCTTCACCCGTTCGCTATCGCAATCACTGGTTAGTAAAGAAATCCGAGTGAATGGTGTTGCTCCAGGGCCAGTTTGGACACCCTTGATCCCGTCTACGTTTCCCGAAGACAAAGTAGCCAGTTTTGGCGCTCAAGTCCCGATGCAACGAGTAGGGCAGCCCGCAGAGATCGCTCCAAGCTATGTGTTCCTGGCATCCAACGACTCTTCCTATATGTCTGGCCAGATCTTGCATCCAAATGGGGGCGAAGTAATCAACGGATAGGACTTAGCGGGAGCGACAGGTCTAGATTAAGCCCATTGCGTGAATCATTTCCCGTCGAAGCCAGGAAATGATTCACGCTCATGAACATCGGCATTGCATAATCGAGGGATGATTTTTCTATGCTGCCAGCTTGCCCAAAGCAGCTAGACTGTTAGACTCGGCGCGATGATACAGCACATTCTGGGCAGCAGCAACATTATCAGACTGCCCCATCCAGGTTTGCATGGCGGCCTGTTGCAGCGCACGCCCATAGGAAAAAGTCAATTTCCAGGGCAATTGTCCACGGTAGAGGGCATTCATCGCGTTCAGGTGAGCCGTAGCTTGTTCATCACGCTGCCCGCCCGATAAAAACGCACAGCCCGGTACCGAGGCAGGTACGAAATCTAGCAAGCATTGCACCGTACAGCGGGCAACCTGTTCGACACCCACCTGTGCAGAGCTTGCTTGACCAGGAATTACCATACTTGGTTTCAGAATCATCTGATCCAGCGCTATACCTTGGAGATAGAGCTGTTGAAAGACAGCTTTTAGAACCACTCGATGCACTTCAAAACTATGCTCTAGCGTATGAGAGCCATCCATCAAAATTTCAGGCTCAACAATCGGTACTAGCCCATTTTCTTGGCATAGAGCGGCGTAGCGAGCTAAGGCGTGAGCATTAACTTCAATGCAGCGAGCAGAAGGAAGGCGATCGCCAATACTGATAACGGCACGCCATTTAGCAAACCGGGCACCTAAACTGTAGTATTCAATCAGGCGATCGCGCAATCCATCTAACCCTTCAGTAATCAGTTCTCCTGGCGTTAATGCTAGGGGCTTTGCTCCCAAATCTACCTTAATGCCGGGAATAATTCCTGCCTCTGCTAATGCTTGGGTAAACGGCACTCCACGTTGAGTAGACTGACGGATGGTTTCATCGAATAAAATTACACCACTAAAAAATTGCCCCACATCTGGCGTTGTAAACAGCATTTCGCGATAGGCTCGGCGCATCTCTTCGGTTTGAGGAATGCCCAATGCCTGGAAGCGCTTGTTAGCAGTACTGAAACTTTCGTCGGCGGCTAAGATACCCTTACCATCTGCAACCATGGCTTGGGCGATCGCTTTTAACTCATTCATAGTTATCATCTTGGCGTAGGTTAGTACTTGCTATAATTTAGCGCCCCTAAATCCAAACAATACGTGCTCTACGATTCTAGTAAGTAGATGGGCGTAATTAAATATAAAATCTTAAAAGTCTGCGCCGCCCGCTGTGCGGGCGGCGCAGACTTTTAGAATTTGGTTTTTATTTAGGTTGAACTACTTACCACTATACTACTCATGAAGTTTTCTGCAGAGTATAAAGACGCAATCGTAGGTCAGAAAGAGCCTGTTCAATTTTGACAGAAAACCGTTGGGGTTTCCATTGCCCTTCTTCTCTCTGGCGTTGTTCAATGCGTTCTAAAAATAAATTAAAGGGTTGAGGGTTTTTCAGTTCGTAAGTCAGCCAGCTATTTTCTACTCCTAGTTTTGAGGAAAGCATCTCAGTATCTAAAGCCGTCAATTGATATTCTGCATGGACGATCCGAGAGCGCAGTTTTCGAAGTGCATAGCGAATTTTTAAGCGAGTTTCAACGGCTGATACATCTTCTACTAAAAAAGGCTGTTGTTGTTTCCCCATCATGACCCATTGATTTAACTGATTGGCTAAACCGTTGGTTGCCCGCCCAATCTGGCGCGCAGAAGTTGTAACTCGTACATGTGGACTGTGGTGAAAACGAGCACCAACCCGAAGCAGCGCACGGTAGAACGCTACATCTTCGGGCGTTCTTACCGCAGGCATTCCACCTGCCTGCGCGTACATTTCTGCGGTTACTGCTAGACTAGCGCCGTAATGCTGATGATGCCGAGGCAACCGATCAAAGGGGTCTGGATCAAGTATTGCTTCTAACTTTCCTAGAAGATATTGATATCCAACCTCTCGCAGATAACAGGCTCTAGCGTAGGGGTCTAGTGCAGAACGTTCCTCCTTACTAATTAAAATTCGCCCGCCGATGGCATCAGCTCCCTGCTCTACTTCGCGTAAGGTTGCTGCAATCCAGGTAGAATCCACCATGCTATCTCCATCTGTAGATGCAATCACCCCGCGTTTTTTTTCAAGTCGTGCAAAACGCCGATAGGCTTCATGCATTAACAGTTGTCGAACTCGGCCAATATAGGCATCTTTGGGAGCCAGATTTCGTTCAACAACATGTAGAGCTAGTTCTGGATGAGTAGCGGCAAAATGATAGGCGATCGCTGCCGATGAGTCACTGCAATTATTAGCAAATAAGATAATTTCATAACGGCATGGATGAAAGGGATTTCCTTGCAAATCAACCTGATTTGCTAGCGCATCTAGAGTTTTATATAAAGTCTCAGCCTCATTTTGAACTGGAACAATAACACACAGTTCACAGGTCGACAAAGGAGGAGATTGAACGTGTAGTTGATCACACTCGATGTCATTTGAATGACTTGGAAGAGACTGATAATCAGCGGTTACCTCCGAGAGGTTCATATAGATTTCCCTTCTGTCCTTAGGCTAAAGTAGCGTGAGGAATGAGCTAAGCTCCGTCCATACGATAAGTTTAGAGTTCTAATTTAATTACTAAATCTATCTGGTGATTGATTATTTACAGGCGAATTACAATCGCATGAGGTATACATTTTTAGCAGTCCTAAACGTGCCATAGTTTTGACGGTGTAGCTAGAGCCTACACCGCCAAAACCATGACTCATGACCCTGAATACAGCAGCTTCTAATTAAATGAGCCACAGATATTGTTGTGAGAGCTTCGCAACGTACAGCTCTCACAACAATAATCAGGTTCTATGCGATTGAAAATCGCTATGAGTAACTGCAACCCGATTGAAGATAACCCACCCTTAGAGTACCCAAAATCAGTGGGTGGCACTAGACATCACTACAGCGGCATTTAGAGTACAAGACCAGTCACATTCGAGTCGCTTCCCCTACAGGCTAACGGGCAACGCCCTATCTAACGAATACGAATCAGACTTATGTCCGCATGTTAGAAGAAATGAGTCCAACAGATCTGCTGTTCTGACTGCCTGTATCTGTGCGGTCAGCTTGCCCCTATTTGATATCCCTCAACTTGACGACCAAAACTAAAAGGTGCTGCTGAGCGTAGCTATGAATTTCAGTTTAGGAGGTGCGCTGAACATGCCTCCTAAACTGAAATTCATAGCCGGGTTAAGCAACGCCACCTAAAAATCCAGCGTAAAGCTATAGTGTTTTTTGCAAAAAAATGTCCTTTTATGTAGAAATGTTACGACATTTGACTTTATAATCCGTATACATGCTGTATTAAAACGTCTGTTGCAAAGCGGATACTTACTTGCCTTTAATTTCTCTCCCAAATAATAAAATGACTCAGAGCAGAAATGGCGCTACTTTTATACAAACTGCTCATGTTGCAAAAGGCTCTGATTGCGTACCCTTCATTGTTGGCGGGGCGTTGATGCAACCCTCTACACTTTCATCTATTAGCCCTCTAGAAGCAGCTCCTTGCACTGCTTTAGAACAGACGCTCACCTGTTTCAAGTTCTACCTAGATCAGTCCATACAAGAAGGGGCGATCTATAGCAATAAGCTATATCGGCTAGCAAAGCAGTTTGCGGTAGATGAGCGTCTACAGGCTTATCAATATGGATATGAGTTGATGGGTCGAGATGTTCTAGCCTTCATCAGTGTGTCCAACCAACGCTACGTTGTTTGGACAAAGTTAGGTTCGCCAACGTAAGTGAGCTTCCTTTTGATGAAGCACTTGATTCGGTGAAATTGCTATCTAATCAGGGCTACGAGCCGCAGCATACAAATACAATTGCAAATCAAGTTTACCCATTGTTGAAGTTTCTGATGGCCGCTGAAAATTTTATCTTGGGAAGTGGCGATACACTTCATAAACTTTAGGTAGTGGTATTGATGTAAGGATTACCAAAATTTACAGCCCCATTGCAAGACAGAATTTTCAGCCGCATCACGAGGTATAGCGGTAGCCATGATCAATAGGACGCCTCCCTGTCATTCCCGCGCAGGCGGGAATCCATCTGCTCGATAGGTGCGGGGGTGGATTCCCGCCTGCGCGGGAATGACGCTGGCATGTCCTAAG
>Ga0335394_10007474_pt1 | contig 12355 bp, 9 predicted proteins | sample MAT03_FD_205741 | JGI IMG/M metagenome (GOLD analysis project Ga0335394, IMG submission 205741) | Freshwater microbial communities from Lake Fryxell liftoff mats and glacier meltwater in Antarctica - MAT-03 (spades assembly) (version 2) ... | reverse complement strand
GCCCCTGAATGCTGCAGACCGGCCTCATGACTGAACAGCGCTGCTACTCGAACCCACCGTGCTGATGCCCCTGCAGAACATTGCAGTCATCCTCTGGGACGTCACAACCCTCGACACCCTCGACACCCTCGACACCGTCCACGAGGCCGCACTTATGTGCAATGTGCAGTGAGGCGGGAAGGCGTGGTGCTATTTTAGCGACCCGTCTTCTGCGCTCGACCTGTCCCCCCATGCCCGAATTCCAGTTAGTACTGCAGTGGTCCCGGATGGCGTTGGCCATCACCGTGCTGACGGCAAGCGCCGCGTCCTGGGCGGGAGACTCGGACAGCGACGGCGTCAGCGACACGACAGACAACTGCACCCTGAGCGCCAATGTCAGTCAGCGGGACACGAACGGCGACGGGATAGGCAATCGCTGCGACGCGGACTTCAATAACAACGGCATCGTCGACTCCCAGGACGGCGCGCTGCTGAAGGCGGCGTTCGGCTCGGCCGCCTTTCCGGACCGGGACCTGAACGGCAACGGCATCGTGGATTCCCAGGACGGCGCCCTGCTGAAGTCCTGGTTCGGCAAGGCACCGGGCCCCTACGCCGCTGCCACCGGCCTGAACTCCCGGCCGTCCAACACGACCTGCATCGCGCCGCTGCGACCGGACGGCAACGCAACGGTGGCGACCGTTGACGCCTTCCCAACCGCACCGGCGCTGTCCCAGCCGGTCAAGATCCTGCAGGCGCCGGGCGATCCGTCCCGGTGGTTCGTGCTGGAAAAGACGGGTCGGGTCAAAGTGTTCAGCGCCAGCAACCCGGCCGTCGTCACGACCTGGCTCGACTTTTCCACGCGGGTCAATGCCAGCGGCGAAGGCGGACTGCTCGGGATGGCCTTTCACCCCAGCTACCCGACAGTGCCGCAGGTCTTCGTGTCCTACACGGGGGACCCCGCGAGCGCGATGGTGTCCAAGGTCTCGCGGGTCATCCTGAACAACGTGACCACGCCCACCGTCACCACCGAACAGATCCTGCTGACCGTCAATCAGCCCTTCAACAACCATAACGGGGGCGATATCGCCTTCGGCGCCGACGGCTCCCTGTACCTCGGGCTCGGCGATGGCGGTGACGCCAACGATCCCTTCGGCTATGCGCAGAACAACACCCGCCTGCTCGGGAAGATGCTGCGCATCAATGTGGTGGGCGTGACCTACCCGCTGCCGGGGTATCTGATCCCTGCGGACAATCCCTTTGCCGCCAGTCCGAAATGCGGGCCGGCGGCCAATGCCGGAAGCTGTCCGGAAATCTATGCCAGCGGGCTGCGCAATCCGTTTCGGTGGAGTTTCGACCGGCCCACGGGCGACCTCTGGGCCGGCGACGTGGGCCAGGGCAATCGCGAGGAAGTCAACCGCATCGAGAAGGGCGGCAACTACGGCTGGAACTGCCGGGAAGGATTCCTTCCCGGGCCCGGGGCCTGCGCCGTTTCCGGACTGAAAGAGCCGGTCAGCGACTACCCCCACGGGAATGGCGACGTCTCCATCACCGGCGGCTACGTGTACCGGGGCACCGCCATTCCGAGCCTCCAGGGACGGTATGTGTTCGCCGACTACGGCTCAGGCCGAATCTGGGCACTGGAAAACGATGGCCAGGGTGGTTACAGCAACGACCAGCTCATCGATACGCCTTACAACATCACCACCTTCGGCCTCGGCGAAGACGGGGAACTGTACTTCGCCGACATCTTTGCCGGGCGGATCCACCGGTTGATGCCTGCCGCCGGCGGCACGCCGGACACCATACCCGCGTCCCTGGCCGCCAGCGGTTGCGTGGCCGCCGCCAGCCCCACGCAGCCGGGTGCCGGGGTCATCCCGTACGGGGTGAACGCGCAGTTCTGGGCAGATAACGCGGAGAAGGAACGCTACCTCGCGGTACCGAATGGCACGACCGTCGCCCGGACGGCGGGTGGCGATTTCGATTTCCCCTCAGGGTCGGTGCTGATGAAGTCGATGCGGCTGGCAGGCCAGCTGATCGAGACCCGGCTCCTCATGCGTCATCCGGACGGTGTGTGGGCCGGGTACACCTACGAATGGAACGCCGCGCAGACTGCGGCCACGCGCGTGGTCGGCGGCAAGACGCGCCAGGTCAGCGGGCAGACGTGGATCTACCCGAGTGAAGGCCAGTGCATGCAGTGCCACACCGCTGCGGCCGGCTTTTCGCTGGGCGCCGAGACGGCCCAGCTCAACAGCCACCTGATTTACCCGGCGACCAACCGGACGTCGAATCAGCTGGCGACGCTCGCCGCCATCGGCCTGTTCAGCGCCCCGTTGCCCGGACCGCCCGGCAGTTTGCCGGCCCTGGCGGACCCGACGGATACCACCCAGACCCTCAACCTGCGGGCCCGTGCCTGGCTGCACACCAACTGCGCCCAGTGCCACCAGCCCGGCGGGCCGACGCCCTCCTCCATGGACCTGCGCTACTCCACCCCGCTGGCCTCGACGCTGGTGTGCAATGTCGTTCCCCAGTCCGGGAGCCTCGGGATTACCGATGCGCGGCTGATTGCGCCGGGGAATGCCGCCCGGTCCGTCATGCTTGCCCGAGCGAACCGGCGAGATGCGTTGGGCATGCCACCGGTGGCGTCCAGCCTTGTGGATACCGCTGGGGTCAGTCTGCTGACCGCCTGGATCAACAGCCTCAGCGGGTGCTAGGCCTTTACTGGAGGAGCAGAACGCCTACTGAGTCGTCAGCGTCAACACCCAGCCGGTGAGCGCGCCCGCGTCGCCGCCCTCGTCATCCAGACCATACAACCGCCAGGTGCCATTGGGGGAGAGCCCGTTGAACACGGCGAGGCTGGTGCCATAGTTGCCGGCCGGGGCCGGGGCCGGGAAGGCATCCGTCGCGCCGTTGTTGGTCGGCCGGAAGACCCCGCTGGCGAGCTGCCCGGCGTTTGACAGCACAGCGGCCGCGCTCGCGTCGAAGGTCAGGGACACGCCGTTCAGGTCATTGCCCGCGCCCACATCGGACATGAGCATGACCACCTGGCCGCCGGGACCCATCAGCGCCAGATCGATGTCCGACGGATAGGTGTGGCTCAGGCCGTCAATCCGGACGGTGACCTTGGTGAGTGAGCCGCCCATGTTGACCACGCTGGCCGTCGCGGGATAAGGCGCACCCGCCCGATTGTCGAGCAGGGAGATGGCGCCGCCAGCAAAAGCCTGGGTCCCGCTGGAGCCTGGTGCCAGCAGTGTCGTGCTGGTGAAGGTGTCCGTAACCCCGCCAACGGTCAGCGCGGTGTTTGTGGCCGTGGCAAAGGCGCCAGCGCTCGTGTGCCGGACACAGACCGTCTGGTTGTTCGTCACCGTGCCCGGGGCGGTCGTGAAGGCCCCGCTGCAGCCCACCGCATGCTCGCCGCCAACAACGGTGACCGGTGCGGGCGCGTTGATGCCCGTGATGGTCACCGCCCCAGAGGTCTGGAGTGTGCTGACGGCAGCGTTGCTGACGTCCGTAAAGGCATACGGGTCCGGGATGGCGTCGGGCGGCGGCGGGGTGTTCGTGGCCGATACCGTCAGCACCCAGCCCGTCAGTGAACCCACGTCGCCACCCTCGTCGTCCACGACGTGGAGGCGCCAGGTGCCGTTCGGATCGAAGCCATTGAAGGCCGTGAGGGCCGTGCCATAGGTGCCAGCAGGCGCCGGGGCCGGAAAGGCGTCGGCAGCACCAACGTTAGTCGGCCGGTAGACGCCCGCCACGATCTGGGTGACGTCGGGCAATACGCCCGGGGCCTCCGAGTCGAAGGTGAGGGACACACCGGCCAAGCCAGCAGCACCGCCGACGTCAGACATCAGCAGGACGGCCTGGCCGCCGGGAGCCACCAGCGCGACATCAATATCGTCCGGGTAGGCGTGAGTCAGGCCAGCGAGGCGAACGGTGACCTTGGTGAGGGTGCCGATCATGCCCGTTACGCTGACGGTGGACGGATAAGGTGACCCACCCCGATTGTCGAGTATCGAGACTGCACCGCCTGCGAAGGACTGCGCGCCGCCAGGACCCGGCACCGGCTGCGTCGTGCTGGTGAAGGTATCGGCGACGCCGCCGACGGTGAGCGTCGTGTTCGTCGTTACCGAATTTGCGGCCGCGCTCGTGTGCCGGACACAAACGGTCTGATTGCTGGTGACCGTGCCTGCTGCCGTGCTGAAGGCCCCGGTGCAGCCGATGGCGTACTCACCGCCCGTGACACTGACGGGCGCCGCGGTATTGATGCCGGTGATCACCACGGCATTGGAGGTCTGGAGAGTGCTCAAGGCGGCGCTGGTCACATCCGTAAAGACAAACGCGTCTGGCGTGGAGTCAGGTGGCGGAGGCGTCCCGCCGGTAGTCTCGATCGTCAGCACCCAGCCCGTCAGGGAACCGAAGTCGCTACCCTCGTCGTCCCTGACGTAGAGGCGCCAGGTGCCAGCGGGTGACACGCCGTTGAAAACGACGAGGTTGGTGCCATAGGCGCCGCCCGGAGCCGGCGCTGCAAAAACCTCCCCCCCGCCACTGTCCGTCGGACGATACACGCCGCTTGAAATCGACCCGGCGGGCAGTGCGGCCAGCGCACCCGCGTCGAAGGTCAGCGTTACGCCGTTGACGTCGTCCCCACCACCCACATCGGACATCAGCATCACGGCCTGGCCGCCGGGGCCCACCAGGGCCAGATCAATGTCCGACGGGTAGGTATGGGTCAGGCCGTCCAGGCGGACGGTGACCTTGCTGACCGTGCCGCTGAGGCCCGGCACGCTGACTGTCGAGGGATAGGGCGAGCCTGCGCGATTGTCGAGTATCGCTATCGCGCCACTGGTAAAGGACTCGGTCTGGGTGGGCAGGGGCGGCGGTGGTTGCGGTGGTGGCGGACTGCCGGCAAGGTTGGCTACCAACCGGACACCCGTCGAGTGCCACAGGGCCGAACCGTCTGAAGAGCTATGGGGCAGAAAGGCCTCGTACCAGAGAACCGTGTCGGTGCCAAGAAGACTCTCGCCGTTGTTGTAGGGCACCTGCGTGTTGGGGCCGTAGGGCCAGCCCTCGTCTTCACTCAGGCGGTAGAACCGGCCGAACACGGTGTTGTTGTTGTAGGCCGTAACGGGCACTGTCGTGCTGCCATCAGGAATGACGAAATCCGGAAAGCCCGGGAGCACGTCCACGTGCAGCCCCGTGGTGGCATCCCGCACGCGCCACGCGTGATTGACCGCCGACACCGCGTCCAGATCGAACTCCGCCGGGACGATGGCAAAGCCCGCTCCGCTGTCCCGCAGGATCTGATCCGCAGCCGGGCCGTCGAGATCGAAGTCGATCCGCCAGTTCGGGTAGTGCACATGGTTCACCACGCACTGCAGGCCCTTGCTGTAGAGGTGGGCATCGATGGTGCCGTCGGCACCCAGGTAGTAAACCTGGTACAGGTCGTAGCTGCCGATCTGGTCACGAATACCGATCTCATACCACTGCTGGCCATTAAGCATGAATTGCCGCCGGGCCAGGGTCGCGTTGCCCGCCCAGGGTATCGGTGAGAGGGCCCCACCGAGACGATCAGCATAGGGTCCGCAGGCATTGCTGTCGTAGAACACCCGCACGACCGGAAGGCTGAGCCGCTTCAGCAAGGGACGGCCCTGAAACGCTACATTCGTGAGCGACAGCCCGTCGTCGTTGCCGCTGACTTCGTAGTCAAAAGTCCAGCCCTGCCAGGAGACAGGCGCCGCCACGCTGGTCTGCAGCGTGAACCCGAGGACCAGGGCCGAAAACACGCTCAGCCGGCGGACAACGCTCATTGGCCTTCCTGCCGGGAGCGCAGCACCCGGCGCTGGGTCAGATCAACCCAGGCGACGTACTCCGGGGGAGCGTCACTGTTGATATGGAAGGAGACATACAGGACCCGCGTGGCATAGAAGCCCTTGCCACTGGGCTGGTAGGCCAGGATGGCAAAGGACTTCAGCTCCGCCACCCGGGCCTGGCCCCCGGCGGCAAAGTGGGTGCGGGCAATACCCTCGGCCTCGAGTGCCTCGGCAGCCGTGATTTCCGGCTGGTACTCCGTCGCCGGAACGGTCCGCACGTTGAGCACCTGCCGGTCGTCAACGGTGACCTCGACAGTGCTGTTCGTCGAGTGGCTGAAATAGACGAGTTTGGCCGGCAGCGCGGCGCCGGACTTGTTGCGGGCCTCCACCATCTTGGCGCGGGTGAAGCGCGGCCCCAGTGCCTGGCGCACGTCGGCGCGCAGGCCGGCCAGGCGCTCCCGGGCAGCGGCGCGGCGTTCCCGCGCGTCGGCGACCAGCGCCTCTTCGCTGGCCGTGGTCAGGGGTACGACCGCCTGGATCCCCGGGGGCTGTGGCGGCCACGTCTGGTTACCCCGATCCCGCACGTGACCGGTCGGGTGGCCCGTATCGATGGTGGCCGGATCGACCTGGGGATGGGCCTGGGCCAGCGCAGCGCCGGCCAGGACGAGCGCACCGATCAGAGCGCGCAGGCTGCCACCGCAGCGCGGGCTTGCAGGGCTTTCAGTCACCGCATTCCGGCTCATTAAACTTAATGTCCCCTGGAGAACCATAATTTGATTGTGCTCCTCACTATCGGATCCCGATGCGAATCCGTCGTCAGTTCCCGGCTGCGGCCGCAACGCTTGGTTTGGCCGAGACTGATCTTCTTGATGCGCAGAGGATATCCGGTACCTTAGTCAAAGCAAGCCCCGCGTGACGCCGCGTCAGCGACTCATCCGGGTGAGATGGACGTGGTGCTGGTAGTGGTCGGCCCGGTACCAGGCCACCAGCCGTTCGACGGGCCGGCGCCGACTGTCGAAAACCATCAGCCGGATATGCAGCAGCGGCGCGCCCACCGCGGTACCCAGTAGTCCTGCAAGACGCGCGTCAGCCAGCGTGGCGGTAATGACCTGGTCGCCGGATGCAATGTCCACGCCCTTGCGTTCCAGCAGCGTCAGCATCGGGCTCTCGTTGAGTTCGTTGAGGTCAAAGCGCACATGCAGCGCGGCGGGGACGTAGGTCACCACGTAGCCGATCGGCTCTTTCTCCAGTAACCGCACGTGGGAAGCGCGCTGCACCCGGGCACCCGGGGCCAGCTGCAGGTCCTTGCGGGTTTCCGCATCCGCCTCCAGTTCCTGGACCTCCGCCCGGGCGACCCGCGTGTTCCGTCCCAGCCGCTGAACCTTGCGCAACAACTGCTCCATGTCACCCAGGACCGGAGCGTCAGCGAGGTCGTCGACGACAAAGGTGCCGCGCCCGGCCTGGCGCGTCACCAGCTCTTCATCCACCAGCATGTCGACGGCCTTGCGGATCGTGATCCGGGACAACTGGAACAGGTCGCCCAGCGCGCTTTCGGTAGGCAGGCGCTGGCCAGGTTTGTAGGTGCCCTGGTAGATCCAGTCCCGGATCGCGGAGTACACCTGGACGTACCGGGGGCTGCGCAGGGCATGGTCGGGCGCCACTTTGCCGCGTCGAACCACGCTCATGCGGCCCCCAGCCGCTCGGCGAGATGTATTAACATCATGATCACATCATAGCCCCAACCCAGCCAGCCAAGAGATCAGACCCATGAGCAATGCCCCCGCCGAACCGATGGTCCGCGCCGACGGAACTTACCCGACCATTCCCCTGCGCCAGGAGGCGATCACCGCTGCGGTGGTGCAGACCCGCGTCCAGGGCATCAATGGCGCCAACCCCGGTCCGGACCTGAAGCGCAACCTGGACTACTTCCTCGAATGCATCGACATTGCCCAGAGCTCCGGCGGGCGCAGCGACCTGCTGCTGTTTCACGAGTTCCCGATCACGGGCTTTTCGGAGTGGACTCGCGACCAGCACTACAACCTGGCGATCGAGGTTCCGGGCCCTGAGACGGAAGAGGTGGCGAAGCGGGCGAAGAAGTACAACTGCTACATCGTGTTCGGCACCTATGCCAAGGAGCCGAAGAACTGGCCGGGACACATCCTGCACCTGATGATCATGGTCAAGCCGGACGGGACCATTGTTCAGCACTGGAAACAGCGGAACGTGCGGGGCATGTTTCCAGGTGGCGAGCTGTACACGTCGGTGATCTACGACGTCTACGACCGCTTTGTCGAGATGTACGGGCTGGACGCGGTGATCCCCGTGGAGCGCACGGACATCGGCAACATCGCGATGTCGGCGGTGCAGTTCGAACCGGAGCTGTTCCGCTGCATGGCCTTCAAGGGTGCCGAGATTATCTGCCGGGTTGCAACCGGCGGCTTCGAATTTGACGACATGCGACTCACCTCCTACCACAACAGCCTGTACACGCTGATCTGCAATAACTCGGTCAGCACCCAGGGCCGGAATCCCGGCTTCTTTGAGGAAGCCTCCTTCGGCGGGTCGGGCCGCTCCGCCATTTTCGCGCCCCGGGGGATTGAACTGTGCAAGGCCGGCCCTTTCGAGACCAGGGAACTGGCCCGGATACCGATTGGCGAGTTCCGGACCAGGCACCGGATTCCCGATCTGCACCTCAGCCTCTACCAGCCGGTGCTCGACCAGTACCAGGCGCGTTACGCACCGGGCGGGTACCTGGAGTACATGCCCAAGGACAAGCGGGATGCCTTCCGCTACTTCCAGGAGCGGTCCCGCTGGACTCACTACTGGTAGCGTTCTCGGTTGATGTCGGTTAGTGGGGGCAACGACAGATGATCAAGGCACGGACGAGGCTGACGGCAGCCAGTACCCAGACGCGGGAGCACATCCTCCTGGCAGGCGAGCGGCTGTTTGCGGAACAGGGTTTTGATAACGTCTCCCTCCGCCAGATCAACACCGCCGCTGGCCAGCGCTTCGGCATCATTTCCGCCCCGGTCTCTGCCTCCACCCAGGCCGAGATTCTCGAGTTGCGCTCCGCGGGCCAGAGGCTCGCCTGATGCCCCACTCCGCCCGGATGAAGAGGCGCAACCTGGGCTCTTCGAACCTGGCGATCTCGCCCATCGGCGTCGGCTGCATGAACTTCGGTTCGATGTGCGACCAGGCAACGACCGATGCCATCGTGAGCACGGCCTTCGACCTGGGGGTTAACTTCTTCGACGTCGCTGACATTTATGGCGGCACCATGAACCGGTCCGAGGCCATGCTGGGCAAGGCACTCGGTACGCGGCGCCATGCGGCCATCGTGGCGACCAAGTTCGGCGCAAAGCTGGGCGGCGGTGGCGGCGCAGCCCCCGGTGGCGGCTCGGCGGCCTACCTCGCAAAGGCTGTCGAGGCCAGCCTGGCGAGCCTGGGCACCGACTATATCGATCTCTACCAGCATCATTTTCCCGACGCCGGCACACCGGTGGAAGAGACGCTGCGGGCGCTGGACGACCTGGTCCGTCAGGGCAAGGTCCGGCACATCGGCTGCTCGAACTACTCGGGCCCGATGCTGAGCGCGGCCTTCGACGTCTCCCGGACGCTCAATCTCACGCCCTTCGTGGCCGCCCAGAACCGCTACAGCCTGCTCACGCGGGACATCGAAGGCGACCTCGTGCCGGTCTGCCTGACTGAGGGTGTCGGCGTGCTGCCCTACTTCCCGCTGGAGAGCGGCCTGCTGTCCGGGAAGTACCGCAAGGGCCAGCCGCTGCCGGAGGGGTCGCGGTTTGCCAAGTGGCGGGGTGGCGGCAGTTTCGCGTCGGATGCCCGCTACGCTCTCGTTGATCAACTGGACGACTACGGCCGCCCTCGGGGCCGCAGCGTGCTCGATCTGGCCATTGGCTGGCTGGTGGCGCAACCCGCCGTCGCGAGTGTGATTGCCGGCGTCACCCGGCCCGGGCAACTGGTGCAGAACGTGGCCGCGGGCAGTTGGGAGCCGGGCGCGGAAGAACTGGCCGCGATCCGGAGCATAGCCACTGGCGAGGGGCGCCAGAGCACGCCTGTCGATATCGACAGCTGAGAAAAAACTGTCGACACATCCCAGGGATTCCCTTCCCTTTCGGACTGGCCTTCCCTCACCGCGGACCCGCCCCGGCGCGACCGGATACTCCTGGCCCGTGTCAGCGGGGCGAGCCGGCTCTGCTGACCGCCGTCAGCCCGGCCTGCCCTGTAACAGAACACCCAGGCGAAATCTGGGCCTGCGTTCCTGGGCACGTCCAGCTCAACCCGAAGAACCAGCGTGAAGAACTACTTTCACGACATCGACGCCCTGGCGACGCTGACACCCGTGATCGCCCGTTTCGAGGGGTTTCGGCAAGTCATCCGGGAAGCGATTGAGGCGTCAACCAGGAGCTCGCGTCGATGGCTAGCGCGCGAGTCGTTCGCGTTCGGGTCGATATCCGATCCGGAATGGGTTTCTTTCCGGCTGAATCCCACATCCCGACAAAATCCCGACAACGCCACGGGATCACGGGCCAGTGTCCAGAGCCGGCCTGCGAAGAAAGTTGGAGTGAGAGCACGATTAAAGGGCCATGGTTCTCGCCGGGCCAACCAGCAAGGTCTGCACGTCGGGGCTCTGTCGAAACCCTGCTGCTGATCCAGGACTGAGCGGCGCTGCCCGGGCTCAGGCGATCCGGGCGGCCATCCGGAAAATGAGTGGATTCAGGGTGATGGAGAGCAACGCGCCCGCCACGATCAAACTCAGCCCCGCCTCGGGCAGCAGCGCGAGGCTCACCCCCATGCCGGCCAGGATGAAGGAGAACTCGCCGATCTGCGCCAGTGCCGCCGACACCTTGAGCGCGGTGCCGAGCGTGCGCCCTAGCACCAGCACGATGCAGATCGCAGCGGCGGTCTTGCCAACCAGGATTATCGCCAGCACCGCCAGCACCCGGAGCGGCGCGTCGAAAAGGATCGCGGGATCAAACAACATGCCCACCGCGACGAAGAACAGCACGGAAAAGGCGTCCTGAAATGGACGCAACCGCTTCTCCACCCGGTGCCTCACATCGGACTCGTTGATCACGACGCCGGCAAAGAAGGCGCCCAGCGCCAGCGACACGCCGAACAGCTTTGATGACCCAAAGGCGACGCCGATGGCGATGGCGACGACCCCCAGGGTGAACAGCTCGCGAGACCGCGTCTTCTCCACCTGCTGCAGCACCCACGGGAGGATTCGGGGACCCGCGACGAGCATCACGAGCACGAACGCGGCGACCTTCACCAGCGTCAGGCCGAGGGCTGGCCAGAGCGTGGCCGCTTCGGCGCCGCCAGCCACGACGTCGCCCCGCAGACTGCCGGCGAACACCGGCAGCAGCACCAGGGCCAGCACCATCACCAGGTCCTCGACCACCAGCCAGCCAACAGCGATACGGCCGTCGTCGGTTGTCAGCTCACCCTGGTCCTCGAGGGCCCGGAGCAGGACGACCGTGCTGGCAACGGACAGGGCAAGGCCGAACACCAGCCCCGCGCCCAGTGACCAGCCCCACAGGGACGCCACCGCGGCGCCCAGCGCCGTCGCAACAATGATCTGCGCCACCGCGCCGGGCAGCGCAATCTTGCGGACCGCGAGCAGGTCGCGCACAGAAAAATGCATGCCCACGCCGAACATCAGGAGGATCACGCCGATCTCGGCGAGCTGGGCCGTGAGTTCCCCGTCAGCCACGAACCCCGGTGTGAACGGGCCCGCCGCGACCCCGGCGAGCAGGTAACCCACCAAGGGCGGCAGCCGGAGGCGGAAGGCGATGATGCCGCCGACGAAGGCGTAAGCGAGGCTGATGGCGATGGTTGTGATCAGGGTAGCTTCATGGGGCATCCCCGCAGTCTACCCGGTTGCCCCACTCCAGCCGGGGCAGAAGGGCGTGTTGCGTCGAAGTGGGAACGACCCATTGCAGTTCATCCGCCCCAAGTGCTGTCACCGTCGTGCCGGTGCCGTCGGCCCTCATCCTGCTGGGCTCCGCAGCGCTGGCACTCGGTGCACCAAGGGCAGCTATCACTTCATTCGTCACCCGGATGGCCGTTCGACCGTCGTGCGGGACATCAAGCTCACCCGAAAGCAACTCCAGGACCTCCTTTCGCGGTGGCGACGGGTGGCTGCTGGAAGTCGTCGACGAATACGGCAACTCGACAGTCTGGGACGACTCGTTCGGTACCGAGCAGGCCGCTCTCGACGAGGTGTTGAAGACCGCCGAAAAAGAGGGCATGGACTCGCGGACAGGAGTCCATCGGGCAGCTGATATCCAGCAAGGGCTATTCCCGCCCGTCCGGTCAATTGAACTACCGACCTCAGAATTATGAGTTTGATTAGGGATTTTTAAGTTATTCATTCCAGTCCCGCAAAACTCCCGCAGGGAATTAGCCGACCGACGCGGCTACTTGGAAGCTGCATGCTCCAGGCGTTCCGCGAGCCACACCTTGATGATTGATTGTCGGGTAACACCCAGCCGGCCAGCCTCGTGATCCAGCCGCTCGATCATCCACGTCGGGAAATCGACATTGAC
>Ga0335394_10007468_pt1 | contig 12360 bp, 9 predicted proteins | sample MAT03_FD_205741 | JGI IMG/M metagenome (GOLD analysis project Ga0335394, IMG submission 205741) | Freshwater microbial communities from Lake Fryxell liftoff mats and glacier meltwater in Antarctica - MAT-03 (spades assembly) (version 2) ... | reverse complement strand
ATATCACGTTGCGTAGCGTCACATCACGTCGCATCACGTCGCATTACATGACGTCACGTCACACCACGTCACATCACGTCACATCACGTCCATTGCATTGCACGGGGTGATGTCGTAAACTCTACACTGCGAATCAGACCGACGTATAGCCGCCGTCAATGAGGTAGTACCCGCCAGTCATGAATGACGCTTCGTCTGACAGCAGGAAGGCGACGAGCGGCGCTACTTCGTCTGGCCTGCCCAGACGTCCGAGCGGATGGCGAGCGATCAGCGCGGCGCGAAACTCATCCGGTAAGTTTCCCAGCAGCGGCGTGTCGATGTACGCCGGACCGACGCAGTTGACGCGCAACCCCTGCGCGGCGTACTCCGCAGCCGCGTTCCTGGTCAATCCTACGACACCGTGCTTGGCGGCGGTGTAGGCGCCGTTGCCGATCGCTGCCACGGTGCCGTGTATGGATGCCATGTTCACGATTGCACACTTCGCACCGCCGACCTTGAGCATTGCGGGAATCTGATATCGCATACCGTACAGCACGCCATTCAGATTGACGTTGATGACTCGATCCCATTCCGCGAGATCCGTTTCGCCCACTGGTGCCTGCGCGCCACCGATGCCGGCATTGTTGATGGCGTAGTGCAGGGCGCCGTACGTGGAGAGGGCGTGCTGCACTACGTTCTGCGACTGCTCCGGTTTGGACACGTCCTGGGTAATCGCACTCGCCACGCCTCCGGCGTCTTCGATCTCCTTCGCCACACGCCTGGCGTCCTCGAGGTTGATGTCGGTGAGCACGACCTTCGCGCCCTTGGCCGCCAGCGATTTACCGATGGCTTCACCGAGTCCCGATCCGCCCCCGGTGACGAGTGCAACCTTGTCATTGAACGATCCCATGCACTGACTCCGCGGGAAGATGTGAAAAAATATCGGATTTTTTCGGGTACACCGTCATCGCGTGAAAGTTTGCGATCCGACCATGGGGTCAGAGTCCTTGATCCCTGCCGACCATGGGGTCGACCATGGGGTCAGAGTCCTTGATCGACGTGGAGAAGCGCGCGCTTTTGCTCCCGTCTGCGTCCGACCATGGGGTCGACCATGGGGTCAGAGTCCTTGATCCGACCATGGGGTCCGACCATGGGGTCAGAGTCCTTGATCGATTTGCAGAAGTGCGCGCTTTCGCTCCCATCTGCGTCGATTTGCGTCGCATCGTTCCAGTCGGTCGCCGCAGATTGTCGCCATGTCCCGCCACGCATTCATCCGATCGCCCGCGGCCCCTCGTCGCGATGCGCCTGAGCATTCGGAGCGCTGCTGATGGCGCGCTGGCCGCGCCTCTCGGCGACGGACGTGCCCATGCACATCACGCAGCGCGGGAATAACCGGGCGTCCACATTTCTGTGCAAGCACGACTTTGCGCAGTATCGCCAGCTCCTCTTTGCAGCGAGTGCCTCGGAGGGGTGCGCGATCCATGCCTATGCGCTGATGACCAATCACGTGCATCTCCTGGTAACGCCACAGACTGCTACCGGACCGTCTCGCATGATGCAGATACTTGGACGCATGTACGTCCGGTACCACAACGCCCGATACCAACGCTCCGGCACGCTATGGGAGGGGCGGTTCAAGTCGGCGCTCATCGACTCGTCTGCGTACTTTCTCGCCTGCAGCCGTTATATCGACCTGAACCCCGTCCGTGCGGCGATGGTCACGACACCAGAAGCCTACGAGTGGTCCAGCTTCGCGCAGCTCGCTCTGGGCATCCCCGACCCGCTCGTGGCATTTCATCCTGCGTATCTCGCCTTGGGTCGTACCGCGCCTGACCGGTGCCGCGCTTACCGCGCGTGGTGCTTTGATGCCGCGGGGGATGACGAACGCGACGCCATCCGTCACGCGACGCACGGCGGATCAGCGCTCGGCAGCGATGCCTTCAGGCAACGAATGGCGCAGCGGTTGCGCCGACGCGTGATCCGATTGCCGCGCGGCGGTGACCGACGGAGCGACGCAGCACGCAGCAGCGGATCGCCTGACTGAGAGGTGATCGCGTACATGCGCCAGTGCGCTGCCGATGCGTCGAGGACTGTGCCGTTATGATCGACCCCATGATCGCGGATGAACGATGCGATCAAGGACTCTGACCCCATGATCGGGAGCCTATGATCGATCAAGGACTCTGACCCCATGATCGGACCCCATGATCGCCGCCCGTCCCGCGCCGCGAATTGTCCCCAACATCGCACCACGAACACAGCTCGCAAAAAGCTGCGCTCGGTAGGCGGTTCGGATTGCCCTCATCCTTCCCGAACCGGCAGCCGCAAGTAGAATTGTTCTGATGAATCGTGCCGCGCCCGGCCATATCGCTGCGGACGGGTCTGTCGTAGGTCAGCACACCTCTTGACTCAGTAACCGAAACGATGACCCACGCTGAGCCTCAGTCGTCCAGTAGTTCAGCGCTGGCGGCCCTGAAATCCGCAACCCAGCACGAGCACGACGCCCTTGATGCGGCGCTCGATCTGCTGAACCCCGAGCTTGGAGCAGCTGCGTACCGTCACCATCTCGAGGCATTTTTCGGCTTTTATGCACCAACGGAGCAGGCGCTGGCAGGCTTCAGCGGGTGGACCGAGCATGGCATCGACTTCAGCGCACGATGCAAGGCGGAATCGCTGCGTGACGATCTCACAATTCTTGGCGTCGATCAACCAGATGCGCTGCCCATGTGCAAGACTCTGCCGTCACTGACAAGCCTTGGAGCTGCGTTTGGAAGTCTCTACGTGCTGGAAGGGGCCAGCCTCGGCGGGCAGATCATCAGCCGCCATGTGGCAAAGCACTTTGGCTACACGGCGACTCACGGGGCGAAGTTTTTCAACGGCTACGGCGCGCGAACCGGTGAAATGTGGATGACATTTCGCCGGTCAGTGGACGCGTACGGTGCCGAGCAGGGTCCGCGGGACGAGATGGTCGAAGGCGCTCTGGCGACGTTCGTGGCGTTCAGGGAATGGTGCGTGCCCGGGACAAAGGCGTGAGCGGCGACATGGGCGACACCCGGCTGCCGTGGGACGGTCAGGCATACAGCGCCATGCGATTCGGCGCGACGATCACCAATTGTGATAGCGAACCAGTGCAGACGCCCGGTTGCATTCAGGGTCACGGTGCGCTGCTGGTGCTGCGGCCAGGCGATCTGACGATCGCGCAGGTCAGCGACAACAGCAGCGCACTCCTCGGTCATACCCCTGAAGGCCTGCTCCGCCAACCCGTCAGCCGGTTACTGGGCGAGGCTCGTGCAGAGGAATTGCGCGCGTTTCTTGGGCGCGATCCGGTGGAGCGAATTCCGCTATACGTGTTCACGTATCAGGCCCACGACGGTACAGCGCTCGACGTCACCGTGCACACGATCGACGGCGCCGTAATCGTCGAGTTCGAGGCGACGGCTCACAGCGCATCAGACGGGCCCGACTACTTCTCGCTGATCAAGCATAGCGTACATCGGCTGCAAGGCGCGTCGTCGCTGCAGGCGCTGGGCGACATTACGACCGCAGAGATCCGCGCGCTGACGGGGCTGGACCGCGTGATGGTCTACAAGTTTCACGATGATGGCCACGGCGAGGTGGTGGCCGAGAGCCGGCGCCCGGATCTGTCGTCGTGGCTCGGCCTGCACTATCCGGCTGAGGACATCCCCGAGCCCGCGCGCGAGGTGTTTCGCCGCACCTGGATTCGACCATTGCGCGAGGTTGGTGCGCCGCTGGCAGAGCTTGTGCCACTGGCCCACCCCGACACCGGCCGGCCGCTGATGATGACCCATTGCGCGCTGCGCGGCCCGTCAGTCATGTACACCGAGTACCTGCAGAACATGGGCGTGACCGCCGGCCTCACGCTTGCGATCCGGCGCGGCGAACAGCTGTGGGGACTGATCGCCGGTCATCACTACTCCGGTGCCTTCGATCTGCCCTACAACATGCGCGCCGCCTGCGAGCTGATCGCGCAGATCGTTTCGCTGCAGCACAAGGCGGCCGAGGATCGCGATTATCTGTCGCACCAGTTGCGGTTCGATGAAGTACGACAGCTGCTCGTCACGCAGGCGGTGCACGAAGGAAGCCTGTCGGCGATGGTGGACGGAACGCTGACCCTGCTCGATGCAATGGATGCACAGGGGGCAGCACTATTCCACGAGGAGCGCTGGTGGCGTATCGGGCAGACGCCCCCGGAAGACGAACTCGAGAGAATCGCCGACTGGCTGATCAAGCGACCTGATTTCGCATCGTCCACCCAACCGCTGTTCGTCACCGACAGGTTGGGCGATCAGCTGCCGTCCAGCCCCGAACTGAGCGCCGTGGCCAGCGGGCTGCTGGCCCTGACGTTGTCGCAGCGAGGCCAGAATCTGATCCTGTGGTTCCGTCCCGAAACGCTGCGCACGATCGAATGGGGCGGCAATCCACACGACAAGCCCATGATACCGGGTCCGAACGGATCCCGTCTGACGCCGCGTCGCAGCTTTGAACTCTTCACCGACTCGGTGCGCGGGCGATCGCTGCCATGGCAGCAGTGGGAGATAGAGCTCGCACTGCGCTTCCGGCTGGTGGTCATGGAGCTGGTCATCAGCCGCGCCGAGGAGCTGACAGAACTGAATGCGGATCTGGCGCGGAGCAACGATGACCTCGACGCCTTCGCATATGTTGCCAGTCACGATCTGAAAGAGCCGCTGCGTGGCATGCACAAGTTCGCGCACCAGCTGGCAGACAGCGCCGCGCTCGCTGATCCGCAGGATGCGCAGCGTGTGGAAGGATTGATACGACTGACGTTGCGCATGGACAGTCTACTCGACTCACTGCTGCACTTTTCACGCGTCGGTCGTGTTGCCCTGGAACTTGAGGACGTCGATCTCGACGAGCTGGTGCATGAGTCACTGGAGATGGTGGTCGCGCGCCGAGGCGAGAATCCGAACGAGGTCGTGGTCGCGCCCGATCTGCCGCACATGCGCGCCGATCGCGTTCGGTTGCGCGAAGTATTCGTCAACCTGCTGTCCAACGCGTTCAAGTACAACGACAAGTCCACCGTCCGAATCGAGATCGGCTGGTATCCCCCGCACGCGGTCAGTCGGAAGCCACATTGGCCACCTGAAGTGACCCAGCATCCGATCTTTTACGTGAAGGACAACGGTATTGGTATCGAGATGCGCCATGCAGAACAGGTGTACAAGATGTTCAAGCGCCTGCATGGCCGCGACGAGTACGGCGGCGGAACAGGTGCCGGCCTCACCATCGTGAAGAAGCTGATCGAGCGGCATGGAGGCGCAGTCTGGTTCGACTCCGAGCCTGGCGTTGGCAGCACCTTCTACATTTCCTTAAGGTTATCGTGACCGCAACGCCGATATATCACAGCCCCGACCTGCCCATCTGCGTGCTCGTCGAAGACTCGGACGAGGATGCCGATACTGTTGCCGAAGCGTTTCGCCGTTGCGGCATTCCAGGTCGGTTGGAGCGCGTGACCAATGGCGACGAATGCCTGGCGCTGCTGCAGCGGGAGGGGCCGACGAAGCCGCCCGCGCTCGTGTTGATGGACCTCAGTACGCCCGGCATGGACGGTCGCGAGGCGCTGCGCCAGATCAAGGAAGACGGCAGGCTCAAATCCATTCCGGTTGTCGTCACCAGCGCGTCTGCGAATCCGCGCGACCTCGAGTTCTGCTACGGCGCCGGCGCCAATGCATATCACGTCAAGCCAGTGAGCCACCCACACCATCTGGACGCGATGACCAGGGTGCTGCAGTACTGGCTCGGCACCGTCACGCTGCCAGCGTACCGCGCACCGACGGCATGAAAGGGCCGCCTTGGCGCATCGTCATCGCCGATGACAACCCTGACGACCGGCGTGAGATCCGGCGTCTGCTGCTGACCGGAAGCGAGTCGCGCTATGAATTCATGGAATGCGAATGCGCCGCCGAAGCGCTGCGACTGGTCATGGAATCGCCGACGCAGAAGCCCGACTGCCTGTTGCTCGACTTTTACATGCCCGATATGGATGCGCCGGAGTTGCTGCCGGCCCTGCTGGCGGCCGACGGTCTGACCGCCTGTCCGGTGTTGGTGATCACGGGGAGGGCCGACCCGAGCCACGGGCGCGAGGTATTGCGTCTTGGCGCACAGGATTTCATCGGCAAGGAGTGGCTGAGCGCTCCGGCCCTGTCGCGGGCAGTCGAGAACGCGATCGAACGCTGGATGATGGGACGCGAACTGCGCGCCGGTCGCCGTGCACTGGAGGTGCGGGAGCGCGAATTATCCACGTTGGCCGACAACACACCGGACCTCCTCACGCGCTTGGACCGCGTGCACCGGATTGTCTTCGTCAACGCCGCGGTGACGCGGGCCACTGGGCTGCCGGTGGAGGAAATTCTCGGTCGCACAATTCGCGAGCTGAAGATACCCGAACAACTCTGTGATCGATGGGAAGCCGCAGTGGCGCGGGTCCTCAAATACGGGACGACGGAGGATATGGAATTTACTTACGAAGGTCCCGCAGGACTGGCCCATTACGCATCACGCCTCGTTCCCGAGTTCGAAGCCGACGGCCGGATATATCAGGTGCTTGGTGTCACCCGGGACATCACGCAGCTGCGCCGACAAGAATCGTCGGCGCGCGAGAGCGCGGAGCGTCTCCAGCTGGCGCTGGCGGCGGCGCAGGCCGGCGCGTGGTCCTGGGACATCCGCAGCGGTGCGATCGAATGGTCGGCGGAGAACTATGTGTTGTACGGCCAATCGCCGTCGCTCGGTCCGCCGTTGCACGGCGACTGGTTCTCGACGGTGCATCCCGACGATCGCGCCAACGTCGATCGCGCCATGCGGGACACATTGAGCCGTAAGGTGGCCGAGTTCCGCGCCGAGTTCCGCGTGCTTTGGGCCGACGGAGACATGCGATGGATCCTCGGCATCGGTAAAGCGGAGTTCGATGAAGCGGGTGAGGCGGTACGAATGATTGGCATCAACCTCGACATTCATGATCGGAAGCGGATCGAGAAAGCGCTGCAGGACGAGGACCGACGCAAGGACGAGTTTCTGGCCACGCTGTCTCACGAACTGCGGAATCCGCTCGCGCCTCTGACGACTGGGCTCGAAGTGCTCAGGCTGGCTCCGGCGGGGGCGGCCGTGGCCGTGTCAGCGCTGGGGGTGATGGATCGGCAGCTGACGCATCTGGTACGGCTGGTGGACGACTTGATGGATGTCTCCCGGATCCGCAGCGGCAAGATCGAGATGAAGGTCGAGGTGGTGTCGATCGGAGACGTGGTACGACAAGCCGTCGAGGCCTGCCAGCCGCTCATCGAAAAGGCGCTGCAACGGCTGGACGTGGTGGTGGAGCCAACGCAGATCACGGTCACTGGCGACGAGATGCGCCTCACCCAGGTCCTGACGAACGTCCTGAGCAACGCGGCCAAGTACACGGCCAACGGCGGCCACATTCTTCTGCAGGCGGGCATCGAAGACGGGCAGGTGCTCCTGCGCGTCGTTGATGACGGAGTTGGCATCGCGCCCGCGATGCTGTCCGAGGTGTTCGAGCTCTTCGCACAGGTTGACACCAGTCGGCATCGCGCAGGCGGTGGTCTCGGCATCGGCCTGTCGCTGGTACGCAAGCTGGTGACGCTGCATGGAGGGACAGTGCTCTGCGACAGCCGTGGGCTCGGCCTCGGTACCACGGTCGAGATTCGCCTGCCACTGCTGATGTCGGGCGAGGCTGACGTCATCGTCAACGCCGACCCGGCGCCGCAGGTCGTCACGGTCATCAACGAGGACATCGTGCCCGGGGATGCGGTGCGCCGTGTTCTGCTCATCGACGACAACGTCGACGGCGCCGAAACGATGGCGTCCATGCTGCGCCTGAACGGCTATCAGGTCTGGACTGCGTACGACGGCGACGCTGGGCTGACGGCAGCGATGGCGGTGCGACCGGCGTCGATCGTGGTGGACATCGGATTGCCGATCATTGACGGCTACGGCGTGGCGCGCCGCGTGCGCCTGGAGCCGAGCCTGCGCAACGTGCGGCTGATTGCGCTCACCGGCTGGGGCAGCGCGCGCGATCAGGGCCTCGCGCTGGCGGCGGGTTTTGACGTCCACTGCACCAAGCCTGTGGACCTGAAGGCTCTGGCCAAGCTGCTGAGAACAGCGCCACCCGTTTCACGAGACGCGCATGTAGCTCCGGGCTGAGGCGCGCTCGGTTGCCCGGACCATGGGGTCGGACCATGGGGTCAGGGTCCTTGATCGGACCATGGGGTCAAAGTCCTTGATCGGACCATGGGGTCAAAGTCCTTGATCGGACCATGGGGTCAGAGTCCTTGATCGAGGTCTAGCGACGGACCATGGGGTCAGAGTCCTTGATCGGACCATGGGGTCAGAGTCCTTGATCGAGGTCTAGCGACGACTCCCGCCCCGGCTCAGGCGCCCACTACTTCGCCGCGTATCGGATCGGCGATCGTGGTCGCATCCTCACGCGCACCGGCATCGTCCTTGAGGCTGGCCATCTCGATGACCTGGCGGAAACGCACATCCTCGTTCTTCATGCGCGAGAAGGCGTGGTCGATATCCTGCATCCGGATCTTCTCGATCCGCGGGCGAATGCCATGAGTGGCCGACAGGTCGAGGATCTCCTGCGTATCGGCAACGCCGCCAATCAGCGATCCCGCCAGCGTCACATGCTGGAAGACCATGGTTGCGGAATCGACATTGTCGAAGCCGAGAAAGTTGCCGACCACGGCAATCGCGCCCTTGGGTGCGACGAGGGCGAGGTAGGGATTGATATCATGCTTGTACGGGATGGTGTTGACGATCAGATCCATGCTCTGCGCGTGTCGCTCCAGCGCGTCCTCGTCATCCATCATGATCACCTCGTCCGCACCCAGACTTTTGATCGCCTCTTCCTTCTCCGGGCTGGTGGTCAATGCCACGACTCGGGCTCCAAGCATCTTGCCGATCTGGACTGCCATATGGCCCAATCCGCCAACACCGGCAACACCAAGGACCTGCCCTTTCTTGAGCCCGAAATATTTCATCGGTCGATAAGTGGTAATGCCCGCGCACAGAATCGGTGCGGCCTCGGCCGGATCGATGACATCGGGGATGGACAGGACGAATTCCTGTCGCACGACGATACTGGTCGAATAGCCGCCGTACGTATTGGTACCATCAGGCTTCTTAGGACCGTTGTAGGTGAGTGTGCAGCTCTTGGGACCGGTGCAGAATTGCTCGTCGCCCATCTTGCACTGATTGCATTGCTGGCAGCTGTTGACCATGCAACCGACGCCGACGATGTCGCCCTCGGCAAACCTGGTCACGCCAGCGCCGACCCTGGAAACGGTGCCGACCACTTCATGACCTGGCACGCACGGCCAGACGGAATTGCTCCAATCATCGTTCACCTGGTGAAGATCCGAATGGCAAACGCCGCAGTGCGTGATGTCGATCGCCACTTCTCCCGCTCGTGGATCAATACGATTGAACGTCATTGGAATCATGCGGGCGCCCGCCGAGGGCGCGCCAAAGGAGAGAACTTTCACGTGTAGGCTCCGTAGTGCGGGTGCGTTGCTGCACAGTACGTTGTGCGAAACGTTTCCGAACGAGTGCAATTGCCGTACCTGATGGCGTTGCATTTGCCACACGTCCTCGGCACGCATGATCAGCGTCGTGAAGCGAGCCTGGTGAGCCTGACGTCGGCCAACCTCCGCACCGCCTCCGCGGCGGCGTATTGCGGACGATGGGGTCGGACCATGGGGTCGTACCACGGGGTCTGGACCATGGGGTCAGTGGACCATGGGGTCAGAGTCCTTGATCGCTCGAGCGTTCAAGGACTCTGACCTCATGATTCGAGATCCCATGAACCGATCAGGCACGGCGCGCGGCGTAGTGACTCATGCGACAGATGCTTGACACTCACCGATCACGTCGGCAAGGTTATTTCCTGCACCGCCCCGCCGACAGCAACGCCGACCATTCAGGAACCGTGAATAGCACCGTGAAGCCACCTGCCGTCAGGAATACGCTTGCCGCCTGCCTGCTCCTGCTCTGCGCCTGCAGTGCCGACGGCGCGATTCCGACAGTAGACGACCGCCTCGCATTGACTGGCGGAGAGCGGTACATGACCGACGTGATCGCCGTCATGCAAGCCAATTCGATCAATCGGCTCACGATCAACTGGCAAGACTTCCGGACGCGCGTGCTCGCCGCAGCGGCGGGCACGACATCGGAAGCGCAGACCGAAGTCGCGATGCGGCTCGCCGTTCAGCTGCTCGGTGACGGGCACAGCTTTTTCCGCTTCGCCGATGGCCGCTCCGTCAGTGCGCCGCTCCGTACATGCAGTGCGCCACCCGTGACAGCGCCGGTCCTGCCTAACGATATCGGATACGTTCAAATCGTTGGGTTCTCCGGCAGCGTCGGCGAGGGGAATGCGATTGCGACGGCGTTCCACGTGCAGATCCAGCAAAGCGACACCACGCCCAAGGCGGGCTGGATCGTCGATCTTCGCGGAAACCTGGGCGGAAACATGTGGCCCATGCTGGCCAGCGTCGGCCCGATTCTGGGTGAGGGTGTCGCTGGCCACTTCATCGATCCGGTCAACCAGACCACCGTCTGGGCCTATAGAGACGGCGCGGCGCTGCTGGAGGGGCGTACGCTTGCCATCGCCAGCAACCCGTACCGCCTCAGGCAGGCCAATCCACGCGTCGCCGTGCTTCTCGACGACCTCGTCGCCAGCTCGGGCGAGGCGATCGCCGTTGCGTTCAAGGCGCGGCCGAACACCCGCTTCTTTGGCGGCGCAACCTGCGGGGTCTCGACTGCCAATACCGGTTTCCCGATCGGCACCGGTTTGTTGGGCCTGACAATTTCCACCATGGCCGATCGCACCAAGGCACCCTACGGTGGGCGCATTCTGCCGGACGAGGAGCTGACTGGTGAAGCGACGACAGCGAGGGCCGTTGCCTGGCTGCGCTCGGGGCGGTGACGTACCAGGCGCTGGCGGCTCCACGTGCCGCGATAAACTCCAATTTCAGACCATGGGGTCAGAGTCCTTGATCGCTCAAGACCATGGGGTCAGAGTCCTTGATCGCTCGAGCGTTCTTCGACTCGGCCCCACGGTCCGGAGATTTCATGGACTCTGACCCCATGAACAATGACCCCATGAACCGGGGAGATTTCAAGGACTCTGACCCCATGATCCGGACCCCATGAACAATGACCCCATGAACCGGGGAGATTTCAAGGACTCTGACCCCGTTTTCCTGATCAAGGACTCTGACCCCATGATCCGCAAGACGCAACACGTCCCCGCCAGCGATTGAGTCTGCAGGCGCAGTACCGACACAGAAGATCGTGCAGCGCAACTGCTTCGCGGGCGCAGCCGATCACTCGTGCGCCTATTCGCGCAGCCGCTCACCCTCGCTCTTCTGCCGCGAAAGCACGGCGTCCTGGTTGAGACCGAGGTCGTCCTGCACGGCTGGCGAGGAGTCCTTTGGCGCGAGCCCAACGCGCATCCGTAAATCACGCCACACGAGCTTCGCGACGGCCCAGCGATGCTTTGGTGGCTCGTAGCCGAATGCGCGCCACTGTCCCGGCGTCACCTTTCCCTTCGCGCCGACGTGCGCAGCGAAGCGGTTCGTCCACGCGTCGAATGCGCCCATGAACTCCGACTCGCGCACCATGTCCTCAGACTGGTTGTCGCTGTACGGGAGCCCCTTGCCCGTGGTGCAATACGCCCAGAGTTCGTCGGGCACCTCGATCCCGGAATAGCGCGACTGCCAGACGAGCGGCGCGTACGCATCGCGAGCGTCATCGAACGGCTCCTTCCCGGGATCGAACCACTGTTTGTCCCGCAGCTTTTCGGGGCGCCCGTTGTCGTCCATCTCGTTGCCACCTTCGTCGCCGTAGCAGAAGAAGCCCGCAGTGCGCCCCTCGAGATGGTTGACGTTCAGCGCCTCCCACTCCGGCGAATGCTCCAGCTTCATCGCCATCTCGGGATTCTTGTGGTCGATGAGCGACTCGCGCGGATTACCGCCATTCATGCACACGAGGCGGTCGAACAGGAGCTTGAGGTTCGAGCTCGGACCATACCAGTTGTGCGGACCGATGATCGCCCACGCATCGGCCAGGTCGAGCCGCGCATACAGGTCCATGTCCCACAGGAGGTCCGGTTCAGCGTCGTCACCCTTTGTGTAGCAGTTGCACGGCCAGCAGCAGAGCGCCATCGAGGTCGAGACGCAGGCGTTGCAGCTCTGGATACGCGCTCGGCCATACACATTTCCGAGGTCTTCGTAGTCGATTTCCCACTCCTGCGGCAGCCGCTCGGCCATGCGCAGCATCAGCGAGCGCGACTTCGAGTCAACGCCTGGGCAGTTGTACTGCCGACGC
>Ga0335394_10007464_pt1 | contig 12361 bp, 12 predicted proteins | sample MAT03_FD_205741 | JGI IMG/M metagenome (GOLD analysis project Ga0335394, IMG submission 205741) | Freshwater microbial communities from Lake Fryxell liftoff mats and glacier meltwater in Antarctica - MAT-03 (spades assembly) (version 2) ... | reverse complement strand
GCCAAGCGCGCCACGGTCTGATGGCAGGCGCACCAGCAACATTTAAAGTTCTGCTGACCGAGGGCTCGGAGCGAGACTTGGAGTCCATCCACGACTACCTCTCCGAATTCGACTGCGTGGCCAACGCCAACGACGTGTTGGATGAGTTGATGGATGTTGTTGATAGCTTGTCGAAGTTTCCGGAGCGCGACAGCTATCCGAAAGAACTGGTCGGCCTCGGCATCAAAGAGTATCGCCAGACCTTCTTCAAGCCATACCGAATGATCTACCGGGTCGCAGGTAGCCAGGTTATCGTCTATCTGATTGCTGACTGGCGGCGCGATATGCAGTCAGTGCTGGCGAGAAGACTGCTGGGCGGGTAGTCGAGTGCCCAGGAACCCGCTGCGCATCCACCGGAGCGCCCGTGTCGAAGCTGTCCTGACAACTCCATCCGCAGAGGAGCTAATCCATGCATTCGTCCAAAGCCGCCCCATTCGCCCGATCGCTGGCTGCCGTGTTGGTGACCCTGACGTGCAGTTCGCTGGCCATGGCCGCCGACCGGGCTACCCCGGGTGCTCCCACCGGGACCCAGTCCGACTGCGTAACCCAGGGCATGGACCCCGCCTGGCGGGGCACCGGGGTTGAGTCAGCCCGCCAACTGGTGCGCTCCTGCCTCGTCAGCAGTGCGCCAACTCCGGGCTTGTGCACTGGTGTGCCGCCAAATTACACCGCGGATGTGCTGGCCAGCGAGGCCTGGGTCACCAAGGGGTGCGCGAACGTCGGGGGACCGGGCTTCTTCTGCCAGGAACTCATGGCGGAGGTCGCCAGCTTTTGCCACGACTCGGCCGTGACCCAGGGCAGGGACGCTCCTGCCGGCTAGCTGGCGGCGGGCAACACGCCGAGCCGCTTGCCGATCATCCCGATGACGAGTGCGGTACCCACCAGGATCACGGCGCCGCCTCCCAGCATGCCAGGCGTGACGTTCTCGCCCAGCACCAACGCTCCCCAGAGGATGCCGAAAACGGGAATGAGGAAGGCCACAGCCATCGCCTTGCCGGGACCCACGCGAAGCACGAGCCGGAAATAGTAGATATTTGGAATCGCCGTACAGACCACGGCCAGCAGCAGGACCGCGATCCAGGACCTGGCTGACGGCACCACCACGGGCCACTGCAACACCGCCAGCGGTGCCAGCAGCAGCGCCGCAAAGCCGAAGCTGCCGATAGTCGTGACCCACGCATTCACACCGGACAGGTGCTTTTTCACAAAGCTCGCTGAGAAGCCATACAAGAACGAGGCGAACAGAGATCCCCCGATGGCCAGCAAGGCCCCCGGCTTCGCCTCCGGCAATCCACCGACCAGGAGCACCACCCCGCCAAAGCCGACAATCAACCCCAGAAACCCGCCCGGCGTGATCCGGTCGCGGAGCCAGACTCCCGCCACCAGCGCAGCGAACAGTGGTGCCGTGGCATTGATGATCGAGGCGAAACCCGCCGTCACGAACAGGGTTGAGTAGGCAAACAGCGGGAACGGTATCGCCGCGTTGATCAGTCCGAGCAAAAAGAGCTTGGGGAGATTCTGGCGGAATTCAGTGCGCCACGCCGGACGCACCAGCAGCACCGGCAACAGGCACAGCGCCGAGACGGCCACCCGGAGTGCAATCAGCGGCACCGGGCCAAAGTCCGGCGTTGCTAGGCGGAGGAAGAGAAATGAACCGCCCCAGACGGCAGCCATGGCAATGATCTGCAGGATATCGGCCGGGGTCATGACGGTCTGGATGTTAGCGGGTTGGGCCCGGCGCAGCCATAATTGCTCCCATGACTGACCCGAACCGAGTGGTGCCCGCTGCCGAGCGCGCCGACCGCCGCGCCCGGCTGATGCGCTCGGCAACCTACGCGTCCATGGCAGTTGCCCTCAGCCTCGTCTTCGCGAAGACCTGGGCCTGGCGAGCGACGGACTCGGTCTCGGTGCTGAGCTCCCTGGCCGACTCGGCGCTGGACGTACTCGCGTCCCTGCTCACGTTTATGGCGGTGCGCTTTTCCCTCTCACCCGCCGACCTGGAGCATCGCTTTGGGCATGGCAAGGCCGAAGGCCTCGCCGCGCTTATGCAAGCGGTCATCATCTGCGCTTCGGGTGTATTTGTTGCCGTCCAGGCCGTGCAGCGCCTGCTGAGCCCCGACACCCTGCACCGCCCGGTTGCCGGCATTCTGGTCATCGCCGCCTCGACGGCAATCACACTCGGGCTGCTCAGCTGGCAGCGCTATGTCAGCCGCGAAACCGGCTCAATAGCGATTGCAGCGGATGCCCTGCATTACAAGACCGACCTGTTCGTAAACTTAAGTGTGGTGGCCGCCGTGGCCATCGTGGTGGTGACCGGACTTTCCTGGGTAGACCCACTGGTGGGACTGCTTGTCGCGGCTTACCTCGCGTGGGGGTCCCAAAGCATCGCGGCTCGCTCCCTCGATATCCTGCTCGACCGGGAGATTCCGGACGCAGACCGGGAGCGCATCCGGGCGCTCGCCACGGGCCACCCCAGGGTTCTGGGCTTCCACGATCTGCGCACCCGGCACGGTGGTGCGGGGTACCACATCCAGTTCCATCTGGAACTCCACGCCGAGACCTCGTTGGTCGAGACCCATCGGATCCTCGACGAGGTGGAGGGCTGGATCGAAGACGCCTACCCGGGCTGCGAGATCATCATCCACCCGGACCCGCTGGGCTACGCCGAGCGTCGTGACCGCTTCGAGGACGCTCTCGATCTTGCTGCAGTAAAGGGCCCTGTGGCCAAGGGCCCGGAAACCGGGTCATGCTAGATTGCATAAATGCATCGGTACTTCATGCGGGTAGCCCTACTGCTAGTGCCACTCGCGGCTGGCTGTGACCAGGCGCTGACGGTCCCGAATACCTTTCCAGAGCCCGTCGTCGAGCCCTTGCCCCTCGATGTCGCCCTGTATTTCAGCGACGAGTTTACGAATTATCGCTATCGGGAGAACGTACCCGGCGAATCCGCGTGGGACATTGAACTGGGCAAGGCCAACGTCGCCCTCTTCGAGAGCGTCTCCCGACGCCTCTTCCGCAGCGCAACGCGGGTTGCCTCCCGGCCCACCGGGCCTGCGGCAGCGGGCTTCAACGCGATCATCGAGCCCTCGGTTGCGGCCTTCGAGTTCTCCCTGCCAAGCCAGTCTGCGACGGAGCAGTACTCCGTCTGGATACGTTACACTGTCAAGATATTCAGGCCTGATGGTGAACTGCTTACCGCCTGGAATATCAGCGCCTACGGAGAGAGCGGCTCAACCCTGTTGAGGCCAGCCCGTTCCATGCAGCAGGCCACCCTGCTGGCCCTGCGGGATGCAGCCGCGACGTTAACGGTGGGCTTCCTGAAGGAAGCCCGGGCCCGCGGCATATTGCCGATGGAGAATGTCGATGCCCCAGCGCCCTGACAGTCACTGGCGAAACCCTCACCCGTTACCAGCAGGGTATTGGCGTCTGCCAGTCCTGGTGCTGCTGGCACTGGCGGCCACCGGTTGCGTGACCTCCCGCGTCGAAGAAACCAAGAACACCGCCACCGGTATCTCCGACGACGAATCCGTCGTGATCCTGGCTACCAGCTACCATCAGGGAAACAAGACCGAGGCCGACTTTCTCGAGTGCGTTAACGACAAGCTGGACGGTGCCCGGGACTCGTTCAACATCTACCCTGGCGCAAAGTTCCGCGACGACCTCTTCCCCTGGTTTGAACCCCGCTTGATGCCCCAGGGCATCGAGGCACTGCCGGAACTGCTGGCCCGGCCCGGTGTTGCCCAGCGCATCAGTGAACGGGGGGTGCGCTACCTGGTCTGGGTCAAGGGCAGCACAGAGCGGACGTCAGGAGGCGGCGGCATGAGTTGTGCCGCCAGCACGGTAGGCGGCGGCTGCTTCGGCCTCGTCTGGTGGGAGAACGAGGGCTCCTACGAGGCGGCGGTCTGGGATCTGAAAAAGGGCCAGCATGCTGGCGGCGTCAGCACCGACGTGCGCGGGACCTCCATGGTGCCCGCCCTGATCATTCCACTGCCTTTTATCGCCCGGACGCAAACGGCCGCCTGCAGCGGCCTGGTCCGGGAGTTGCGGCAGTTCATTTCCCAGGAGGGACCGTCCTGAGGCCTGCAGTTTCCGCCCTGCAGCCTCCGTTGGGGGCGCGCCCCGACCTGCTGGCCTTGGCGGTCCTTGCCGGCTTCCTGGTGCCGCAGTCGGCTCTCGCCGCCGCTGCGCACCTCCGCTTCGAACTGGACCTGCGTCGCGGGGAGTCCAGCACCGCTGCGCGCATCATCGTCCGTCAGGACAGTGCTGCCCTGCGGGAGATTGTGCTCGACGGGGCTCGACTGCAGAAGGCCACGGGTGACGGTGAGATCGTGCTTAAGCAGGGCCAGCTGCGGTGGGAGCCGCCCGCAACGGGCGGGACACTTCGTTACCAAGTCACCCTCAGTCACCGCCGACAGGGCAAGAATGCCGCAGGCAATGACGCCTGGGTCGGCGAGCAGTTCGCCGTCTTTCGGGGTGAGGATGCCTTCCCCATCAGGGCCTGGCGGCGCAGCAAGGACAGCGGCCTGACGGGGGAACTGCTGGTGCGTCGGCCGGACAATTGGCGCCTTATCACCCCGTACCTGCCCGACGCACTCGGTCGAATGGCAATCCGGAATCCGGGCAAGCGGCTGGCACGCCCTATCGGCTGGATCACGGCAGGCGACCTCGGCACGCGCCGGGACACTATCGCGGATATCGAGATCACCGTTACAGCGCCGCGGGGAGAACGCATGGAACGCGTCGGGATGCTGGGTCTCCTGCGCTGGACGCTTCCCCAGCTGGTGCAGCAACTCGCCACGGCAGAGAGCCGGCCCCGCTACATCAGCATCGTGGCCGCCGGTTCACCCCTGTGGCTCGGCGCATTGTCTGCGCCGAATTCCATCTTTGTCCATACTGACCGGCCACTCATCAGCGAGAACGGCACGAGCACGATCGTGCATGAAATGGTGCATGTGCTGCTGGCCGACCTCGACACGCCCCGGGACCAGGACTGGATCGACGAGGGGCTGGCCGAGTACCTGTCACTGCGGGCGCTGAAAGATTCGGGCACGATTTCGGCGGTGCGGTACGAAGCGACGATTGCGGAGTTCCGTCGCTGGGGCAGTGCTGTTACCAGCTTGCAGGCAACCTCCTCCACAGGACCGGTGACCGCCAGGGCAGTCACCGTCTTCGCTGATCTGGATACCGAACTCCGCAAGGCGGGCAGGAACGGCCAGTCCCTTGCCGTCGTGATCAGGGGACTGCTGGAGTCGACGCGGCGCGTGGACCTCGCGACTCTCCGCCTGGCGGCCCGCAGGGTGCTGGGCCGGGACTCCCTGGCCCTGGCACCGGCGGCAGTGCCGGGCCTGGATTGATCGGCACGGCTTCCCGGATGTCACCCCTAATCGGAGACTAAGCCATGAGCAACACCCTCCTTGGGCGGCTGAACCCCTGGTTCACCATTCTGGGCCTGGCTGTGGCCGGAGGCCTGATCCTGCCGATTGCCAGCTACATGGCCGGCAAGCGCCTCATCGGGGCCTATGAGGGCAAACTGGGGCTCACCGACTACCTGGGTAGCCTCTATCACGCCGCCGGCCGGGGGGAACTGCTGGCCTGGTGGCTGCTGCTGGCGCCAGCCCTCGTCGCCACCGTCTGGTACCTGCTGGCGCGGGTCGGGCGTTGGTCGAGTAAAGCCAGAGTCGAAGAATAGTTTATCTATTACTATTAGTTACTTAAGATATATTTTTGACGTTTATGTTAGCTTCGGGCCCAGAGCCCCAGGCGCCCTCGTATAGTCGGGGCAGGCGTCAACCCGGTCGTCCGGGGCACTAAACAGGCCTGCCCCGATCAGGCCGGCCAATAATAAAAACCGACACCCGTGAGCCCCAGCACCAGACCGAGCATAGGCCACCACCGCCAGGCAGACTCCCGGATCGAGCCCATAAAGGACAGCGCGGACAGGATGGTCATCAGCGAAAACAGGACGCTGGCCCGGGCAAGTTCCGGCAGTTCCATCGCGTAGCGCGAATCCTCTCCTTGTCGCAGACCGAAGATTACCCACACCATGGCCAAGCCGAACGCTATCGAGAAGACGCTCCCAAGCACGATGCCAAGAATGACCGTCAGAGGCTGCATTCGATTCCGGAGCCCGCAATCACGTTATTCAGAACCCTAGTCTAGCTTAGACTGGTCCATCACCCGTAACACCCCACTGCAAAGTCGACAGGCATGAACATCGCACCGACAAACTTCCGGAACGCCTCCAGTCTGGCCGCGCTCCTCGCCCTGGTCACGATCGGCATGGGACCCGCGGTGCCCGCACTCGCGAAGCAGGCAGGGCCGGTTACGCCCGCCACCCTGGAAACGACGTCCCGGGAGCGGCAGGTAGCCCGCATGGTCACCCGCTTTGTCGAACGGGCCCACTACTCGCGGTTGAGCGTCGACGACTCCCTGTCAGACGCCACTCTCAAGACCTATCTCGAAACGCTCGACAGCAATCGTCATTACTTTATGCAATCGGACATTGCGTACTTCGCACGCTACAGAACCACACTGGACGACTCGCTGCGCTCCGGCGATATGGAGCCGGTGTTCGACATCTTTCGCCTCTACCGGCTCCGTGCGCAGCAGAACATCGACTATGCGATGAGCCTGCTCGACAAGGAAACGGACTTCACCGTGAAAGAAGAGTATGGCTTTAATCGCGAGAAGCTGCCCTGGGCAGCCACGCCGGCGGAGATGCAGGAGATCTGGCGCCGACGCGTAAAGAACGATGCGCTCAGCCTGATGCTGGCTGACAAAAGCGGGAAGGAAACGGGAGACGTACTCAGAAAGCGTTATCAGCGGGTACTTGATCGCATCAATGAACTGGATAGCGACGACGTGTTCGAGACCTTCATGAATTCCTTTGCCCGGACTCTGGACCCCCACTCCAACTACCTGTCGCCAAGGCAGTCTGAGGAGTATCGGATCCAGATGAGCCTTTCCTACCAGGGGATTGGAGCGTCCCTGCAACTCGATGACGACTTCGTCCAGGTCATGAACGTGATTCCCGGCGGCCCCGCAGCCATCGATGGTCGACTGAAGCCGAATGATCGAATCACAGCAGTGGGCCAGGGCAACGGCAGCGAGATGGTCGATGTCGTGGGCTGGCAGCTGGATGACGTCGTGCAGCTGATCCGGGGTCCTGCAGGGACCAAGGTCAAACTGCAGATCCTGGCTGGTGATGCACTGCCGGGGTCGGCCGAAACCACACTGGACCTCACCCGGAACAAGATCAAGCTTGAGGAGCAGGCCGCCAAGAAGAGCGTCATTCCAGTCCAGAGGAATGGCCAGACCGTTAACATCGGGGTCATCACGGTACCGAGCTTCTATCAGGACTTCGACGCCCGAAATCGCGGCGACAAGGACTACGTCAGCACGACCCGGGACGTGCGCCGGCTGGTCGGCGAGTTGCGCAAGGACAAAATCGAAGGACTGGTGCTGGACTTGCGGGGCAATGGGGGTGGGCACCTGACTGAAGCCACTTCCCTCACCGGCCTGTTCATCGACCGGGGACCCGTGGTCCAGCTGCGCCACACCAACGGCCTCATCGAAGTCCTGGACGATCCGGAACCGACGGTTGCCTATACCGGGCCGCTGGTGGTGCTGGTGGATCGCTTCAGTGCGTCGGCTTCGGAGATTTTCGCGGCGGCAATTCAGGACTACCGCCGGGGACTGATCGTCGGTCAGCAGACCTATGGCAAAGGTACCGTTCAGAACCTGTACGAACTCGACCAGTACTCGCGCAGCACCCAGGAGCCCGGCCTCGGCCAGCTCACCCTGACGATGGGCAAGTTCTATCGCGTGAATGGTGGCAGCACGCAACACAAGGGCGTGATTCCAGATATCACGCTGCCTTCAGCGATTGACTCCGGCGAGGTCGGCGAGAGCAGTCGGGATCGCGCACTGCCCTGGGACCAGATTGCGGCAACACGGTTTCAGGCGAGCCCGCCACTGGACGCTGCAATTACCCAGTTGACACGCTTCGAGAACACAGAGCTGTCCGGCAATCCAGACATGCGCTATCTGGAAGCCGACATTGCTGCGGTCGATCAGCTTCGCGCCCAGCAGAGCGTCTCACTGAACCTCCTGGACCGGAAACAGGAACGGGAGTCCCAGCGCAAGGCGCAACTCGACCGGGAGAATACGTGGCGGACTTCCAGGGGCCTTGCCAGCCTGGACTCCGTGGAAAAGCTCAAGCCCGAGGATCAGCCTGACCCGCTTCTTCAGACTGCAGCAAACATGACGCTGGAATTCTCGCGCATCAACTCCGGCACGGCCGGCGCCGTGGTGACTCAGGCCAAGTCAGAGGACACGGCAAAGGCTGCCAAAGACTAGCTCAGGAGCACGGAGTAAAGGTCCCAGTACTCGTCAGCGAGCACGTTTACCGGGACGGGGGACCGGCCCTGTGGCTTCTCCCCCTTTTCCAGTGGCGAAACCGGCAGGATGCCTGAGAGGCTCTCGGTGACGGGGACGGTATCGGTGTCGCACCGATAGGTTACGGTCTCCCTCAGCGCCTCGGCTCGCCGGCGCACCCGGCTCGCCAGTTCGTCCATAGCCTCCACCTGGCGCAACACGCCCTCAATCCGCTGACTCAGGTCCCTGCACGCCTGCAGTGATCCGTAGCTCACTTCATTGACCTGGCGAAGCGCTGCATCACGGGCCTGCATGACGACGTCGTGCTCGCTGAACACGAGAAACAGTTCCTGAGACAAGGCAATCACCGAGAGATTGACCAGTCTCTTGCCCTCAACCCCGAGGTCATCGGGCAGGGACGCCTTTTCCCGGATCTTGTCCTGGCACGCCCGCTCATAGCGCTCAATCTGTTCGTTAACCGAGTCCTGGGCTGCCACCAGGGCATCCTGTTCAGCATGTAGTAGACGCCGGGTGAAGTAGTGCCAGAAGCCCGTCCTCTCGCCAAGCCGGGCACGGACGGCGACAAGCTCAGTCTCGAGGGTGGCCCGGCGCTCTTCCAGCGGCACCAGCCGCTGACCGATCGCTGCCAGGGCCGCCTGGCGATGCTCCTCAAACCTTGCTGCCTCACGCTGTCCCTCGCGCTCCTCCTGGCGGGTCCTAAGGTCACGAGCCAGCCGGCCGAGCCGCCGCCGCCCGTAGGCCCAGATGCCGCGCAATTGGAAAAAGACGGCCGCGTTGGCCGCGCGCTCCGGATCAGCCAGGAGACCCTCGAGCTGCTCGAGGCGCTGCTGCCCCCGAAGGACAGAGCCCTCTTGCTGTCGGAGCTGGTCACCCAGGCGCTCACGTTCCCGCTGGAGCTTGGCAAACTCCCGCTTGAGCTCCGCACGGTTCCAGAAGAGCCGCAACAGCCGGTCATCATCGACTGATTTTCGACGGGCAAGAAATTGCTGGGCGCGGGCTAGCACCACCACACGTTAACAAAAGGTGCAGTCCGTGGCCGGTGAAGCAATCGACAATTGGAGGCAGGGGACGGGCCTGGGGAAAGCCCTACCGTGACGCGCGTCACGCAGGATGGATCAGGACCGAAAGCTGTGGCCCCTGTCTCCCAGGTAATCCAGCCACTTGCCCAGCATTATGTTCTTTGACCAGCGACGATCAAGCTCCCCGGAGTTCGTTGCGGCCAGTTGCCGCAATACTGCATGCAGATGGGAGTCCGACCAACTGACCACCTCGGCCATCCGGGCATCCAGGTAGACGCGCAGGTGAAGATCGGGATTGGCCAGCATTCCGGCGGGCTCATCAAAGAGGTAGGTAAGGCGAAGATCGACCGTATACCGGGTCACAGCATCGACGCACAGGTGAAGATCCAGATCACCGGCAGCCCGCGAGAGGGCCGGCTCGCCCTTCCAGCCACCGGTAAGACCAGAATCGATCAATGCCGGCGCCAGGACCGCGAGCTTGATGAAGTTGCCTTCGTAGAGGGCCATGAGGGCGCCGAGGCTGCGTGGCTCGACCCTGCACTGCGGAACTATGTAACTGTCTGCGAGCATTTTTTGAACTATAGCACAGGGATTCGTGCACACTTTCTAGACAGCTGAACGGTAGTCAACGGTAGACGAAAACGTCTTGGAGACTGTGATCGTGTCCACGCTTGGTGTTATCGAAGTTGCTCATTCACCGTTCATGGATCAACGGCCGGGCACTGCCGGGCTGCGCAAGAAGGTCAGCGTGTTCAGTCAAGCTCACTACCTGGAGATGTTCACCCAGGCCGTCTTCACGACACTGAAACTCCGCAGCGGAGCCCGGCTGGTGGTCGGTGGCGATGGCCGCTACTTCAATGCCGAGGCGATTCAGCGCTTGATGGCCGTCGCGGTCGCCAACGGTGTCCGGGAGATCATTGTGGGGCAGCACGGTCTATTATCCACGCCCGCTGCTTCTCATCTGATCAGGACTCGACACGCCGACGCCGGCTTCATTCTTACTGCCAGCCATAATCCGGGTGGCCCAGCCGGTGACTTTGGCCTCAAGTTCAATACCCCGTCGGGAGGTCAGGCCCCGGAGCAGGTCACTGACGAAGTCTTTCGAGTGAGCCAGCAACTGCAAGGCTACAGCGTGGCTGCCCTCCCGCACATCGACCTGGCCAGAACTGGCCGGATCGAGATAGACACTGTGCGCATCGAGGTTGTCGATTCGGTAGCCGACTACGCCCGCTTGATGGAGTCCCTGTTCGATTTCGACCGGATCGCCGCATGGCTCGCGGGCGGGCGACGGGTTTGCTTTGATGCCATGCATGGGGTCACCGGCCCCTACGCCCGGCAGATTCTGGTGGACCGCCTGGGTGCCGCACCGAATTCCCTGCTGCACGCCGAGTCGCTACCCGACTTTGGCGGACTACACCCGGACCCGAACCCCATCGATGCCGCCGAACTCGTCACACTATCCCAAGCCGTTAATCCACCCGATCTCCTCGCCGCCTCCGATGGCGACGGGGACCGAAACATGATCCTGGGTCCCCGGGTCTTCCTGTCGCCCTGCGACAGCGTCGCTCTAATGCTGGCCAACATCACCAGAATCCCGGGTTATCGCGCCGGTATACCCGGTGTTGCACGCTCCATGCCCACGAGTCGGGCGCTGGACGTAGTGGCTGCCAGTCAGGGCCTGCCCTGCTACGAAACGCCGACCGGCTGGCGTTTCTTCTGCAACCTTCTGGAGGCGGGGCGTATCGGTCTGTGCGGAGAAGAGAGTTTTGGCACGAGTTCGGCCCACTGCCGCGAAAAGGATGGTCTGTGGGCCGTCTTGTTCTGGCTCAATCTGCTGGCGGTGGACGGCCGGTCCCTCCCCCAGATGCTCAGCGATCACTGGCGAACCTTCGGCCGGCACCACTACCAGCGGTGGGACTACGACGTTGCAGATGCCAGCAGGGCCAGCGAACTGATGGCAGCGCTCCGAAACCTCTTACCCGCGTTGCGCGGCACGAATCCAGCGGGTGGGGTCATCGAGACTGCCGACGACTTCCACTACCACGATCCGGTAGACGGGAGCGAATCAGCTCATCAGGGCGTACGCCTGATCTTCAGTAATGGAGCGCGGATTGTCTATCGCCTGTCCGGCACCGGCACGACCGGAGCCACCGTGCGGGTTTACCTGGAACACCACGTCACTACCGAAGAGGCCATTGCCCGCTCGACAGCCGAGGCCGTGACGCCCCTTGGCCGGCTGGCCGCGCAGATCGCCCGTATCGGCCACCACACCGGACTAGGCGAACCCACTGGAATGATCTGAAGAACCGACTGTGCTCAGGGCCTGACCCGGCGCTCTATCCCGGTGGTGCTGAGAATCTTGCTGGCGATCTCCTCAATGGAGAACCCCGTGGTATCGACCCAGCCGATCTGATATCGACGAAACAGCGCCTCGGCACCACGTAATTCGTAGCGAACCTGCTCGATCGAGCAGTACCGGCCTTCGGGCCGCCTCTCGCGACGGATCTGCTGCAGGCGTTCAGGGGAGATAGTGACGCCGAAGAGCTTCTCCCGGTGAGACTCGAGAATGCGAGGCAGGCGACCGGTCTCGAACTCATCTTCCGACAACGGGTAATTCGCGGCAAAGACGCCGTAGGTCAGCGCCAGGTAAAGGCAAGTCGGCGTCTTTCCCGAACGGGACACACCGACCAGTATCACGTCCGCCCGGTCGTACTCGCTGGTGCGCGTGCCATCATCGCTGTTGAGGGCGAAGTTGGTGGCGTCAATGCGCTTGTCATAACTGCCCTGATCCTTCATGCCGTGAGCTCTGCCGACGGTGTGGGAGGACCTCATAAGCAGCTCCTGCTCGAGCTGGCCCAGGAATGTGGAGAAGAAATCCAGCAACAAACCATTGGCACGGGAGAAGC
>Ga0335394_10007463_pt1 | contig 12362 bp, 6 predicted proteins | sample MAT03_FD_205741 | JGI IMG/M metagenome (GOLD analysis project Ga0335394, IMG submission 205741) | Freshwater microbial communities from Lake Fryxell liftoff mats and glacier meltwater in Antarctica - MAT-03 (spades assembly) (version 2) ... | reverse complement strand
ACCGCGGGCAGTAGAATCGCGATCAGAATCCCGATGATTGCGATGACGACAAGCAATTCGACTAGCGTGAACCCGCGCTCCCTCGTCCGCACGGCCCAACTTCTACATTTACTCCGCACGCGCCGTCCTCCCACGCCCGTCGATCATTTGAAAAGATGTTTGGCAGTGGGCGAAGCATAACGATGGCGTGTTACGACGTGATGTGGAGCCTGCAAGTAGTTCGCTAGTGTTCGATGAGGATTCACATGATCGCGATGGATTTTGGATCTCCCAGCGCACTCTGTCGCACGCTCCGCGCATCGTACGGCGATCCATACTTTCCAGCGTTCGCAATTCCGCATAAGTTATTCAGCCAAAGACTGTGGAGACGCCTGTTCTTCGACTTGAAGCACAACTTCGCGCGGCTTCAGTGGCGCGACGGCGCCACGACGTTGACGTTGAGGCGCCTTTTGATGAGTAAGGCTGCGGGTTTGTTGCGAGGCCGACAAGTTTTGACGTTCAGGATTTCGCACGCCCTCTGGCCAGGCCACTCGCTGGCATTGCACTGCTACCCAACCATTTAGGGCTCGGCGCTCATCCTGATCAAACATTGCTTGGATTAAAAGCTTGACAGGCGCCGGGCAAAATCAGTACCCTACGTACGCTTTTCGCGAATTCGAGATTCTTGCGTGGCGCGCCCGCGACCAAAACTGCGGTCTCGGCAACTCCAGGCTGAGCAGCCCACGTCTCTATCGTCGAGGGATAGCGCTACAGCGGCGTGGCCCATCTCCGTTTAGCTTGCATTGCTAACCGCACCTTGTCGATGTCTCACGTCCATCGCGGTTAGCTGAATCTCATCTCAATTCACGTCTCGGTGGTTCAAAGTCTGGCGGAGGCTCCATGTCCAGTCGTTCGTTGCAGAAACTCGCGCGCGTGGACAAATCGGCCTCGCGCTCTAAGAAGCGGTCGACCGGCGCGCTTGTGTTTCGACGTCTGCATATCGAACAGTTCGAAAGCCGCAACCTGCTGGCGGTCCTGACTTGGAGCCCCGGCGTCGATCTCCCTGCGCCGCGCGCGGCCGCGGCTGCGATTCTCACTCCGTCCCAAACCATCCTGGTTGTGGGAGGCGGAACCACCACAGTCAATCAGCTCTCGTCCGGCGCAAGCTCCTGGGGCGCCGCTTCGAGCATCGACATTGCGCGGGTTTCGCCCGGCGTCGGTTCGACCGGTTTGCTGCTACTCGTTTACGGCGGCGCTAGTGGCAACACTCCCCTGGAGGAAGCGCTGACGTACGACCCGTATAATCTCGATAACGTTCAAGACGCAACGCCGCTGCACACGCCGCGAACACAATTTGGATTCGCGACCGATGGCTCCAAGCCGTTCGCCATCGGTGGCCTTGGCAGCGGAAATTCGGTGCTCTCGACAGTCGAGCGCTATAACGTCGCGCAGGACTCATGGACAGTTATGGCGCCATTGCCGCAATCGCGATTCGCGTTTGCGGCAGTCGACGATGGCGCTGGGCATATCTTCACATTTGGTGGAGCGACCACGAATAGCGCTTCGTCCGTTTCGAATACCGTTTACCGCTATACCGTGGCGACGAACACCTGGGACACCGTCGCGTCTATGTTGACGTCTACCCGCGATAGCGCGGCGGTCCTGGCAAGCAATAACCGAATTTACGTACTGGGTGGATCTTCGGGCAGCGGCGCTATTGCAACGGTGCAGTCGTACGATCCTGTGACAAACACCTGGCGAACTGAGAGCGATCTGCCAGCCGCGCGTTCGTCGGCCGCGGCGGTGAGCGATGCATTGGGCCGGATCGAAGTCATCGGCGGCTATAACCAGAATCATGTTGCGCTCTCGACCGTGATCGTGAGTCAACAGCTCAACGTTCCGGACGTAGCGCCCACGATCACGTCCACGGCGCCTACATCCACACTCACCGGAAGCACCTACACGTATCAGGTCGTGGCCACCGGCAACCCTCAGCCCTCGTATGCACTCACCACCGCGCCAAGTGGCATGTCGATCGACGCTGCCACCGGACTGATCACTTGGACCCCCACCGTGCCGCAAGCGGGGCTCAATAATGTCACGGTGCGAGCGACCAACGTGGCAGGCTTCGTTGACCAATCGTTCTCGGTCCGCGCACTGACGCCTGCGCCCACGGCGCCCACTGGCTTGATCGTGACGGGGACTACAACGAATAGCGTATCGCTGAGCTGGAATCCAAGCGCGGATTCCGTCGGCGTCGCCGGCTATCGCGTCTACCGCGTTGGACATACGGGTTTTCACGGCACGGTCACTACCTATACCCAGTACGCGGATGTGCCAGGCACGAGCGACACAGTGACGGTCCCCACTGCAGGCACGTCGTATACGTTTGTCGTCTCGGCTTACAACGCTTCAGGCAATGTGTCAGGGCATTCGTCGAGCGTTAGCGCGACCACGTTGAGCTCACCTTCGTACTACGGGCCCACATCTGTCGGTGTCGTAGCGAATCATCCCTTGTCGTTTACGCTGTCGACCTCGGGTAATCCGTCAACGTTCACGTATACGCCAATTAGCGTGGCCGCCGGGATGACAGTTAATCCTTCGGCAGGTCTGGTGACCTGGACGCCGACTGATAGCGCGGTCGGAACTGCCAACTACTCCTTCAGTATCACCAACGGCGTCGGCACAGTGACCGCGGTTGTGGCCGTCCAGGTTTCGCCGAACTTGCCAAACGTTTCTTATACCCAGAGCGGCGCGGCCGTGGCCTCGCAGCCGTACAGCATTCAATTCTCACAAGTCAGCGACCCGTACAATACGGCAAGCGTGACATATTCGCTGGTCACGGCGCCGGCTGGCGCCACCATCGACGCAAACACAGGACTGGTCAATTGGACGCCGACTGCGGCCGATGTGGGCACTGCGAACTTTACTGTCCGCACGACAAATTACGCCGGAGTGCGAGACACTGCGCTGGTGGTTCCGGTGTATTTTGCGAGCGCCGTTCAGAATGTGGTGGCTTCTGGCGTGACAACCACGGCGGCAAATATAAGCTGGGACGCGCCCGCGGTCAGCGTGAATCCGATTGTCGGTTATCACATCCGGGCCACGTACGTGACGCATTCTGGCCGGTTCAACACAACACACACGCTTAGCTACGAAACGCTGGCCGGGGTCACGTCGATAGCGCTTACCGGACTCCCGACCTCGAAAACAATCAATGTCACAGTCACGGCGTACGACGCCGCAAACAACAGCAGCCTTAGCGGCACGACACATTTCAGCACGGCGTATGCAACGCCCACGATAATCATCAATGGCGGGCCGTTCGCGTACGATGGCGCGGGCCATGCCGTGTCCGCGCAGGCCAAAGGTATCGGAGGTGTGACGGTCAGCGGGTCGTTTTATTACACCTACAATGGCTTGGACACCCTCCCCACCGAACCCGGCGTCTACGCCGTCGAAGCAATCTTTACCAGCGCTGACTCGTACTACGCGGACACGGTAGCGACGGGCGTCCTCACGATCGCTCCGGCTCAACCGACCGTGATCATCGACGGAGGGCCAACAACTTATGACGGCGTTCCGCACGCGGCCAGCGCCATCGCTTATGGCATCGACGGAGTTACACCCGTCAGCGGCAGCTTCACGTTCAGCTACGAGGGTTCTCCTGTCGCGCCGAGCAATCCCGGTGTTTATGCCGTGGTGGCGAGTTTTACGAGCAACGATCTGCATTACGCCAACACCAGCGTCAGTGGCGTTTTGACGATCAGCACCACGGGCATACTTGCGCCGTCAATTCTGCTCGTCGGCGCCAACGTTACGTATGACGGCGCCGCTCACGCACTTTCGGCCGCGGCGTATCAGACGAACGGCGTGACCCCTCTCGCCGGCACGTTCTCCACATTCATCTACGACGGACAGGCGACACTTCCGACAGAAGCTGGCGCATACATCGTGACGTCGACGTTCTCGAGTCGTGATTTAAACTATGCCGATGCTACCGTCCTGGTCTCGCTGACTATCGTCCCGGCCGCGCCTACGGTGGAGATCTATGGAGACGCCACATACGACGGTCAGTCGCATGTGGCCGACGCGTGGGCCTTTGGCGTGAACGGTTTCACAACGCTTTGGGGTAGCTTCACGTTTGCATACGACGGGTCGCCCGACGCTCCGGTGAACGCGGGCGTGTACACCGTGGCCGCAACGTTTACCAGCAACGATCCAAACTACGCCGACACAACAGTCCTTGGCAGTCTGACAATCTCCCAGGCCGAGCCGTACATCCTCATCGACAGCGGTCCGTACGACTTTGACGGCCTGCCCCACGGGGCGAGCGCAACTCCGTTCGGAGTTGATGGAGCCACGGTCTCAGGACAGATCTCGCTGACTTACGACGGCTTGGTAACGCTACCAACGTCTCCAGGCCCGCATATTGTCGAAGCGACCTTCACCAGCACAGACCCCAACTACTTAAGCGTGACGACGACCAGTACCTTGCTCATCACGCCAGCGGTGCAATTAATCGCCAATGACTACGATCCGTCCATTGTCGATCTCGTTTGGACCGGGTCCGCCGGCGCGGATCAGGTGAAGTTCGATCAGCTCGACGCCACCACGATTCGCGTCACGACGACGCTTCAGAATGGAATCGTCGTCAACAGCATCCAAACATACACCGGGGTCACAGGCTCCCTGTTTGCCAGCGGCAACGCCGGCAACGATACGATCAACGCGTCAGGACTGCAGACAATGCAGGCCCAAATTGACGGCGGAACCGGCAACAATACGATCTACGGCGGTCACGCTGATGACACGCTGATTGGTGGTTCAAATGGCGGTGAGGGGCAGCAGGGCAGCAACATCATCATCGGTAGCGACGGCAACGACACCATCTTTGGCAACAATGTCGTCGGCGCAGAAGGCTCGACTGGCGGCGACAATCTGATCCTTGGCGGCAATGGGGATGACGTCATCTACGGCAGCTTTGCTTATGCCGTGACAAAGTACGGCGATTATTCACCGAAAACCCTTGGTGGCAAGAATCTGATCGTCGGTGGCGCTGGCAACGACACTATTTTTGCCTCGCAAGATGCCGACGGCGCCGAAGGGGGAAATGGCAGCATCCTGATCACTGACTCAACAACTCTCAGTCAAGCGGCGCTCTCCGCAGTGCTGGCGGAATGGACCTCAGCCGACAGCTATTCCTTACGGGTCGCTCGAATTCAAGGACTTCAGTCCGGAGGCCTCAACGGCGCTAACTATCTCACGCCAGGGGGGACAGTGCGGGACGACGGCAGCACGGATCAAGTATTCAGCGACAGCATGGGATCGTTGAACTGGCTGCTGCTCACCATCGGCGAAGACATACCCTATCGACTCAAAACCGATGAAGTTGTGAGCGACGTGCAGAAATAATCTTGCGTAACCAGAGTTGCGACGAAGGGCGTCGTCATTTACGACTATCCGCGTTCCCCCGCGGCGATGGTCGTTGATAAGGTCTTCGGAACTACGGACATCGACGGCGCATTTCATCGGCACGACGACTACGCTTCGATCGCCGCGGTCATGCTGACTACCGCGCTCAAACCCGTCGGAAAGTTTGCCATCCAGGCAGGCAGCAGCCAGGGATAACACTGCGCTGCCGGGGTTTTCGGCCATTTTATCGGGGATTCGGGCGATGTCGGCGCGGCGTGCCCGTGGTTCGGAAAGCGATCTTTTCGGGTGGTATTGGAGGGCGCTTGCGCGCGGTTACAATCGTGGTTATTCCGAGCCTCGATCGGTTGTACGCTCAACCCCTTTAATAGATGTTGGATTTAACCCATGGCCTCTGAGTTGCTTGAGAAAAACGCTGACGGGTCGACCCCTGGCACGGGCTTTACCAAAGCTCATCAATTGTTTCGCGAGTCGGTCCGCCGATTTGTTGCCCAGGAGATCAATCCGTACATCGACGAGTGGGAAGAAGCAGAAATTTTCCCGGCGCACGATTTGTTCAAGAAGGCTGGGGACCTGGGCCTGTTTGGACTCTCTTACCCGGTGGAATATGGCGGCTCAGGCGGGGATTATTGGTACAACATGGCCTTGGCGGAGGAGCTATCGCGCTGCAATGGCGGCGCGATTCCGATGGCGATGGGCGTGCAATCGGACATGGCCACGCCGGCGCTTGCCCGCTATGGATCTCACGAGCTGAAGAAGCAGTATCTTGAGCCGGCGATTCTCGGCGACATGGTTTGCAGCGTTGCAGTGACCGAAGCCAGCGGTGGGTCGGACGTTGCTTCGATCCGCACCAAAGCGGAACGCCGCGGCGATGACTACGTCATCAACGGCAGCAAGATGTACATCACGAATGGCGCGCAGGCAGACTGGATCTGTCTGTTGGCCCGCACCACGCCAGGCACAACCTTTCGCGGAATGTCGCTGATCGTCGTGCCGACGGACGCGCCGGGATTCTCGGTCAGTAAGAAGCTCAAGAAGATGGGGAACTGGGCCAGCGACACGGCCGAGTTGATCTTTGATAACTGTCACGTGCCGGCGGCCAATCTGATTGGCGAGGAGGGGCTGGGCTTCGTTTATCAGATGCAGCAGTTCCAGAACGAGCGGCTGGTGAGCGCCTTGGGTGCGGCGGCCGGAGCCGAGAAGATTCTTAAGATGACAATCGAGTACTGCCGCGGTCGTTCGACCTTCGGCAAGCCTCTGATTGAGAATCAGTGGATCTACTTCAAGCTGACGGAGCTGATCTCCGAAGTCGAGTTCCTGCGGCAAATGTGCTACCACTGCGGCCGGATCATGGACCGTGGCGAGGATTACACGCGCGAGGCCTCGATGGCCAAGCTTAAAGCCGGCCGGCTCGTCCGCGAAGTTGCGGACACCTGCATGCAATTCCACGGTGGCATGGGCTACATGGAAGAATACCCAATGGCTCGCTATTTCCGCGATTCGCGCTTGATGTCGATCGGCGCCGGCGCCGACGAGATCATGATGGGAATCATCGCCAAGTTTGAGGGGATCGCTCCGCCGCGCTAGTAAACGTCTGCGCGCGCCAGCGGTAAGGCCGGGCGACGGCGGGGCAGGCAAAGCGGACGCTCACAACGGTCGCGGTCAGGCGTTGAAGATCAGGTTGGCCAGTTGGGCTCGATGGTGGCTGGCGTTGCCAAAGAGGATTTCCGAGGCCTTGGATCGTTTGTAATAGAGTTGCAGGTCGTGCTCCCAGGTGAAGCCGATCCCGCCGTGGACCTGCACGCCCCGATTTGCAACTTCGCGCGAAGCGTCCGAGGTGTAGACCTTGGCGGTCGAAACGCTGCGGTCCGCGGCCTCCGGCTCCGCGTCCAACGCCCACGCTGCGAAGTAGATCGCTGAACGCGAGCTTTCCGTCCACAAGAGCATGTCAGCGCACATGTGCTGAACGGCCTGGAATGAACCGATTAACTTGCCGAATTGTTGGCGGGTTTTCGCGTATTCGGCGGTGTTTTCGATGATCCACTGCATCCCGCCCAGCATGTCGGCACAAACGACGAGCGCGCCAACTTGCATCGATCGCGCCAGCGCCGCGCGAGCGGCAGCGCCGACGGCGAGCACGTCTGCAGCGTCCACGGTGACGCCCTCGAACGTAACGTCGTAAAGCTTGCGCGTGGCGTCCAGGGCCGGGGTTGGTTGGATCGAAATGCCAGCAGCCTTGGTAGAAACGGCCAGCAAGGCCAGCTCATTGTCCAACTGGGCAACGCAGACAATCAAATCGGCCACGGCGGCATCGGATACGAACGACTTGCGGCCGCTAATCTTAAAACCGTTGCCGACCTTGCTGGCTTGCAATTGCACATCGGACGGATCCCAACTGGCGTCAGGTTCGAGCAGCGCGACGGCGCCCTTCAACTCACCGGCGGTCAGCGGAATGAGATACTTTGACTCTGCATTGGCTTCGGCGATGAGCGTGGCGGCCCAGACCGTTCCCAAGAAGGGCCCGGGAAAGCAGGCTCGGCCCATTTCTTCGGCGACAACCGCGAGGTCGACCAGGCCCAGACCCAAGCCGCCGCTGGCTTCGTTCAAATGAATTCCCAGCCAACCTTGTTCGGCCACTTCCGACCACAGCTCCGGGTGGAGCGCCGTGTCGGTCGCCATGAGTTCGCGAACCCGTTCCGCGGGGCACACACGCGAGAATAGTTCGCGGGCTGACTTTTGGAGTAGCTTTTGCGGTTTGGATAAATCGAATTCCATCGATGGTCGGCCTTTGCGGATGTATTGGCTTGTTGTTTGCTGAACGAGTGTCCCGATGCCTATGGTCGCCCGATTGTCGTGCGTTGGAAATGCAACGCGGCACGGGCGACGCGCGACTTGCTAATAGCTCCGTGGCAGCCCCAGGACGCGCTGGGCGATGATGTTGCGTTGGACTTCGCTGGTGCCTGCCTCGATCGTGTTGCCGCGGGAACGGAGATAGTTGTAGGCGCAGCGGCCGCCGTCAAAATCTGTCAACTGAGCGTAAGGGCCCAGCACTTCCATCGCGATCTGGGCATTGCGCTGGTTCAGTTCGCTCCAATACAGTTTCTGAATGGAGCCTTCCGGACCCGGCGCGCCGGTCTTGTTCAGAGTGCTTAGGGCCCTGGTTGTGTTGAGGCGAAAGACTTCCAGATCGACAAATGCCTGCGCCAATTTCTGCCGCAGCACGGGATCTTCGATCACCGGCTTGCCGTGACGACGAAGTTTGCGGGCGTGTTCGACCACGACTTCGAGATTTCGCTTGAAAGCCACGTACAGTCCAATGCCAAGGTTCGCGCGCTCATTGCTGAGAGCCGTGATCGCAACGTTCCAACCCTCGTTCACTTTGCCCAGTACGCGGTCTACAGGCACACGAAGGTTGGAAAAGAACATTTCGTTAAACTCGGAGTCTCCGGACATCATCTTCAAGGGTCGCACATTGATGCCGGGACTCTTCATGTCCACCAACAGGCACGTGATCCCTTTGTGCTTGGGCGCCGATGTGTCCGTGCGAACGATCAGCAGGCACAGGTCAGCAAAATGGGCAAAGCTGGTCCAAATCTTCTGGCCGTTGATGACAAAATGGTCGCCATCGAGCACGGCTTTGGTTTGCAACGAAGCCAGATCGCTACCGGCGTTCGGCTCGGAAAATCCCTGGCACCAGACTTCATCGCCCGAGAGGATGCCGGGCAAGTAGCGCTTTTTCTGTGCTTCGGTCCCGACTGCGATGATCGTAGGTCCGACCAGGCTCTGTCCGATCGTCGCCGTCTCCGGCGTGTCGGCCACGGCCAGCTCTTCCTGGAAAATGGCCTGTTCGATAAACGTGGCGCCGCGACCGCCGAACTCCTTCGGCCAGGCGATGCCGGCGTATTTACCATCGAACAACTTACGCTGCCAATCTCTCAAGCGCTGGTGGAAGGCGGCCGCCGTCTCGGTGGCGTTGTCCCCCGAGGCTGACTTTGTGGACGCGTTGGCCTTGAGCCATGTCCGTAGCTCGTCGCGAAACTTAAGCTCGCTGGGCGTTAGACCTAGATCCATGAACTTGTCTCTTTCTACGTGACGGACGTCGGTTGGATTCCGAAAATGGTATGCGATGTGACGTTGTCGGCACGGCGCCACGAGGCGCGGCCGAGACAACTACAACGCTATTGATCTCTCGTCTTTACTTCTGGGGGCGCGGCGCTCTCGACGGCTTGCCACAACAATTCGGCCACATCCATTACCTGGACTTCGCGATCCCCTTTGCGGGCGTTGATGCCGTCTTCTAGCATCGTCATGCAGAATGGGCACCCAACTGCGACCACGTCCGCTTCTGTTTCCAAAACCTGGCGAGCTCGCTCTTGATTGACGCGCTGGTCGGGCGGTTCGTCGATAAAGCTCATGCCGCCCCCACCACCGCAACAGAAACCATTGCCGCGGCTCTGCTCCATTTCAATCGGGGCGGAACTGGTCGAGATCTGCACCAGCTCGCGTGGCGCGTCATAGACGCCGTTGTGCCGGCCCAGATAGCACGGGTCGTGGAAGGTGACCTTCTTGTCGGTCGGCATAATGCCCGAGAGCTTGCCTTCGCGCACCAGCTTGGCCAGGTATTCCGTGTGATGAAAAACCTCGTAGCGTCCGCCGAATTGCGGATACTCGTTGAAAAACGTGTTGAAGCAGTGCGGGCAGGACGTAACGATCGTCTTGACCTGATAGCGATCAAGCGTGGCAATATTTTCCTGAGCCAACTGCTCGAACAAGAACTCGTTGCCGATGCGGCGAGCAGGATCGCCAGTGCACTTTTCCTCGCGCCCCAAAATCGCGAACAAGACGCCGGCCTTGGTCATGAGTTGGGCCAGCGATCGCACGATGTTGTGATTGCGCTCGACCAGCGCTCCGCCGCAGCCGATCCACAGCAACACGTCGGCCTGGCGGGCTTCGGCCATCGTTGAGATCGGAAGTCCCTGGGCCCAATCGACGCGCGAAAAAGCCGTCCCGCGAAACGGATGTCCCCGTGTTTCGACCGAAGTGAGCGCTTGCTGCATCGTTTCCGGAAACTCGGCGTCTTCCATTACCAGATAGCGCCGCGTGTCGACAATCTTTGGCATCTGCTCGATCGAAACCGGGCAAGCTTCGACGCAGGCGCCACAGGTCGTGCACTCCCACATGGCATCGATGGACAATGCCGGGGTGGCGCCGATGTAAGGTTTCGAAAAATCGGCCCCCTCGGCGTGCGCTAACCGTTGCAGATCGAGAATGATGTCGCGCGGCGAAAGCTGCTTGCCCACGCGATGCGCGGGACACGCCGCGGTGCAGCGGCCACATTCCGTGCAGGCGTCAAAATCCAGTAGGTCTTTCCAGGTAAATCCGGCCAGAGAGTGGATGCCAAGCTTTTCTTCCGAGTCGAAATCAATCCTCCGCAGGTTGGCGCCCATGGGGGCCAGCCGCGCTGTGTAGATGTTCAGAGTCGACGTCAGCACGTGGGCCATCTTGGTGTATGGGGCCCAAGCCAGAAAGCCAAAGACCATCGCCAGATGCGTCCACCAGGTCATCACGTGAGCGGTTTTCATCGCTTCAACGGACATCCATCCGCGCGAAGCGCTCGCTACCAGGTTGCCAAACGGCGACCATTTGCCCCAGGGATCATTCGTCGCCGCGATCCGCCAGCCTTCGATCAAGAACCCGCTTATCAGGATGGCAAAGATCGCTACCAGGATGATGGACGCTTCGCGCGAATAGACGAGTTCCTTGGGCCGGACGATCCAACGGCGCGCAGCCGCCATGCAGAGTCCAATGATCGCCAATGCCCCGAACACGTCGGTGATGAACGACTGAAACACCAGGTAGAAATAGCCTCGCATGATCGGAACGCCGAAGTCGTAGTCGATCATCACGACCGTGGTGGCGATCGTGAGCACGATGAATCCCCAAAAGATCATCGCGTGCATCATGCCGGGATAAAGTTTCCGCCAGGTGCGCAATTGCAGTACCGCATTTTTTGCGACCAGCATGATTCGCTCGAGCGGTCGATCCCAACGGTTCTCCGCCTGACCGCGACGCCAGATCCGCACGCGGCGGTAGATCCCATATGCCGCAATGGCCATCGTGGGCGCGAGCAGCGCGTACATCACCCAAGCGTGGCTGATGTTCCACAGAACTTCGCGCGTTGCCAGATGGGGATCGTTCATGGGCGATGGCTGAGCCTCTCGACCAAGGGACCGACGACTTTCTGAAAGTCTTCGACCAGACCAAAACGGCAGTGCTTGAAAATCGGCGCGTCTGGATCGCGATTGATCGCACAAATTACCTTCGAATCGGCGATGCCCATAATGTGCTGGCTAGCGCCAGAGATGGCGACGGCCATGTACAACTCCGGGGCGACTTTTTTGCCGGTCTGACCAACCTGCCATGAGGCTGGGACCCAGCCGGCGTCGCAAGCGGCCCGCGAGGCGGCCATCTGGGCGCCCATTGCGGCGGCCAGGGCTTGCAACTGTTCGAAGGGTTCCGGTCCCCCCAGGCCGCGCCCACCAGAGACGATGAGCCGCGCCTCTTCCAACCGCACTCCTTCCTTCGTCTCGACGTGACTCGCCAGTAGTTTGACGCGACTGTCAGGCTCCAAACCCAGCCGCACGCGCTCGACTTCACCCGGAGCGCGGGCTTCGGCCGGCGACATCGCCCGGGCGCGAACCCAAACCACGCCCGGCGTTCGGCCGAGAGCGATCACGGCAGTCGCCTTACCGCCATAAACGCCGCGCGTCACGCTCAACTGACCGCTCGAGACCGCGACGTCGACGGCGTCGCCCGCGGCGCTCCCCTCCAAGCGATGAGCAAGCCGCGGGGCCAGTTCCTGGCCGTACGTATCGTTTCCCAATAGGACGGCCTGCGGCGAGAGCCGCTGACACACGGCGGTCAACGCGGACAAAACATTCTCGCAATTG
>Ga0335394_10007460_pt1 | contig 12368 bp, 11 predicted proteins | sample MAT03_FD_205741 | JGI IMG/M metagenome (GOLD analysis project Ga0335394, IMG submission 205741) | Freshwater microbial communities from Lake Fryxell liftoff mats and glacier meltwater in Antarctica - MAT-03 (spades assembly) (version 2) ... | reverse complement strand
GAAGCATTTGCACTCGAATTGACGCTGCGTTGCCAGAATATTGATGCAAATGCTTCGCCCCTACAGAATATTCGCGATCACCGGAAAGATGTCAAATGAGTTCTATACGCCGATTAAGTAGTTCAACCTAAATAAAAACCAAGTTCTAAAACTCTGCGCCGCCCGCACAGCGAGCGGCGCAGGGTTTTAGAATTTTATATTTAATTAAGCCCACCTACTTATGCGGAATCAAACTATTAAAGGGAGGCATTTCCACCCTTTACTAATTTTTCCCAAAGGTTTATCCAAAAATTAGGAGATGTGCAAGCTCACATGCTTTCCAAATATCTCAGCAAATCGGCCATTTCTTGAGGATTGGGCTGAAACTGTGGCATGGGAGGCGTTTTACCACTGATCACTTGCTGAATTAGCCCAATGCGCGATTTGCGGGACGAAACATGGTGCAAGCTTGGCCCAACCATGCCATCACCCGTTAACCCGTGACAAGTTGCACAGTTCATCTGAAAGATCACCTGCCCCTGTTCGGCGCTGCCATGAAGCTTGAGAACATTGTGTATGTAAGGATCGGTATGTCGAAAGATAGCAATAAAGGCGATCGCCACTACAAACGCTCCGGTGATCGCCAATAGCGTCAGCGCTAAGCGCCGGGGTCGAACTGAGGCTTCAGTTTCAGCACTTGTAAGTTGAGTTTCTAAAACTGGGTTATCCAAGAGTGCTCTAGTCAAGGCTGAATGTATACAGAATGTGTGAGTGGCGTGTTAGTTCATAACTTATCTTAAAGTTTCTTCAGCAACTCGTACAAGATCGCACTGATTTATTTCAGAAATTCTCATTTTTATTCAGTTTTTTTAACACTAGACTTCCTGCGTGAGTCGTTTCCCGGCTAAGCCGAGAAACGATTCACGCCCTCAAGAAGGCATTCATGCAGGAGGTCTACTAGGTAGACGTGAGCGGTAGTCCTAAATTGGTAAGGATTTTTTGATGGGCGGGCTTCGCCCGCCCATCAAAAAATCCTTACATCAATACCACTACCGATGTGAGCAAATGAGGATCTGAGTACACCCTACCTAGTACATAATGGCCAAACGTTACCCACATAGAAGTTGCAGGCATTTGTTGCTAAGATTCTAAGTAACGCTCATGGAGATTACACCGTGGTAGAACCGTTGCTATCTGGAATTGTATTGGGACTGATCCCGATCACGCTGGCGGGGCTGTTTGTAGCGGCATACCTGCAATACCGTCGTGGCAACCAACTGGGTCTATAACTGATTCTCAGTTGAGTTTTTGGTAGTCCTCAATTAGCAAGGATTTTTTGATGGGTGGGCTTCGCCCACCCATCAAAAAATCATTACATCAATACAACTATCGAGTTTTTATGGTTCTTAAAAAGCACCGTCCTCAGGGCGGTGCTTTTTGTGGATATGAGCTGACTTTGTGGGCTGAAGGTGCTGCCTATGTCTTACCCTGCCCCATGTATAGCCATAGACGGATTGGTTAGGACGGGGTGCAGGGGTGGAACCCCTGGCTGGGGGCAAAGCCCCCACACCCCCTTTGATCCCAGTGTCCTAACCTTTGTGGCGACAGCTATACCTAAAATCTAATATTTTTTGTAGAAGGGCAGTTTCGCCGCCCTTCTATAGCGGTAGCCATGATCAATAGGACGCCTCCCTGTCATTCCCGCGCAGGCGGGAATCCATCTGCTCGATAGGTGCGGAGGTGGATTCCCGCCTGCGCGGGAATGACGCTGGCATGTCCTAAGCTTTATGACTATGACTATAAATAGATGGGCGTAATTAAACATAAAACCCTAAAAGTCTGCACCGCCCGCTGCGCGGGCGGTGCAGACTTTTAGAATCCTGTTTTTATTTAAGTTGAACTACTTACAAAAAATATTAGAAGCTAATTTGCCCGCGCTCCCACGCAAAAAACGTTAGCGCTGTATTGTTGTAGACCTTCTGCCGACAAATCACCAAGGGAGCAACTCGGATGGCAAGCTGGGTTAGGGCTTCTGCTGGCCAGCGTCGAGTATGGTGTTCTACAGCAATTTCGCCGGTAGGAGCGAGCAAATGAGAGTGGGCGATCGCCTCTAGCACTGGCTCATACAAGTCGCTGGCATAGGGCGGGTCAAAATAGATGCGATCGAATGTCTGTCCTGCCACAGCGGTCAAGCGCTGTACCACATCACCGCGAATTACCTTAAAGGTTTGCCCTGGTCGGGCAACAGTCGCCCAATTTTCTTGAATGATGCCACAGGCGCGCCCCGCTTGCTCAATTCCCACAACATGCGTCGCGCCGCGTCCGAGCGCCTCTGCACCCATCGCCCCCGTGCCAGCGCAGAGATCTAACCACCGACAGCCGTTAATGTGCCCCTGCCAAATATTAAACAACGCTTGCCGCACCATCGACGCGGTTGGGCGCGTATCTTGACCGGGTAGGGTTTTTAACAGTCGATTCCCGTAAATTCGTAGGCTCATTGCAAGTTTCCGAGAGACTCCCGCAAGGAAGCTGTGTCATTGCATAATGGGGGATGATTTTGGATGAGAGGAGCGCAGCACGCCCCTCTTATCCAAAATCATCCCTAAAATTAGCAGCACCTCAAAATTCTCTAACGGCCAAGCACAGAGAGTTGTCGGCTCGCTACATGCTGTACAAAATTGGCGAGAATGAGTAGGCCAGCCGTAGACGATTTTTCGGGGTGGAACTGAGTGGCCATCACACTTTGATGGGCGATCGCCGCTGTAACCGTTTGGCTACCATGCGTAATGGTGGCGGCATTCATCTGCGGATCAGTCGGTTCGGCGTAGAATGAGTGGACGAAATACATCCACGGATCTGAGGGTAGCGCCTGCCACAGAGGTAAATCGGGCTGGGTTAACTGCAACTGGTTCCAACCCATGTGGGGAATTGTGATACCCGGTTCAGGTTTGAAGCGGCGTACAAGCCCCGGTATCACGCCTAAGCCTGCCTCAGCGCCTTCTTCGCTGCCATCTAGCAAAATTTGTAACCCCAAGCAAATGCCCAAAAACGGCTTGCCGCTGGCAATCACGTCACGAATGGGTTGAACTAAATCGCGAGCGTGCAGGTGCTGCATGGCTGGGTCAAACGCACCTACCCCCGGTAATACAACCGCATCGGCCCGCTCTAAGTCGTGAGCAAAACTGGTGACATGGGTGGTGGCTCCGGCGTTGGTTAACCCTTTGCAGGCCGAGTGTAGGTTTCCCATGTCGTAGTCAATGACCGCGATCGCCACCATGCGGTTGCCCTCTGTTCGCAAAATTTACTCCTAAATCATAGACTGGATGCCTGAGAGGTTGGTTTAAAAGTTGGTTGATTGTTTGGGCGGGTCGCGCTCGAACAATCAACTTTATAAACCAAATTCGGTAGTGGTATTGAGGTAAGGATTTTCAGATGGGCGGGCTTCGCCCGCCCATCTGAAAATCCTTACAAGTTTAGGAATACCCCAAATTCAACCATTTAAACCCTATCCACACTCTATGCTCGTCACCTCTTTTACAACCTGGAAAGATCACCATACCTCTAACTCATCCGACGATTTACTAGAGCAGATTTTGCAGGATAGTCCACCGTCGTGGCTCCAGGTTTTACGACGACTGCCCGTAGATTTTGAATCAGCCCCGCAAACCGCGATCGCCCAGATTCAAATACTTCAGCCCCGTGTGGTGGTATGCTGCGGCATGGCTGAAAGACGCGATCGCCTCAATCTGGAGGTGCAGGCCGTGCAGCACGAGCAAGTTTTGAAAACGACCCTGGATGTGGTGGCATTGGCAGACGGGTTAAGCTTCACGCAACTTAGCTACAACGCCGGAGCGTTTGTCTGCAATCGGCTGTACTTTGACGTGTTGCAACATTTACAGATCCATCAGCCCACTAGCCATGCTCTCTTTGTTCATGTGCCTGTGCTAACAGCAGCCAATCGCGATCGCGTGTTAGCAGACTTTCGGCAGATTTTAGATCGGGTGAAGGCGAGTGTGAGCGTTTCTAATCAACTCGCGGTAAGGTAAATCTGTTCTGACGGATATTGCCCAACAGATGCTGCTACCGTTTTTCCCGCTGGCGCAAATGCCCACCCCTGCCCCGCAAGAAATCGTTCAACCCCAACAGGTACGTCCATTACCGGGTGAATTAGATCGCGTCCCCATGTTCAACAGCAACAGTCCCGAACTGGTTGGGGCAGAGGGAATTTTGCTCTCCACCTTTCCGCCAGTGGGGAAGCAACATCCTGCGGCGCACCTCAATGTGCCCTTTGCGGGAGCGTTTGAGGTATTTGCCCATCATGTATTTCGGGCACTTTCCCCTGATAATCTGACCAGTCTGTACTTGGGCATTATTCTCTACAACCCCGGTAATCAACCTGTCCAGGTCAACGTGGGCAGTGCGGCGAGCTATTTAAGCCAGCCCGATGCCCCCTTTATGCCGCTGCCGCCCGTAGTCGAGAATTCGGATGGAGACGTATTTGCGGGGCCCGGTAGCCGAGTCATGAATGATGTGCTGCGCGATCGGCGCAGCCCTGAATTTCCGATTCGCTTCACGATCCCGCCAGGGGAGTATCAGATGTTGATGAACTTACCAATTCCAGTGGCAACCCTAGACCCACCGCTCAACGGGCGCTCTACCCTGGTACGGCTGCGGAGCGAGGGGACAGTGTATGCCGCTAGTTTGGCTCTGTTGGCACGGCAAAATCCCGATGGCAGCGATCGCCCCCCTACCCTATCAGAATGGGTAAACCTGCTAGAAACAGGGGATTTAGTCACCCCACGCGATCGCCCACCCTCCATTCCCGACGCGCCCGGTCAGGTGATTTACGGACGGGTCGCGGGAGTGGCGAGCGGCTCGCGCTGGGCGGTACGATTGGGCGATCGCCCCAGTGCCCTTGATTTGACAATTCCTCCACCCGGCGAGGCCATTGCTTATCCCGTCAGCACACTCCCGCTGGGCAGACTGGGCAGCGGACAGGTGCAAAGCGCCCCTCTGCTGGCGCGCTATCCCGATACTGCTTACCAAGCCCACGGCAACTATGCGATCGAGTACAACTTGTCCATTCCGCTTCACAATGACACAGCAACGCCGCAGCAGGTATCTGTCTCATTTCAAACCCCAATCAAAGAAGATACCCTCAGTCAAAACGGGCTACGTTTCTTTGCTACCGAGCAACCCCAAACGTTTTTTCGAGGCACGGTGCGAGTTCGCTACGTTGATGATCGAGGGCTTCCGCGTACTCGATACGTGCATTTGGCACAGCGCCGAGGGCAGCAAGGCGAACCACTGACCCTATTGACCTTGCCAGCCGGAGGTCGTCGCCTAGTGCGCGTCACGTTTCTCTATCCACCTGACGCTACCCCACCCCAACTATTGACCATTAGAACATTGCCGTATTGAGTTTCTGGCAGGAAAAAACCCGTCCTGAAAAACAAGACGGGTTTTCCTTTGAGATATGAACGATTGCAACGAGACTAATTGACCAAGTTACCAAACGTTTCAAATACGCCCGACTTCACCACTTGGTAGACCAAGTAAGCAAACGCCGCGCCGCCAACGCCACCAACCAAGAAAGAGCCAGCAAACTCGCTCCAGCCTTCTTCGGTGCCGAGCGCTTGAGGAGGATTGGGTGTTGTAATGGTGGCGATTGGTTTTTGCACACCCACACTGCCATACAGCGACAGACAAAGGGTAAGAATAGCAATCAAAACTACGGCTTCGATTAGCCCCACCAAGTCACTCACGCCAGTATTGCGAAACTGGCTGGTATAGGCAAAAGGCCCAAATAGCAAATAACCGTGAGCCATTCCCACTTCCAAACCCCGACGTTGGGGAGAAAGCCCGGTGCGATAGGCAGGCAGGTTATTGATCAGAGCTTTGGTGAAAGGAGAAGAGTTGATAGGGGTGGCTAGGTTGCCAATTTGTGGGTCACCAGCGGGTTTGACTACTTCTGCTGTCATGTTTAGGGTGTCTCCAAAGAGTTGTAACGGTTAGGGGTGCACCTGAGATGGGGGAGCAAAGCTCAAGTATTGGTGTATGAGACTTCTTGCGCGAGTTGTTCTTTAGCAAAACCAAAGAATGACTTACACCCTTATAAAAGGCATGTATTCGAGAAGTCTAAAGGTTGAGAAGGATAGGTGTTAGATGCCTGCGGCATCTTCCCGCTCAATGTAGATAAACAGAAGTGCCATTGTTACAGCGGGAAAAACCAAGCCAACAATGGGTACAAGAATCGAAGGGAGATAGGAGGCTGCCATATCGAGTTCCTATGAAAAATTACAGACCTTTCAGAACCGAATTTACTGTGAATTGGGGACTAATTGCGAAACACTAAGAATTTTTAACAAACAGTAATTGGAAGATGGAGAACAGAGGCGAGAGGAATCATCTGAAATCAGTTTCTCGCGATGGGCAAGCACAAGTCATTGCCTCCCCTAGTCATTTCCCATCTATCCTGCATTCTTTTCCTTACAGTTCCAATTCATCTATGGACAGAGTTGGTAGGTCTGGAGGGAGGACGTTGCGAGGAATAGTGACTTTGTGGCTTTCGCGCTGGGTAGCCATTTCGATAGCGATCGCCTCAAACTGTGCGTCTAAACAGCCAAACGGAATCGTCATGATGGTTTGCGCCTGCTGACTGCCACGACCATCGGAATTGAAGTGCATGACCCAGCGGGGGCCGTCAAGAGTCGTTTGAGTTTGGCGATCGCGCACCCACAATTTGACGTAGAACCGGGGCAGCAAGTCAGGCAGGGCTACTGTGACGTGAATCTGCTTGCCCGAAATTAGTTCGCCAGTGGGAAGGGTAAGGACTGGTGTAGGCACTGGTTCATCGGCTGAAAGGAATGCAGGCTCAGGGTCAGGCGCTTTTTTGGTGGGTTGAGCCGTAACCGATGTGCGAACAGGCGGCAGCGGTATATCGTCTTGCAGCACAAATTCTTGGGAGGCCAGAGTTGTATCTAACCCGAAGGGAAGCGCATCAACTTCCAGTAAGCCAGACAGCTCGGTATCCGAGGCCAGCGCGCTCAGACGAGACAAGAACCGATTTTGCAGGTCGAGGGATTGGAGCGATTGATCTTGGGGAACATTAGTCGCCGGAAATGCCAGCAAGGATTCGCGATCGCCCGTAGTCAATGCGGCCGCATCCCACTCTAGCGGTTCGTCGGCGATCGCCCCTGTGTCGCTTGGGGTAGCTGGTTCGGGAGTAGTGGATGCTGGAGGCACCGAAATCTCAACCCAGCCAGATGCCGATGGCAGTTGCACCCCATCTGCTACCAGGGCAGACTGCTTGTCTAGATCAGCCATTGACGCAGCCAAATCAGCCGCCTGGGCTGCACTCGATGAATTGACCAAGTTGAGCAGAGAAAAATCGAGTCTAGACTCGACCGACTGCTCCACAGATTCTAAAGGCGCATAGTCCTCCGAGGAGAAATCGTTGGCGATCGCCTCTAACAGGTGGTTCAAATCGGTAGTGACGGTAAAAGCAGCAGTTGCCAACACATTTTCTGGCACAGTGGCGATCGCCGGCATCAGCATCACTTCACCCAACAGCAGTCGCGTAGTCTGAGTGTCGGGAACCAGTACGTCGATTGCAAAAGGGTATGGCAAGCTGCCACTCTCTAAGGGTTGCTGCATGGTGCTCAGAACATCCGCCGTCTGAGGATCGCGGAGCGTGATATGCAGACAGGCAGTTGGCATGGTAAGCAGAGCACCACTGGCTTCTACCTCTAACGGCTCAATCTGCCCCGCTAGGCTCAGCGCCTGCCCCCAATCGGCCACATAAAGATTTTGAGCGAGAGCCAACTCCACCGCCGGGAAAGAGTCTGGCGCAGCGCTAGGAACAGTAGTATCTGCCTCCGTCGGTACAGCAACCGATTCAGAACTTCGCTCTAAACCAACGCCATGTGCTTCCGGTGCCTGCATTTCTGCGGCTTCTAATGCCTGTGCTTCTGCTTCTGTGGCTTCTACATCTGAAAACTGAGCTGCTGCGGAAACACTCAAGGGATGCTCATTCTCTTCAACCTGATCAGCATCCGCATGGCTCTGGTCATCGAACGAGGCAGGTTGAGAGAGTGATGCGCCGCTACTGTCTGGATCATCGACATCCCAATCGCCCAACTGGTCTGAATGATGGGGAAGCACTTGCAGCGTCACCGCATAGCGCCAGCCATCGCCAACCATGTCGGACATGAGGTCGCCCGTGCAGCGCAATTCCCAAGCGCCAGGATCAAGGCGGGTAAACGGAATCACCACCACCAACCCATCCCGGTTGGTTTGGCTCAGGCGCTTTTGAATTCGCTGCTTGGCGGGCTGCGCCTCTGCATCAATATGGCTGACACAAATTTCGACCGAAGCAGTCACCCGGCTAGAGCGAGCCACGACACGGTAACGCCCCTCTAGCACCTCAACATCTGGGGATTCCAGCGGTAGCCAAGAGCGATCGCCCTCCTTCTGAATCAGAAATTCCCAAAACGCCATCTCAAACCTCGATTTGCATAGGGTTGCAGCAAAACCCTCAGAACAATAGCCCCAGATTTAGTCTATTTTGCAATTGCAGCATGGTTTTAAGTGTAGCTAATGACTATATCTGTGGATTGACCATCTAGGCAAATAATCTGTAGCAGTCACGATAAATAAGTTGTGAGGGACGAGCAACGCCCGCCCCTCACAATTTGGCTCAACGGTTTGGATAGACGTTGTGCTTTGGATTGGGCATCGCCAATCTGGAATGTTTTACTCTTCGGTTTCTTATAAAGCAGCTAAGAGATTGGGGTAGTGGTATTGAGGTAAGGATTTTTTGATGGGCGGGCGAAGCTCACCCATCAAAAAATCCTTACCAATTTAGGACTACCGAGATTGGAAAGCTGGAGATCGAAAAAATGGCTTGAACCCAGATAACAGAAGCATTGTACGGCTCTGTCGCGCGATTGTCTCTGATTAGTAAAAATTATTAAGGTTTGCAGCAAGGTTGAGGCGAGAAGGCAAGATTGAGTCAAGGTTGGGTATAGATCTTGCCAAATCTAAGCGTGTTAAATCTAACGCTTGCCAATATTCAATGTTTGCCAACAGTAAAAACCAAATCCTAAAACCCTGTGCCGCCCGCTGCGCGGGCGGCACAGGGTTTTAGGATTTGGTTTTTATTTAGGTTGAACTACTTTAATGCAACTCTAATGCAACTAATGAGGGAACGATATGGGATCTCGAAAGGGCATTGTTTTGACGATTGCGATCGCGATTAGCGTCCTGGGGATGCTGCTGTCTGCTGTGTTGATTCGACCGGCGATCGCCGCTCCTCCTGCCGTCGCCGCTCTAGCTGCCAGCGACTCGCCGCTGTTGCAACCCGCTCCAGCTCAACCCCTGCACTCCTACGATTATTTTGGCAAGGTGCTCAGTCCAGCGGAGGCGCGTCAGTTAGTGGAAGAGAAGGGGCTAAACCCCGACGATCCAGTCTCGTACCAGCGCGTGGGGGCTGTGGAAGTCACCTCCGATTTATTAGCGCAAGGCAGAGATATCTTCTTTAACCGCGATGTGGGAGACATGTTTGGGCTGCAAAAAGTGTTTGGGTTCCAAAACGGGGTGCTGCGGATTCTACCTGAATATATTTTGGCTGTGCTGCGACAGGGCATGCAGCCGACCGATAACCTGAAAATTTTCCCATTGCGCCGCATTCAAGTGGGCGATCGCACCCTCTTCCCAGCAATCCCCGTCAATACCGGATTTGACCTCAAGCGCCACGGCGTCCGAATCCAGACCCTGGGCGATCTGGTTCAGAGCTTTTTACCCATCGGCCTAAAACTATCTGGCGACATTACCTGCGCTGTCTGTCACGCCAACCTATCCCCCAAGGGCAACCTGTTGGAAGGCGTTCCCAACGGCGACCTCAACGTGCCGCTGTTTATCGCCCTAGCGCCCAATAGCGCTGCAGGCTTTGCCCGCCTGAACTTTAATCCGCTTGATCCCATTTATCAAGGCAACGGCAAAACGATTATCGACAGCCACGACAACCGGGTTAAACTGCCCGATCCCGACAAGTTTGAACGCGCCTTCGACAGTGCCGTTCTGGATGTGCCACAAGGAAACTTTGAAAGTTCACCCGATCGCGTCAACAACAGCACACAAATTCCGAGCGTCTTTACATTTCAATCTGGGCCATTTGGGATGGATGGCGGTTTTGCAGTAGGGCCGTTTGGCGGATTAAGCTCCATCAACAACGCCGTCCATTCATCTGAAGTGAACCTGCTAGCCGCTGCACAGCGCAGCGAAGAGCGCTTAGGGATTGATCGAGAAGTGTATTTGGGCGTCGTGTTGCAGAACGCCGCCGACCGGGGTATTCGCTTACCCAGCGGCGACCCCGTCAAACCATCAGAATGGCTGCGAAAAGTGGCTCCAGAGCTAACTACAGCAGAGCTAGAAGACCAAATTCCTGCTCCTGGTTCGGGCGAGTATCCGTCTTTGCAGCCCAGCTTATTTACCAACAATGGCCTGGTATTTACCCCCAACACGGGTGTCAAGTCAGACATTGCTAGCGGCCCTTTCCTGTTTGCCAACAATGCTATGTCGGCTTGGCAAAACAACCTGCTGCCACCCGCCAACCTCACCCCCCAAAATCAGCAAGCACTGGCCAGTGGAGCGGTGGAGCGAGGTGCCAAACTGTTTGAGAAGGCCAACTGCACCAGTTGCCACATTGCTCCCTTTTATGCCGACAACAAAATCCACTCCATCACCGAAATAGGCGGCAACCCCGCGCGGGCAAAATCGCGCCTGGGGATCAACAAATTTTTGGTGCCTTCGAAGCTCTATGCCTTCAATACACCTGTACCACCTCCAGCCGATGCCGAAGTGTTGGATGTGCCAACCGCAGGCATTTCAGAAACGCCTACCACACTTCCCATCGGCCTTTTGCCAGATGGGGGATACAAAACACTTTCCTTGCGGGGGATTGCCTTCAGCGCACCCTACCTACACGACGGAGGCGTAGCAGTGGGCAAGGATGCTCTGGCATTTGATGCCGATCGCTCGTTTACGGTAGCGAAACCCAAGCGCCTAGGGCTAAGCGGCACCCGCGCCAAAGGGCAACCCGTTGACCCAGCCAGCAGCCTAAGAGCCTTGGTCGATCGTCAATTGCGATCGCAAGTCGTTGCCGCCAACAAGTCCGATGTCGCCCTCGTAAATAGCAACCTGGATGGCACTGGGCATGAGTTTTATGTGGACTCAGAGGCAGGCTACACAGCTCAAGAGCAAAGCGATCTGGTCGATTTTATGCTGGCACTGGATGATAATCCGGGGCAGTTCTAAAGGATGGCGATTTGGGGTGTTTCAGATTTCCGGCTGCTTTAGTCAAAGTAAGTAGGTGGGCTTAATTAAATATAAGTTTCTAAAACCCTGCGCCGCCCACTGTGCGGGCGGCGCAGGGTTTTAGAATTTGGTTTGTATTTAGGTTGAACTACTTAGCCGGAAATCTGAAACATTTACACCGAAAAGCGCTTACATCAGAAAGCTAAATTCCTGACCTACCCAGCCAGTCGAAGCGATCGCACCAAAATTCGCATCACCTCATGGGGACTGAGGGTGAGTACCAGTTGCGCGTTGGGCACGGCGCTGGCTTGACAGTGCGGAGCGCGGATCGCCGGACTCCAAAAACCTGCTTCGGCGTAGCCCAAGTTGTGGAGGCGGTGGATGGTGTGTTGCACGACTTCTGGGGTGCCAATCAGCAAGTGGCGAATGGGGGTAGGTTCGGGTGTGGATGGAATGGGCTGCGGGGTGGCGGCGATAGCCACAGGTAAACTGGATGCGGAAATCGCATCGGTTGAACGAAAGGTATGAATCATCTGGGTTTTCCTGGTAACGATGGGGAGGAAAACCCAAAAATTCAGCCACCCCAGACGCGTGGCCATGACAAGCTGGGGTGGCTAAGGGTGATTGTGTACAATAACCTCAGCCTCCTGACTGGTAGTGACAGTCGTGGGGGTTAGCTACCGGACGTTGTAGACGCAACGTTCGGCAGCGTTGACTAAATTTTTGGGCGCTCAGCACACACCCCGGACGACAGCCATCCGAAAATGCGGCATTGCCAGATTAAACCGTATTTGACTAGTACAGTCAATCTATTGGTAGGAACGAAGAGGCGATCGCGTTTCTTGTGGGGATGAGAGGCGATCGCGTTTCTTGGGGGATGAGAGGCGATCGCTCCAAAACTCCCTTCCGTTCGTACCAACGCATTGTTGAGCTACCTGGAATTCATATCATTGTGACTTGAACGAATTGGTTGAAGAAGCAGGTATAGCGGTTCCTGGTTCAGTGAAGTACAAGTTGATTTTTAAAAGCCTTATTCAGCAAGGGTTTTGCCGGGGTCTACTGTACCTCACCCG
>Ga0335394_10007459_pt1 | contig 12369 bp, 5 predicted proteins | sample MAT03_FD_205741 | JGI IMG/M metagenome (GOLD analysis project Ga0335394, IMG submission 205741) | Freshwater microbial communities from Lake Fryxell liftoff mats and glacier meltwater in Antarctica - MAT-03 (spades assembly) (version 2) ... | reverse complement strand
TGTCGGCCTTGGCCACACGACTCACCCAGTTCGTGCCTGCGCCGGAGAGCTTCACGCGCAACTCGTACGGCTGATACGGCGGTGCGACGCCACGATTCTCCACTGTCAACGTGATGGGGATCGTCGTGCCGGCCGCCGCCTTTTCCGGCAACTCGACGGCTGTGGGGAACAGCCAGTAGCCGCAGCGGTTGAGCAGCTCGCGGGTGAACGCCGGATTGTCCGCCAGCCATTCGTGCGCGTAACCGTGGTAGCCGATGTAAGTCGCGCGCAGCAATTCGAGCGCGCCGCGAAAGTAATCCGGGCCTTGCTTGCCCTTGCCGTGTTTGGCCACCAAGGAGTCCGCCCGACCCTCCCAGTTGCCCAGTCGCTTCACCGCCCCATAATGCTCCAGCTCGAACACCGTCGGCGTATGCGGATAAGCGTCCGCGAAAAATTCAGGACTGCGCACGGTGAACCGGTCACTGTTGCCGGCCAGGTAGCCGTTGACCAGAATGCTGTCGTCGCGGTAAGTGATGCCATTCGTCAGCACATGCCGATGCAGGGCCGCGCGTTCCGCCGTGTCGCTCAGCGCATAAACAAAATCGTCCGACACCACGAGTTGCGTGCGCTTGAAGTGTTTGCGGTGAAGGTCCAGATGCTTGACGCGGGCGGCGAACCCGGACTCCTTCCGGCTGCCGGCCCAACTGTGGCCCTCGCCCCAATCGCCGATGCTGCCAATGTCCACGTAGCGAACCCACGGCTGGTGGTCATAGCGCGCCGCGAACGCCGCGAGGAAGCGGTCCAGCTTCGCAAGGAAGATCGGATCGTCAAACACCGGCTCCCACGGACCGTCCGGCCCGACGGCCTGACCGGATCGGTAAAAGCCGCCCTGGGCGCCGGCCTCCATCACCCAGCGCGGCGTGGCGAACTGTTGCTCGAGGCGGTCGGTGCTGGTTTCCTTGCAACTGATCCGAAACGCGATGCCCAAGCCGTGCGCCGTCCACTTCTCAATGATCCGGTCAATCACCGCCCAATCGAACTGGCCCTCGCGCGGTTCGAGATACGCCCACGCGAGGCGAAGGTAAAGATGGTCCATGCCCGGGAACTCGAGCAGGTCGGTGTCGCGCGCGATCTCGTATTTGTTGATGTGGTTGTCCGGGTAATGGTGATACCAGCCTTTGTGCGGGTTCGCCAGGACACGCCGCGCGTCGTGCAGGGGCGTCAAATCGTGCTGGACCAACCTGCCCGCCTGCGAACCGGCGCCGGCAGCAGTTTCCACGGCTTTAGATGGCGACATTGCGCGGGCTGCCGCCCGGCCTTGATAGACCGACGGGTTTCGCGGCACATGGAAAAATTCCTCGCGACCGCGCTGAAGCTCCGTCCCCGTCTTGGGAATTACCAGCACGTCGCCGCGCTCGCCGTCACGAACGGGTTGAAACTCGAACGCCTTCCCGCGCCAGTGGGCCTTCAGGTGGACGGCGCCGTTCTCCATCGAGTATTCGGACACGCTGACGATGGCAGCGGAGACTGGGAAGCAGACCAGCGCGAGCGCAACCAACCGCCGTGGGCAGGAGCGGAATTGCTGAGGCGTGAGTGGGAAGCGGTTCATGGCTTTTAATTTGTTTGCAAGCGGGGCTACGGTTTCACCGGGTTTAATCAGCCGCAGGCGGAGGATTTATCCTTGCGGGATCATGGTCAAGAGGTGGCCGCGCCACCCGGTAAACCGCCCACCCCAGCAAGGCGACCGCCAGGATTCCGCCTGCGCGATAGAAGTGAATTGGGGCGATGCCCTTCACCTTCAGGGCAAGCTGCCCGGCATAGAGCGCCACGGCGACCGCCGGTGCGCCCAGTAGCGCCAGGAGGTTCCGGAAATTGACCAAGGTTGCCTCGGCCCCAGTCGAGGCCGTGGCCGTTCTGCGACGGGACCACCACAGCAAACCCAGGATCGTTCCACTCAACAGCGGCAACAACAGCAGCGGTCGCAAACCGAGGGACTTCACCTGGGCAGAATAGAAAACACCCAGCACCAGAAGCGAAAAGATGAGGCCTGGCCAGCCAGGGCGGATTGAAGGAACCGGAAATCGAAGCACCACCGTGTGGCTGAGCAGCAACAGCGCGGAGCAAACGAAGGCGTGCGCGGCAAACAACCCCACGGGCGCAACCTCCGGCGGATCTTCCCGCCAAAGAAACGGCGCCCAAAGGCCCCAGTAAACGCCCAGCGCAGCGGCCCACGCGAGCGACTTCCACGGCTTCGGTTCCCGCAGCGCACGCCCGATGAAGTGCCAGCAAACCAGGACCGAGATCAAGGCGTGCCACGACAGCCCCGTCCAGACGATGCTGAGGGGAAACGGTGCGGAATCCTCGGTGCCGTAGAGCGTGCCCACGAGCGCGCCCTCCGTCAGCCACCCGTAAAGCGCACCGGCAAGAAACACCGTTGCCACGGTGGTTGCCCGGAAACGCGACACGACGTTTACAAACACGCAGGCGATGACGCTGTAAGCCAACCATGTGAAAGCCAGTTCACCCAAATGATCCCCGGTCCGGAACGTTGACCAGAACACGCGCTCGGACGCAAAGAACAGAACATAACCGGTGGCCAGGTATAAAAGCGCGTTGCGCAGCCAGTTTTTCGCAAAGGCGATCCAGGCAACCTTGGTGAATGCGTGCTTCATCGTGCTTGGGCATTACGCACCAACCGGGTGGCAACTGAGGTGGATACGATTCATGTTGGCGATGCGATTGAAAGGATAAGTTGATTCATTCCAGCGCCGCGCTGAGTTGCGCCATCAGGCCCAGGCCCATCTGGTAGAGACTGCGGTAATCACTGCGTTGCAGACCCTCGCCGCCCTTGTTCGATTGCGACACGCCGCCGAGGAAACCATCCGGCGTCAGGTGCGGTGGCAAACCGGCGAGCGTTTTCCGCGCGGCGGCTTTCGCCTGGTCGTCGAGCCAGCCGTGTTTTGCGCCGATCGCCAGCGCCGCCGCGATCCCGGCGCTACCGGCGGTGTCCGGCGTGAGCGCAGGTTCATCGGCAAAGACGCTCCACAGGCCGTCGGGGCGTTGCAAGGCGATGGCCCAATTGGCGAAGCGTTGCAGATAAATGATAAGGTCCGTGATGTCGTCGCGGTCCTTCGCCACAGCTAGCGTGCGCGTGAGGCCGAGGATTTGCCAGGCGATGCCGCGCGCCCAATTGCGGTTGCCGCGCTGGCCGTTGTCGTTGTAGGTCCGCCAGAATTCCCGGCCGTCGAACAACCGCGCCTGCCGCACGCGCACCTGCGCGAGTGCCCGGCGCATGAGTTCATCGGACTGCCGCGCCTTCGCGATCTCCGCCAACGCATAGCCCACGGTGTAAGCGCCTTCGCTGGTCATGCTGTCGCCGTCCTGGATTGAACCGGTGGGGCGCTGGCGCGACTGCCAGGACGCGAGCACCAAATCGTGCAGCGGATGTTGCGGTTCGAGGCGGGCGAGCGCGGCGAAGGGCAACGTGCCCTCGATGCCGTAAAGCTTTCCGTCGGCGGGCACGCTGAGGTGATTTTCATAAATCAGGCGGCCATCCCGGATGAACAGGGCGAAATGTTTCCGGGCCATTTCCCTAAGGTGCGCGTGGGCCGGAAGCTCGCCCAGGTCCAGCAAGCCATCCAGCACGCAACCTTCCATCCAGCCGAACTGCTGCACGCACGCCAGCGAGTTCAGGCGCGCGAAGAATTCCGCCATCGGACTGGCCGGGCCCGGCACCAGCAAATGGGGCCGCAGCGCCGCTGGCAGACCCTCGCCCTCCCGGAAAATTTCCAAATCGCTGCCCCGCGTCAGCCGCAGCGCCAAACCTTCGCGCCGGAGGTCCGCCACGTCGTTGGCCGTCAGGGGCAGTTGATAAACCTGAAACTGACTGACGAACCGCAATTCCATCTTTCCCACCACGCGCCCGGATTTCGGCAGAAACACCTCGACCGTTTTCTCGTCGCGTTCATCCAGGCCGACGGCGATTCGGAAATGCGTGGGCGTCACTTCCGCCGGCAGGTCCGGCCAGGCCAGCACGACCGGCACTTGATCTCCACTGGAAACAGTCACCAACTGCCAGCCGAAAGGCGCGCGTTGCCGATTCGTCAGCGGCAGGTCCGGTGCGCTGACCAATCGCGCCGGCAGATGGCGAGCTTTGCTGGGTTCTGCCGGGCGCGCGGCGTGGGGCAACAAAGCGGCGGCGGCGATGGTAGTCGTGATGAACTGGCGGCGGTTCAAGGAGTTCATACCCGTGTGGTTTGCGCGGGCAAGTTGGATGCGTTGCTGGTCAACGCCAGCAGGCTGAAGCGCAGGCTGCGGCGTGCTTCGTTCTGTGCGGATTCAGTCATGGCCGACTCACGGTTTTCGCCGACGGAAGGCGGGTCAAGCCCGGAACCTGAAAATAGCCTTGTGCCGCGCCGGCCACATCCAGGCGATAGATTGGATCCTGCATCAGGCAGACGCGGCGGTCGGCGGCGGGAATCGTGGTCGTATAAATGCGCAGTTCCCCGGCCACGCTGGTGATGATTTCCTCGCGCCAATCGCCGAGCATATCCGCAATCGCCACCACCGCGCCCTCAATGCGGGTCGGATGTTCGCCGCCGCCATAGTCCCGCAACCGGCCGCGAGCCAGCAATTCGCGCTGGAGATCACCATCCCAATACGCCGCGCGTGGGGCCAGACCTCCCAAGTCATCGGTCCCCAGCAACTGGCCCTGAGTATTGAACAGCCAGCGCTTTTCCGGGAAATCGCGTTCGCCCCCGTAGCTCTCGACGCCAGGATGCGACGGATCAATATCCGCGCACAAGCCGGAGGAATGGATGTGAACAGTCGGTTCGCTCAAGCCCCAGAGTATCTTCCCGGTCTTGCCATCCACCATGCAAATGCCGTTGCGCGATTGGCGTGTCTCGAAACCGTATTGGATTTGGAGACCGGGCCGGGTCGGGTCCAGACCACCGACCGTGACATGATCGGGATGGCCCATCCCGAGGGACCAAAGCCCGGTGCCGTTGTCGTCCAGAACTGCTCCACCGAGGATCACCTCGTCGCGTCCATCGTCATCGAGATCGGCGGCACGAAGAATGTGCGCGCCCTGACCCCGATACCGCGGACCGTCTTCACGGTCGTTCCAATTCCAGAGTTCACGCAGTTGGCGGTTATGGAATTCGTACGCGACGAACTTGATGGTGTTGTAGGTGCCGCGATTGACGAGCAGGCACGGGGTCCTGCCGTCGAGACAGGCCACGCCCAGTTGGTTGCGGCAATAATAATTGTAATCGGGAAAACCATCGCGTGACGGCCACGGCACGCGGGTAATTTCCTTGCCGCTCAGACCATCGAGAATCGAGAGCCATTCCGGGCCGCTGGTCACGCGGCCCCCGGCATCGCGCGGGTCGCCCTCGCCGGTCTTGACGGCAACCTCGGCCCGGCCGTCGCCGTCGAAATCAAACACGACGTACGGCGAATACCAGATGCCCTGTTCAATGGACCAGCCAAGGTCGCGTCGCCAAAGCAATGTGCCGTCGTGCCGGTAGGCTTCAAGTTGGTAAGTGCCCGGGCTTCGCTTCCAATACTTGACGTAGGGATCCACATTCGCGTTGGGCTGCTTGATGACGAAATCGTAGCGGCCGTCACCGGTGAGATCCGCAATGCCCACCTTGTGAAAGGTGTGGTGACCATCCAGCGGAATGCGAAGGAAGGATTGGCCCGCATCCGAGGGCGTGGCGGAAACACTCTCCGAGGGCGTCCCTTCCTGGCCCGCATTCACTGTGCGCACGAAGTAATGCAGCTTACCACCGGGCGGTTTGACATCTACGAAATCCGTCGTACGGAGCAGCGGTGCGCGGCTCAAGCGCACCGGCGCCGACTCGCCCTCACGCCGGTAGAGATGAAACGCAGTGTCCGACGGATCCGATTGCAGCAGTCGCCAACCGACATAGACATCGCCGCCCGCCATCGGCATGGCGACCAAACCACGATCCAGTTTTTCCCGCACGCGCTCGCGGGCATGACCTTGAACGCGCGGTTTTTCCACCCGCGTGCGGCCACCGGGTCGCAATATCACATCGTCGAGAAGCAAGTCGCCTGTGCCCCGTCCAACGAACCGGACATAGATCTGATCGCAACCCTCGGGCACCAGCGCCTCCGCGCTCAAGAATTGCCACTGACCGGTGGCGCGCAACGCGTCATTGCCACTGTTCCACGTGAGTACTTTGCCTTGGGCGAGCGCCACCACGGCGAGTTCCACGCCGCCGTGGCCTTTGACCCACGCGCTCGCGGTGAATACCTGGCCGGGTTGGACATCGTGCCGGGTAAAATTCGAAAACGCCCAGTCAAGCTCGTCGTCATGCCGGAGCCGAACGGCACCGCGACCGGAACGCGCTTCGGCGGAAAACTCCGCTGTCCCCACCCCGGCACGCGACCACCAGGACCAGCCCTCAAGTGTGGGTTGTTCGAAGTCAGCGTTGCGGATCGTGATGGACTTCAGCCATGCCATGCGCTGTTGCCAGTCGCGCAAGTAGGCTTCACGCCACTGGTTGACAGTCTTCGCCCCGGGATGATTTCCCTCGCGTAATGCCGGGCCGGGATTGTCCGTCCAGTAAGAAAACTCCGCCCGGGGTCGCACAAACGCGCCGCCCCAACTTTCCCCCGACGGATTCTCCGCCGCACCGCGCAGCAGATAGAGCACCGAGGGAGTATCGCCCATTTTGATGTCCGCCTTTTTCGCCGCCAACAGATCGCCCAGCGCACCGTGGCCTTTGACGTGCCGGGCAATGAACTCACGATTGCCGAAATCGCCGCCCTGCTGGCCTCCGACATACATGCCGCGAAAGGTCGTATCCGCCTCAATGAGCCAGAGGTCGGGATGCTGCTGGACGACGTAATCGCGCGCCGCCGGATCCATGCGCCGATTCCACGAACTGATGAAATAGACGCGCAGCTTCGGCTTGATGCCGGGATCGTCGTGCAGCGCCTGGGCCACGTCGGTGATCGAACCCCACACCAGAATCCACAACGGGCGCGGATCCTCGGCGCGGGCGCGTTCGATGATCCACCGCGAGCCTTCGGTCGGCGTCGAATAGCCGGCTTGCGGCGCGGAATCCACCGCGCCTTGTCTGGTGATTGCGCGTAGTGCATCGGGGCTGGGAAACCGCGCCGACTGTGCTCGTAGTTTGGAATAATCCGCCGCGTAAGCCTCAAGCGCTTCAAGGATATGTTGTTTGCGGCCCGCCTGGGGCGGCGAGGAAATCAGCCCCTCGGTGTCGAACAAGTCCGCGTACACGAGGTAGTGAACCATGGACTGAAAATCGTCCGGGTCCGAGCCGCCGATGTCGGTGGAGACTATTACACGAAACCGTTCCCCGGCCAGCGCCCCACCGGGCGGCGACAGCGGAGCAGCGTCCGTGTGTCGCGCTCCGACAACCAGCGAAAGCAGCAGGAAGATTTTAACAATACTCGATGAGTTCATTGCACATGCGTTTGACCCGGCGACCCTGGCCGGGGTTTCAAATTCCTCAGGCCGTCAGTTACCTGCTTGCGACGGGTTCGCGGACGCTTTCCCAATTCAGCACTTGTCCCCGGCTACTGGCTGCTTCCGGCCAGCCGATAGTTCGTCATGGAATCGTAGAAATCCTTCATGATGGCCGGGCCATCAAAGTTCTCCCACAGAATGATCCGGCGTGGATTGTCCGGGCGGGCGACCCATTTGGCGTCCTTGAGGATTGGGGCGGGCACCTTGACGGCGGTGGCCCAGGCGGGATTCTTTACGATGGCCACGGCCGCCATATCGAACAAGGCCCGCGAGGGCGGATTGCCATGAAGCTGGATGTTCTCGAACAGGCTAACAGCGTAATCACCGAAGTGCTGGAAGTCGCCGCCGTGCCGTCCCTTGACCGCCGGGGTGAGGCGCGGCCCTTGCCCGGGCATGATGCGGCGAATTTCCTCAAGCGTGGCGCGCACGGCATCAGTGCCGGACGGTTTGCCGTAACGGACGAGGGCGATCTCGAAGTCAACACCGGTGTCGAGGATGTAGTTGAGGGACGGTTCGTCGTTGACCTGGTTGTATTCGCCCGGCTCCGGGTAATTGGAACCGAGCCAGACAATGCGAACTTTCGAGGCGATACTGGGGTCCTTGGCGAGGGCCAGCGCGATGTTGGTCAGCTTGCCGACGGGCAGCAGCACCAGCCGGCGACTGTCTGTGGCCTTGGCCCGCTGGATGATGAAGTTCACCGCCTCGGCCCCGTCGAAGTCGGTCCGCGCCAACTGAGATTTGATGTTGGTGAACGAACCATCCGCACCGCGATGCACCTTGATCCGGTCCTTCAGGCCGCAGAGTTCCACCACGCGCACGGCCTCGGCGTAATGCTGCTGAATATCGCCGCCCGCGCGAGTGCGGTTGACCGTGATGCCCTCGACATCAAACACGTGGCCGTTGAAGAGCAGATAGGCGATGGCGTGCTGGTCATCCAATTCGTTGTTCGCGTCGGTGTCGAGAATGACGCGGATCTTTTCCGCCGCGAGCGCAGGAAGGGCGATCACCACCAAACTGATCACCAACAGAATCGAGTGAAGAAATTTACTGCTCATAAACGCATGTCTCCGTTCGCCGCGAAGCCTAGCCCATTGGCTGTGGCTGATGCAAGCGTCGCGCGAACTTTGCCGTTGGATTCGTTGACCGAATGTGCGCGGGTTGCTACGGTGCGTTCCATCGGAGTGCTCATGTGCGTGCGTCTCTTTCTTGCCGCGCTCCTCAGCGTGGCCGCGACCGCGCGACCGGCTCGCGCGGCGGACGAGTTCGCCGCGTCCTTGCCGCCGGGCGTGGACGTGGTCTGGAACACGTCCGAAGCTTACCGGGAAACCACGCCGACCCGTGAGCGTATCTGCCTCAACGGCCTGTGGCGCTGGCAACCCAAGCCGCCCGATGCCAACGCGGTGCCCGCCCGGGCTTGGGGTTACTTCAAGGTGCCGGGTCCGTGGCCGGGCATCACCGATTACATGCAGAAGGACTCGCAGACCGTCCACGTCCATCCGAGTGGGAAGGAGACGCGCCTGCGGGACGTGGCGGCAGCGTGGTACGAGCGCGAACTGACCGTGCCGACAGAGTGGGCGGGGCGGCGCATTGCCTTGAGCGCCGAATACCTGAACTCCTTTGCCACGGTGTTCGTGGACGGGCAGAAGGTTGGCGAACTGCACTTCCCAGCCGGTGAACTGGACCTCACGGGCGTGCTTCGGCCCGGCAGAAAGCACGCACTTTCGCTGCTGGTCGTCGCGTTGCCGCTCAAGGGGGTAATGCTCTCCTACACGGACAGCGCCTCGGCCCGCGAGGTGAAAGGCGCAGTGGCGCGGCGCGGCCTCTGCGGCAATGTCTTCCTCACAAGCACACCAGCGAAGGCACGCCTCACAGACGTTCAAGTTACTACCTCGGTGCGGCGGTGGGAGATCGGGCTGAATGCGGCAGTGCAAAATCTCGAAGCGGAAAAATCCTATACCCTGGCCGCCCGGATTACGGAAGGTGATCGCACCGTGAAGGAGTTTCGCAGCGCACCATTCCGGGCGGGCGAACTCAAAGACGGCCATCTGACCATGACGCAGCCCTGGCATCCGGAGCAGCTCTGGGACCTCCACACGCCGCAGCATCAGTATGATTTGAACCTGTCGTTGCTGGACGCGGACGATGCTCTTCTGGATGTTCTGCCACCCGTGCGGTTTGGTTTCCGCGAATTCTGGATTGAGGGCCGCGATTTTTATCTCAACGGCACACGCCTCTTTCTTTCCGCCGTGCCGTTGGACAACGCCCAGGTCGGCGCGGCCGCGGCAACTTACGAAGCCGCGCGCGAAAGTCTCGAACGTCTCCGCACCTTCGGCATCAACTTCGTCTATACGCACAACTACGACTGCGAGCCGGGCGCGCATCTGAGCTTCACGGACATTCTGCGGGCCGCGGATGATCTGGGCCTGTTGGTCGCGCTGACGCAACCGCACTTCAGTCACTACGACTGGACCGCGCCGGGTGCTGACACCACGAATGGCTACGCCCGGCACGCGGAGTTTTACGCGCGCGTGGCCGGCAACCATCCCGCCGTGGTCATGTATGCCACCAGTCACAACGCCACCGGTTACAACGAGGACATGAACCCGGACCTGATGGATGGCCGTTCCGATCCGCGCGACTCCTGGGCCGCCAACAACGTGAAGAAAGCACGGCGCGCCGAAGCCATCATCCGTTCGCTCGATCCGCGCCGCATCATTTACCACCACGCCTCCGGCAATCTCGGCCCGATGCACCTGAGCAACTTCTATCCGAACTTCGTGCCCGTGCAGGAAATGTCTGACTGGTTCGAGCACTGGGCGACCAACGGGATCAAACCCGTGTTCCTTTGCGAATACGGCGCGCCCTTCACCTGGGACTGGGCGATGTATCGCGGCTGGTATCGTGGCAAACGCGAGTTCGGCAGCGCGGTCGTGCCGTGGGAATTCTGTCTCGCCGAGTGGAACGCGCAATTCTTCGGCGACCGCGCCTTCGCCATCAGCGAAATGGAGAAGCGCAACCTGCGCTGGGAGGCGCGGCAGTTCCGCGACGGCCGGCTCTGGCATCGTTGGGATTATCCGCATCAGTTGGGTTCGACCGATTTTCCCGAACGCGAGCCGGTGTTCGCGCAATACTTCGCGGAGAATTGGCGCGCGTTCCGCACCTGGGGACTTTCGGCGAACTCGCCCTGGGAGCATCACCTCCTGTTCAAGCTGCGCCCGGGCATGAATCGCAATCGCCACGAAGAACTCCCCGTGAACTGGGCGAAGCTCCAGCGACCCGGCTTCAGCCCCGACTACCTCGCGGAGCGTTACGAGCGGATGGACCTGGCCTACGCGCGTTCCGACTGGTTGCCCACTGCCGGAGCCGAAGCCTTGATGCGAAACAACCGTCCGCTGCTGGTTTGGATCGCGGGCAAGCCCGAGCGTTTCACGAGCAAGGATCATTTGTTCCAGCCCGGCGAAACTGTCGAAAAGCAACTCATCCTCATCAACAACTCGCGCGTGACGGCGCGGGCGGATGTTTCCTGGGCGCTGGCGTTGCCAAGGCCCATCGCAGGGCAAACGAATCTTGTGGTCGAGACTGGCCAACAGGCGCGCGTCCCGTTGCGGTTTGTTCTGCCGGCCGATCTCGCGCCCGGCGAATACAAACTCACAGCCAAGGTCGAGTTCGACTCCGGCGAGGTGCAAACGGACGAGTTCATCATTCACGTCCAGCCGCAACGACCGCCTCCGCGCACTGAGACTCGCATCGCTTTGTTCGACCCGAAGGGCGAGACGGGAAATTTGCTGCGGGCGCTGAGCGTTCGCTTCGAGACCGTGCAAGCGGCCGCAGACCTGGCCGCGTTTGACGTGCTGGTGGTCGGCAAGGGCGCACTGACTCGGGACGGCCCAACGCCCGACATTCGCCGCGTGCGCGATGGACTAAAGGTGCTGGTCTTCGAGCAGACCGCCGAGGTGCTGGAGCAGCGTCTCGGCTTCCGCGTCACGGAGTACGGGTTGCGCAACGTCTTTCCCCGGATTCCAGACCATCCCACGCTTGCTGGTCTGCGGACAGAACATCTGCGCGATTGGCGCGGCGCGGCGACACTGCTATCGCCGCGTTTGAAGTACGAACTGAATCCCAAGTTCAACGGGGCGCCCACTGTGACGTGGGCTGGGCTGCCCGTGACTCGCGCCTGGCGCTGCGGCAACCAGGGAAACGTGGCTTCGGTGCTCATCGAGAAACCTGCGCGGGGCGACTTCCTGCCGGTCGTGGATGGCGGGTTCAGCCTGCAATACAGCCCGCTGCTCGAATGTCGTGCGGGCATGGGAGTGATTATCTTCTGCCAGTTGGACGTGACCGGTCGCACCGAGCGCGAACCGGCGGCGGAGCGGCTGGCCGCCAATCTGTTTGATTACATTGGAAACTGGAAACCATCGCCAAAGCGGGCGGCGCTCTACGCCGGCGATGCCGCGGGGCGGGCGGGCCTCCAAGCCGCCGGATTTGAACTCGGCGGCTACGCAGGCGGAGAGATCAAACCAGATCAAGTGCTGATCGTCGGGCCCGGTGGAGCGGAGAAACTTGGCGCGCAGCGTGACGCCGTCGCCGCGTTCCTGAAAACCGGTGGGCACCTGCTCGCGCTGGGTTTCAACCAGGCCGATGCCGAGGCGCTCCTGCCGTTCAAGGTGTCATTTACTTCGGCGGAGCACATCAACGCCGTCTTCGATCCGCCCGGATACGGATCACCCCTGGCAGGCATTGGCCCGGCGGACGTGCATTGCCGCGATCCCCGCACACTGCCCCTCATGTCCGCCGGCGCTCGCCCGGTCGGCGACGGCGTTCTCGCTCTGGCGACGAATGCCAATGTCGTCTTCTGCCAACTT
>Ga0335394_10007458_pt1 | contig 12370 bp, 10 predicted proteins | sample MAT03_FD_205741 | JGI IMG/M metagenome (GOLD analysis project Ga0335394, IMG submission 205741) | Freshwater microbial communities from Lake Fryxell liftoff mats and glacier meltwater in Antarctica - MAT-03 (spades assembly) (version 2) ... | reverse complement strand
CTCGCCGATGCCGATCGGGAAGCCCACCTTGTCCAGATTGCGCGGCTTGAGGTCAGTGGCGATGCGTGCCCAGACCTGCTGGCGCACTGCCATCGGCGCGTTCGAGCTGACACCGATCAGCCTCACACCGCGCAGGATGAACGGAAACACCGAGGTCGCGAGTTCAGCACCACCGGCATTGCCGAACGCACCGATCACGCCGTTCTCCTGCATCGATCGGGTCAACCATGACAGCTGCTCGCCGCCGACCGAGTCGAGTGCGCCAGCGAACTGGGATTTCTCCAGCGCCTTCTTGCCCAGTTCGATCTCGCTGCGCACCCAGACTTCGGCAGCACCCAGTTCCCTGAGATAGGCCTTCGATTCCGCCTTGCCGGTGAGCGCGATGACTTGATAGCCGCGCCGCGCCAGCATGTCGATACCGATCGAACCGCAGCCCCCGGTAGCCCCGTTGACCAGCACCTTGCCGCTGTCGGGCGTAAGTCCGTTGTGCTCGAGCAGGTGGATCGCCAGCGCGGCGGTGAATCCGGCCACTCCGATGGTGCCCACATCGAGCAGCGACAGGCCTGCCGGTACCGGGATCACCCAGTCCGCCGGCACTCGCACCCGCTCCGAGAAACCGCCGTCATGGCTGACCCCCAGCCCGAAGCCGTTGACGAACACCGGGTCGCCGACCTTGAACCGCGGATCGCTCGACCCCTCGACCACGCCCGCGACATCGATACCCGCGATGCACGGGAAGCGGGTGATGATGCGGCCGCGGCCGGTCACGGCGAGCGCATCCTTGTAGTTGATGCTGGCGAACCGGGAAGCGATCACCACCTCGCCGGCATCGATCCCGTCGAGGTTGGTGTCGACCAGCGCGCTTGAAGTCTTGCCGCCGTCCTGGCTGACCCGGACGGCCTTGAATGTGGACATGAATGTCCCTCCCGTACTGTAAGTGGAGAGCTGCGGCTGCCGTTCAGCCCGGAGGCCAGGAGAACGGTCGTCCGCCGAGGAGATGAAGATGCAGGTGGAATACGCTTTGCCCGGCCGCGGCACCATTGTTGACGTTGAGCCGAAACGCGTTGGCCACGCCGAGTTGATCCGCCACCTTGGCCGCTGTCAGCAGAAGGTGACCGAGCATGGCCTGGTCTTCGGCTTGAGCGTCCGACAAGTTGACCATCGGCTTCTTCGGCACCAGCAGCACATGCACTGGGGCCTGCGGGTTGATGTCACGAAACGCGAGGCATAGCTCGTCCTCGTACACGATGTCCGCCGGAATCTCGCGGGCGATGATCTTCTCGAACAGCGTAGGCATGTCTTTCCTCGTCGATGAACAGGGGCCGCGTGTGTCAGCGGGCTGCGGGCAGCGAAGCCGCGATCCAGTCGACCACGGAATCGATCATCTCGTCGCTGGCCGCGGTGAGCGACGCTGCGGCGCCGGCGGCGTCCTGGCTTGGCGCGGGCCGCTCGACACTGAACGACCGCTGCGCCACGGTGACTCGCCTCGCACCGCCGATCAGGGTCGTGCGCGCACGCACCAGACCCCGGGACTGCCCCGGGGCATCGAAAACCTGACTGAACTCCTCCAGTTCCAGGCGCAGCAGATAGTCGCTCTGTACCCCGTCACGCGAGGACGCCAGCCCGGGCTGCGCGACGGCAGCGATGCGCGAACGCAGCCGTGTGGTGATCATCTCGGTCGGCGTACCCGCCCAGCGACTGCGGGAATACGCCCGCGGCTGCCCGCCATCGACATAGGCGAAGCGGTAGATGATCGAGTTCGAGTCAAGCCAGCCGGGGCCGACCGCATCCGGCACCGCCAGGCTCGCCCGGATGCGCACTGGCTGCGCCGCCAGCGCCGGGGCCAACCCGAAGTCATGCATGGTCGCCGGCGGACGCGGGGTCGGCCCGATTGCGCAACCGCCGATTGCGGCCAGCGAACCGGCCAGCACGAATTTTCCGAGCAGCCGCCGCCGCGCGGCCCCGGCGAAGTCGATCGATCGTGGCGTGGCCGGTATCAGTCTTCGCTGCATCCGGTTCTGCGTGCTTGGGGTTGTCATGTCGTCCAGTGCCTGGCGGGTGTAGTGGTTCGATGTCTTCGACGGGTGTCGTCGATTCAGCGCCGAGCCGGCACTGGCGGCGCGAACCCGGCCTCGCCAGGGCCGGGCATGGACGGTCCGCGCCCGAAAACCAGACTCTGAGGCTGCTCCTGAAAATCGTTCAGCGCACGCTCCAGTGCGCGCGAGTTACGCGACAACTCATCGATGAAGTCGCTGATCTTGGGCAGTGCGACGCTGATCACCGCTTCACCGAAGGCCTGGCCGACGTTGCCGATCTGCTCGGCGCTTCGGGTGATCCGATCAATGGATTCGAGCCGCTGCCCGAATTGAACGGTGAGCATGTTCACGTTGTTGACCAGATCATCGGCGCGCCTGAAGGTCGCACTCGCGTCGGTCGCCGCCGTTGCGGTAGCCTTGAGCGCCGGGGTCGCCTGCGCCAGCACCGGTGTGATCTGGTCAGCGACCCGGGATAACTTGCCAGTGGCGACCTGCAGGTTGGACAGCGTGTCGGTGACCAGTGCCTGATTGTCGTCCGAGAGCAGACGGTTGAGCCGGCGCGCGACCTCATCAACAGCGCCGATCAGGCCCGGGCCGCTCGCAGCCAGTTTGTCGAGCAGCGAGGGGTCGACCGGAATACGCGGCAGGTTGCGTCCATCGGAGTCGAGCCTGGCCTGATTGGTGCCGGCGTCGGACAAGTCAATATAAGCCAGCCCAGTGACGCCCTGATAGCCGAGCTGTGCCCGGGTGCCAAGGGTAAGTGGGGTACCGCGGTCGATCACCACGGTGATCAGAATCAGTCGAGGGTCGGTCGGATCGAACCGGATGCTTTCGACCTTGCCCACCTCGACGCCGCGCAGCCGCACTGCCGCCTGAGCATTGAGTCCGGACACCGACGAGGCAGACACCAGCAGATAGCGGTCGCGTTCCACGTTGTCCTGGCGGAACCAGACCGCCACTGCAATCATCGCTGCGAGCAGCACCAGGGTGAATAACCCGGCCGCCAGTGCATGTGCCTTGTTTTCCATATCCGCCTAAGCTCCCAACTAAGCTCCCAACTAAGCTTCCACCTACGCTCCCACCTGAGCTCTCACGGCCGCAGCCGTGTTTGATCGCTCCAGCATCGCACGCCTGCCACGTTCGCCACAGAAGAAATTGCACACGAACGGGTCATCGACCTTGATTATCTCTGCCAGGCTGTCGACTGCGACCAGCTTCGCATGGGCGAGCACTGCGACCCGGTCGGCGAGCGCAAACAGCGTATCCAGGTCATGGGTCACCATGACCACGGTCATGCGCAGTTCCCGGCGCAGTGCCTGGATCAGGTGAACGAAGCTCTCGCTGCGGTCCGGATCCAGCCCGGCGGTCGGCTCGTCAAGAAACAGCAATTCCGGATCGAGTGCAATCGCGCGCGCGAGCGCGATCCGCTTGACCATGCCGCCGGACAGTTCCGACGGCATTTTGTTCGCATGCCTGGGCTCGATGCCTACCATCTCGAGCTTGAGCATCACCAGGTCGTGGATCAGAGCGGGCTCGAGTTGACGCAACTCCTGCAGCGGCAGCGCAATATTGTCATACACCGACAACGCGGAGAACAGCGCCCCGTTCTGGAACAGCATGCCCCAGCGGCTGCGGATCGCAGACAGCTCTTCCTTGCCGCCGCGGGCCAGATCGACGCCAAACACCTGCACCCGCCCTTCGGCGGGTCGCTCCAGGCCTAGCATCTGGCGCAGCAGGGTGGTCTTGCCGCTGCCCGAGCCGCCAACCAGGGCTAGCACCTCGTCGCGCCTGACTTCCAGGCTGATGTCGCGATGTACCACCTGCCGCCCGAAGCGGGTGGTCAGGTGCTCGATCTCGACCACCGGGCGTTCAGACGCCACCGGCGCGTTCACTCGACCAGTCCCACATCGGAGAACATGACCGCGAACAACGCGTCGACCACGATCACGATGGTGATTGCGCTGACCACCGAGGCGGTGACCCCCTGGCCCAGGCTCTCGGTATTGGGCCGGATGCGTAACCCGAAGTGGCAGGCAATGAGCGCGATCAGCAGACCGAATACCACGCCCTTGCCCAACCCCAGCCACAGGTTGGCGATCGGCACGGCCGAGCGCAGGCTGTCGATGAAGTAGAGGTGACTCAGGCCGATCTCGAACTCAGCCGCGACCATGCCGCCGACAAGCGCCAGAGCGCTGGTCCAGAGCACCAGCAACGGCATCGCGATCGCCAGCGCGATCGCCTTGGGCAGGATCAGCCGCCGTCCATGCGGAACGCCCATTACGGTCATCGCGTCCAGTTCCTGCGTGACCCGCATGACACCGATCTGCGCAGTCATCGCCGAACCGGAGCGACCGGCAACCAGTATTGCAGCCAGCACCGGGCCCAGTTCCCGGATCACCGCGATGCCAAGCAGGTTCACGATGAACACATCGGCGCCGAACATGTGCAACTGCTTGACCGACAGATAGGAGAGCACGACGCCTATCAGGAAGCCGACCAGTGCGGTAATGCCGAGCGCCTGGGCGCCGGTCCGGTACAGGTTGGCCGAAATCTCTTTCCACGGAATTCGGGTCGGATGCATCAGTATATCGGCGAGGTCCAGCGCGAGCTGGCCAATCAGCGCGAGCATCCCGGTCACATGTCCGGCGGACAGCGCAAGCACACGACCGAAACGGATCATCGGCCCCAGTGCTCCCAGCCGCGCGGTGCGCGGCCGCGGCTCGGTGACTGCGGCCAGGTGTCCGAATACGGACTGCTGCTCCGGCCGCAACTGCAGCCGGGCGGGTGCCTGGCGGCCCCAGGCCCGCCAGAGCATGACCGCGCCGGCGTCGTCCAGCCGGTCGACCTGCCGCAGGTCCCAGACGAGGTTGGCGTCGCGGGCAAGTTCTCCGAGTTCGCCCGCCAGCTTGCCGCTGCACGGGCCGAGCGCGTGAAGATTCCAGGCCCCGCGCAGACGAACGGTCCGGTCGGACCCAGCGTCGACCTGCCACCCCGGTTGCATCCCTGCCACTAGAAGTCGCCAGTACACGATCTGTTCGGTTTCGCAGCCCCTGGACTGCAGTGGCTGGAGGCCGCGGCCCGCCGCCATCCTAATCACGCAGTCAGCGCAAGTCAAAACGGTTTCTCGTACCCCCTCAGGGCGCGAAAGTGCAGGGCAGCAATGATTTTCGCCTATTCGCTGAAAAAAGAGCTCGATCAGGCTTGACAAAGGACTTCCAGGGCCATAGATTCAGTCTTGTGCAGCGCAACATTCGTGCTGTACCGACCGCGACGCCAAACAACCTGCATCCCGCCCCGGGATTCGGGCCAACGAGGCCAGAGCGGCCCAGCTAAACACTTCGTCGCTCGATATCGGGCTGGACAGCATCCTGCCAGGCACCGAGGCGGATTCATCCCGGAACCCCCCCCCAAAAAAAGCAAGGAGTCTCACCATGATCCAGGTCCCAGAACAAGTCGCCGCCGTCACCAAAGCGCAGGTCGAAGGCGCAGTCAAGTTCGCCACTTTCGGCCTGGAAGCGACCGAGAAGTTTGTCGACTTCCAACTGAAGCATGCGAAGGTTGCCGTTGGTGACGCGGTCGCCAGCGCCAAGAGCATGGCCGACATGAAAGAGCCGGCTGCACTCCCGGACATGAAGGCGACCCTGGTCGATCCGGCTGTCGAGAAAATGACCGCCTACGCCAAAGGCCTGTATGAGTTGTCGGCCGCCACCCAGACCCAGTTCTCCAAGATGATCGAAGAGCACATGACTCTGGTAAACAACCAGATGGTGTCGATGCTCGACGCCGCCGCGAAGAACGGCCCGGCCGGGAGTGACCTCGCGGTGTCGGCGATGAAGTCGGCGCTGGCAGCGGCAAACTCGGCCTACGACAACATGTCCAAGGCGACCCGGCAGGCCAGCGATCTGGCCCAGTCCAATCTGGCGACGGTCACCGAAACCACGAAGAAAAAAGTCGCCTGAGTTTTCGCTGTGCAGTATCGCGAGCGGGGAGCCATCGCAGGCGGGGACAGACCCTGAGGGTCTGTCCCCTGGGCTTGGTCCGCTGGGCCTGTCCACTGAGCGTTGCGCCGTCAGCGCCGTCAGCGAGGCCCGCCTTTAAAGCTGCCACTGACTTCAACCTCGCCCGGTGACGGCAACTTCCGTCGCAGGGCGTTTCGCTTTCAACGGGCCGCCGGCCGCGGCAAGTCCGCCGCGGCAGTGCGAACACGGTTGCGGCCTTCACGTTTGGCGACCTGCATCGCGCCCTCGGCAAGATGTGCCAGCGCCCCGGCCTCGCGGAGCGCGCTGTCGCCGGTGGCCACACCGATCGACAGAGTGAGCAGTGCGCCGGCCTGCCCGGTCGGCGATGCTGCGCCGAACCCGCCCTCAACGGTGGCGCGCAGCCGCTCCGCGCAGGCCACAGCGTCCGGACGATCGGTCTGCGGCGCGATCACCATGAATTCGTCGCCGCCGATCCGGCACACGGTGTAGTTCGCGGGAACCGACTCGCGTAGTGCCACGGCCAGCGTTGACAGCGCCTGATCGGCAGCGCTCGGACCAAGCAGGACGTTCATCCGGCGAAAGTGGTCGGTACCGATGACCAGGCAGGACAGCGGCTTGTGCTGCGGTTCCGTCCTGCCCCACGCCTTTGCGAGGCAATCGAACGCCAGCTTGCGATTGCCCAGCCCGGTCAGGGCGTCGGTCAGCGCGGCGCGCTGCACCCGGCGGCTCGCAACCTCCAGATCGGCCTCGAGCTTACGGCGCTCGCTCTGGCTGCATTGCAGCGCGTTTCGCAGCACCAGTGCGCGGCGCGCCGCGCGCAGGCGAAGGTCGAGCATCGCGGCATCGACCGGCGGGCAGAGAAAGTCGTCCGGGCCAGCATCGACACCGCTGACCGGCACCCGATCCAACCCCAGCTTTGGATCGGTCAGCGGTCCGGCCACCCGAGTGCCGAGCAGATAGATTTGCTGCCCGAGCGAAGTCGCGCGCAGGGTCGCACAAAGACTCGTGGCCCCAGTGGCCTCGCCCGCAAGATCGACGATCACCACGTCGGGCGACTCGGTGAGTGCGGCGCCGATCGCCGACTTCGCATCTGCATGAGACGACACCCGATGCCCGAAGCCGATGAGCATCTCGCCCAGCCCGGTACGCACTTCCGCATGGTCGCTGACCACGATGACCTTGAGCGGCGGCAGCAGCGCCGGCACAGCCGCCGCCCCCGGCGACGAATCCGCGCCTGCTGCCAGCACGGTTACCGGCGTGGGCGGCAGCGCAGCGGTATCCAGACGCGGCGGCGTGCCGGTTCCTACGCCGAGAACCTCGCCCCAGCGTTGCCATCCTTCGCCGACGGTGTCGCACATCTGAGCGAGTTCCACCGAATCGATGGCCAGCGCCGCAGCGCGAACCAGCATCGGCGGCACGATCCGCTTGCGCGTCTCGATGTCGGCAACGAAGTACTGCCCGACGACACGGGCCAGCGAAACGATCTCGCACAGTTGTTGGGCGCGTCCGCTGGCCGGAAAACCGGTGCGTTCCGGCTGCTCGCTGTGGAACACCGCGTCAACGCAGATGGCCGGCAATCGCCAGTCCTCCAGCATCGCTGCGCTGAGTTCCAGATGATCTGCCCCGAACGCTTCGCGCTCGGCGGATGCCAGCTGGATGCCAACCGCGCCGCTCTCCAGGATCGTCGAGAAGCGCTCTGGATGAAGTGAGGCGATCGCCAGAGTCCCGATATCCGCAAGCAGCCCGCAGGTAAAGCTTTCCTCGGGCGCAAGAACCTTTACCCGACAGGACAGGCTCTCGGCAGCCAGCGCGGTGGCGAGCGACCGGGACCAGAAACGCGGGTAGTCGAACCCGACACAGGCCCCCTCTCGGCTCCCATGAAGCACCGAAAAGCCAAGGCAGAGCTGGCGCACGACCGCGAAGCCGAGCCGCTTCACAGCATCGGGGATCGCCACCGTCGGTCTGGCCGGACTGGACAGGGCCGAGTTGGCGAACTTGACCAGGCGCCCGGCCAGCGCAGGATCGGCCTGCAAGGCATGCGCGAGCTGCGCGATCGTTGCGCTATCGCTCTGGGTGAGGCGCAGGATTTCGAGCGCGACCCCGGACGGGCTGGGCAGCGCGCCACTGGCCTTCCACTGCTCGAAACTGGCAAAGCGGTAACTCATTCGGTCGATCTTCCTGCCTGCATGCGGACAGCGCGCCCAGGCCACACACGGGCTGGGCGACAGGGCGTTATCGACCGGCCGACTCATCAACTTGAGCGGTGGTGGCGCCACCCGCACGGGCGGCCGACCGTTTGCTGAAAAGCACAGCGAGTAGGGTCGGATGCCAGACGCGCGGCGCGCAGACCGGGGAAAAGGGTCAGCAGACAGGGCATGGGGACAGGCGACAGACCCTGAGGGTCTGTCCCCGCCATTGCCACCTGTGGGCTAACGCGCGGGCTTCAGAACGGCCGGCAGCGGATAGTCCGGCCAGACCTTCCGGAACTCGGCCAGGGCGAACTCGGCGTCTTTCTCCCGACCCGCCCGGCGCAGTTCCAGAACCTCAGCCAGCCATTTTTCCGGATCACGGGCGGATCGGCCAGCCACCTCGGCTGAGCGGGGCGCTGGCGGCGAGGGCTTGGCCGCCACCCGCGGCTCGGCCCTGCCGGTCGATTCGGACACCGCCGGCGCGGGCGACGCGGGTGGCGCCACCCGCTGCTCCACCTCTGCAGCGGAGGCAGACGGACGCGCCACGGCATCGGCGGCCTGCCGGCCCGCGACCTGGGCTGGCGACTGGGCAGAATCGGCGACGGGGGCCTGAGCTCTCGTCATAGGCGTCCCGGGCCGGTCGCTGGGCTTGTCGATCGGCTTTTCGTTCTGCGCCTCGGGCGCAGAGGCCAAGGCCGGACCGCGGTTGGCCGCGGCCGTGCCAACGGCAGCCACAGCCGGGCCAGGAACTGCAGCTGCGGCCGCAGCAGCAGGCGCCGCCTGCACTGCACGCGCGGCGGGCGCGCCTGCCACGGATGAGGCGGCCTCGGTCCGCGTCAGCGGGCCACTGCTCGGTTCGACCGGCGCTTGCGCAGTGCGCTTGTGATCAGCGCCCCGTGAGATCTCGCTCGCATTGAACGCCGGCTCCGCCACTGCCGAGGGTGAAGGCACGCCTGCCCCCGGGACCGGGCGTGGCAGTACGTCGATACGCGCCTCGGGGTACGCCGAAGGCGGCGCCGGAGGCACGCTGACCACTGCACCGGACGACGCTGAAAGCGGCGCCGGAGGCACGCTGACCACCGCACCGGGGGACGCCGAAGGCGGCGCCGGAGGCACGCTGACCACTGCCCTGGGCTCCACCGAGCGGTGCTCCTGCTCGACCAATGTCGTCACCGACACGGTCAGCACGATCATCGCCGCCGCAGCCATCGGCACCGCGGCACGCTGCCACCACGGCCGGAACTGGGGAGCGCTCTCGCGGTCCGGGGCGCCGCCCGCCACGACCGCACTGGCCTCGCCAGCGCCGCTGGACGACAGCGCGCGAGGACCGGCGAACACAGCCCGGCGCGCGGCAGCCCGGATCGAGGCATCCAGCGCCGCCGAAGGCACCTCATCTGCCGCAGCGGACTGCGCACGCAACGCCTGAGCGATCGGCGAGCCCGGATCGACCCGACGCTCGATGACGGCGCCAAGCTCACTCTCCACCGACTGCCCGGCCGCAGCAGCGTCCGGCGTCCGGTCGATCTGACCCGTGTTGTCCGGCCGCGAGGCCGGGCCCGGAGGCAACTCGCCGGGACTCATGGACTCACCCCGCCTGCGCTCCCGCTACGGCCTTGCGCAAGATCCGGCTTGAACTGTGCACGCAACCGGGAAAGCGCATAGCGCAACCGGCTCTTCACTGTCTCGCGCGGGGTTCCGGTCAGCGCGGCGATCTCCTCCAGCGACAACTCGCCCTCTGCATGCAGCAGCAATGCCTCACGCTGGACGAATGGCAGCGCCGCAATGGCGGCGCGCAGTTCGCGCGCGCTGTCGACACGCTCGATGATCGCCAGCGGCTGCTGTTCTGCCGCAGAGGCGAGGCTATCGGCAATCGCGCTGCCCGGCCCGCAGGGCTCGTCGTCCAGAGAGGCAGTGACATCGTCATGCGAGCGGCGCAGGATGTCGATCACCCGGTTGCGCGCAATCTGGAACAGGAAGGTGCGGAACTTCGCGCTCGGCTGATAGCGCGCGCGCGAATTGATCAGGTTCATCCACACATCCTGGAAGATCTCGTCGGCTTCGCCACGATTGGCGCACTGGCGCAGGATGAACCGGTACAGCCCGGCCCGGTGCCGCTCATAGAGCTGGTCGAAAGCGGCGGCATCCCCATCGCGGTAGCCGAGCATCAGCGCCTCGTCCGCCAGGGGCGGCTCCGGCTCGATGTCCGCAAACGCACCCTCTGCCCTGGCGCGCACCGTATCGACAGCGTCGGTCATGGCACGCAGTGTAGCCGAGGCCTCATGGCGCATCGTTCCCGCCTTGCACGCCAACCGCTGCCGACACGTTGTGCACTGGGTCTCAGCGCGCCGGCGGATCAGCGACGAAGCCGGGAAAGGCCTGCGGCGCGCGCGCCACTGCTGGCGGTGGCACCGGCACGATGCCGCGCGCGATCAGGTTGGCACGGCTGTCGTAGAAGATGGTGATCGTCTCGTCCGGTGTGTTCGACGCGCGCTCGAAACTGGTGTGCTGGGTCGACGAGAATTCGGTGCGTCCATGGCCGGTGCCAAGCGGGCTGGCCGCGATCCGCCGCTCGGCGCTGTCGCTACGCTCGGACCGGGCCCGGTCAACCATCGGGGCTTCCGCTTCGGAAAACGGCGCGGCGCCCGCAGGCGAGCCGGGCGAAGCAGGGGAAGCAGGCATCGGAAGCTGCGCCCGCCCGGCGCTGCTGCCCGCCGCGCTCTGATTCTCGGCAACTGGCGGAACCGTACGCGGCGCGAACGTCAGCGGCGGCGGATCGACCCGGCGCCGGAACACCGCGACGCCGATCACGCCGACATTGGCCGGGCGCCCGGTGCGGGCAGCATAGGAGTCCGCCAGGGAAGTGAAGTAGAACGCCGCGGTACGCTCCAGATCCTTGCGCCAGCCGCGAATCTCCGCGTTCTGCCGGGCGGCGAACACATAGCCGGTCTGGTCAGGCGCGGCGGTCTGCCCGGACACCGCGTTCACGCCATCGACCGACAGAACCGACAGCAGGTCGGCACCAGTGCGATTGCGCAGCATGACCGAGTACTCGTTGCCGGGCGTGCCCACCACATAAAGCTGGCCCTGGTGCCGGTACACCGGCAACTCGCGATTCTGTGTGCGATCGAACACCTGCACCTCCATCAGGCGCCCGCCCGCCCAGGCTGGCGGGACCATAAGGGCGGCCGAGGTCAGGGCAGCCGCAACCACATGCAGGGCGGTGGCCAGGCCAAGAGTTTTCCGGGCCTGGGTGGGTCGCAGGGGCGTTGATGGCCGAGGTGGCGTTGCTGGCGTTCTGGTCATTCGAGTCTCCTTGTCCGGTGGGGATGGAGACTGAAACGCAGCCCGTCGGGGAACGGGGTCGAGCGGTCGCTGACCGGTCAGTCGAGCGCGAGCGTCGCCCTGGGTTCGAAGGTGAACCCCTGGCGCGTCACCCCGTCGCGCAGGAAGGCCAGCGCGTGCTCGGCCAGTGCCGCATCGCCACGCACACCGAGCTCGATATACGGCCGCTCGCCGATCCTGGGCAGGCTGAACAGCTTCATCTGCGGATACGCCGCGATGCAGGCATTCATCAGATCGATCAACTGGCTCTCGCCGGCCCCGAGCACCAGGATCGCAACATCTAGCTCGGGCGCGCGGGCCAGGTGGGGATAGACCGTATCGAGCACCCACTCGAGCATCGGCCAGGCCATCTGCGGGAACCCAGGCACGAAGTGGACGTTGCGGTAGGTGAATCCGGGAATCCGGTTGTACGCATTCGGGATGATCGAACTGCCCACCGGGTAGGTGCCCATCGCCAGCCGGTGGGCGGTCACTTCACCGCCAAAACGCGCCCGGATCTCGCGTTCTGCATCCGGGTGCAGCGCCAGCGCGACTCCGCCCGCCTGCGCGGCACATTGCCGGGTGTGATCGTCCGGGGTGGCGCCGATGCCACCGAAAGAGAACACGATGTCGTCGCTGGCGAACGCATGCGCCAACGCAGCGGTGATGCGCGCCGGCTCGTCCTGAAGACAGGTTGCCCAGGTGAGTTCAAGGCCACGTCTGCCGAGTGCGGCGACCAGGGTGCTGAAATGCTTGTCCTGCCGCTTGCCGGTGAGGATCTCGTCACCGATGATGATGCATCCGAACGCCATGGCCTGGGCACCGCCCCCTGAACGATTTTTCG
>Ga0335394_10007454_pt1 | contig 12371 bp, 9 predicted proteins | sample MAT03_FD_205741 | JGI IMG/M metagenome (GOLD analysis project Ga0335394, IMG submission 205741) | Freshwater microbial communities from Lake Fryxell liftoff mats and glacier meltwater in Antarctica - MAT-03 (spades assembly) (version 2) ... | reverse complement strand
CGCCATGCATTCGCGTTCAAAATCACCGGGGCAGAGGTGCGATAGCCGAATCAATTTCCCCTGGTCGCCAGTCAGTGCTCTGTAAAAACGTCCTGTTTTCACCGAGTGTCGCGGGATTACGGTGCATGCCTCCGTAAGCTTACGCTCGTTGAAATATCGCCTCGACCGCTGCCATCGCGCCCACCCAAATCCAAGCACCCAGCGGCTGCACCACTCACGGTTGATCGAGGCATCTTCACATCGCCATTGCATGGCCGTCTCAGCTCGCTATGGCGCGCTTGCCCAAGGGTATGAACTCGGAAAAACGACCACCGCACAAATCCCGTGCGGCACGGAAAACGAAGGGGATTCTCGGTGTTTCCAAGAAGAAAGGAATGGTGCGCGATACAGGGTTCGAACCTGTGACCCCTTCCGTGTCAAGGAAGTGCTCTACCACTGAGCTAACCGCGCAACGACGCACAAACGCTATTGAACCGGGCCTGACTCGACAAGGACAAAACCTTCGCCAATTCGGGCCCGCGGGCCAGGGCGGAATCAGCTTTCAAGGGGGTAGCCCGACGCTTGGGCTGGCCTCTGGGGCAGGAACCTGGATCAATGGGGACGGGACGGGCAACTTTCAACGCGCAAGTTGCGCCCGCCAGAAGGCAGCCAACCCGGGGCGGCGGGCGCAAGCCTCGTTGCCGAGGTTTGAGTTTCAGCGGCGGGCTTCAGCGGCAAGCGGCGGGCGATACACGCGGAGCGTGCGGATGGGCGTCGCCTGGGTGCCGGAGACTTCCAGCGTGTGCCGCGTGTTCGGCAACCCTTGCGCCAGCGTCACCGCGGACTCAGTGGCGAGGTTCGCCACGCCAGGCGAAAGGAACTCTTCCACGAAGCGCGGCACGACGCTCCATCTCACGGTGAAGTGCTCCGGCACGGGCTTGATGCCCGCAAGGCTCAGGGCGTAGGCCACATTCCAGTCGTTCTTTTCGATGACCACCCGCCCAGACTTCGAGACAAACTTCTGGTCGCTGCGGCCCTCACCGTCGGAGCCAGTCTTCGAGCCGTTGAGAGTGAAGGTGAACCGCTTCTCGTCGGCGGGATCGGTGCGCACTTCGAGGGTCCAGTCTTCCACGAGCAAGGGATGCTCCGAGCCGATGGGCGCGATGACCGGCCACTTCACTGGCCACTTGCCCTCCGGCTTGGTCACCGCGCGTGTGAACCCGTAAAGCTCCGCAAACTCAGAGGGTTTGCGCCCATCCAGACGCACGGCAGCAGGCGGGGCCGCGCCCGGTTCACAAATCGCTGCCACGGTGCTGCCGACGAAATCGAGCCGCAGCTTGCCGTCGGTCCAGCGCACGTCCTTGCCCACCGCGTAAGTCTTCACCCAATCCTCGGCGGGCGACGGGCCGAGCTTTGGGTCGTAGCGCAAATAGGCCTTCACGCACTCAGCCATGAACCACTCGCCGTGCGCGTTGAGATGCACGCTGTCGCGCAGCAGGGCCTTGGGCTCGAGCTTGTGCTCCGTGAGATACGCCTTCCACAGCGCGCGCTGGTCTCACAACTCCGCGTCGTATTTCTTGGCGAGGGAAGGCAGCCAGTTGTGGTTCATAAAGGCGTCCCAATGCTGGCCGGCGGGAGGCAGCTTCGCGGGGTCGGTTTCCTCGGTGAAATCCGCCGGCTTCGTGACGTGATCGTTCTGCATCAAAATCTCCGCCGTCGTGCGCTCGCGGGTACGGCGGAGGATGTCTTCATATTTGTCGTGCGCGCCATAGACGTGGAAGATGAGCAGGTCGGGCTGGAACGGATAGAGGTCCGTCTCCGCCGTCTTGAGGAGCATCTGCGAGGCAAAGCCGCCGAGCGCGCGGTTCTCGATGATGAGGTTGGCGTGGGGGAAGCGCCGCCGCAAATCCTCCTCGACGAGCGTCGCCCATTTCTGCTCGGTGATGGATTGGCCATAGAACAGGATGCGCACTGTGTTCCGTTGCTCCGGCGTGCTGGTGGCGAGCAGCCGCATCGTGCGCTGGATGTTTTTTCCCCAACCGCTCGCGTCGGGGAACCGCGCGGGCGGGTAGGCCGGCGGCTCCGCGCAGGAGACAGAACAGGAAGCCAGCGTGACCACCGTGGCCAGCACGGCGGCCCAGCGGCCCAAGAAATGACTTATTTGCAGCATAGGGATAGGAGGGCTTCGACTCAGAGTCGGGACTTTCAATCGCGGTGTCATGGTCGGCGCAAGCGTCTTCCTGCGCGTGCCTGGCCGCGTTTGCGGGCGGGCCGCAGCGGGATTGATTCCGCCGGCGACTTACCAGTCAGCCACTTGGTAATCTTTCAGAAACTTGCCCCAAATGTGCTGACCCGTGTTGAAGCCGCTGATGATGGGATCCACGATGCGCGCCGCGCCGTCCACGATGTCCAGCGGCGGGTGGAAATGGTGCATCGCGACCTTCGCCGCCGCCACGGCCGCGGGGTCTTCGTCTGTCACCCAGCCCGTGTCCACGCTGTTCATGTGGATGCCGTCGGTGTGGTAATCCGTGGCCGAGGTGCGGGTCATCATGTTGAGCGCGGCCTTGGCCATGTTGGTGTGCGGATGGCGCGTCGTCTTGGCGATGCGATAGAACTGGCCCTCGACGGCGGAGACGTTGACGATGTGTTTGTCGCGCTCCGCCGTGCGCAGCAGGAGCGACTTGAGCCGGGCGTTGAGGATGAACGGCGCGATGGCGTTGACGAGCTGGACTTCGAGGAGTTCCACCGACGGCACTTCCGCCAAGGTGAGCCGCCAGGAATTGCGCTCGCGCAAATCCACCTGCTGCAAGTCCTGATCCAGCCGGCCCTCGGGGAACAAGTCCTTCTGCGCCGCGAGTTCGTCCGGCAGCATCGGCACCTGCGAGAGCTCGGCCGCGTGCGTCAGCCCGGCGACTTCTGACAGCCGCCGCTGCGCCAGCGCGGCCTGGCCTTCCGGCAACAGATGGTAGCCGCGCAAGCCTTCGTACGCGCCGAGCAGCCGGCCCGCTGCTGGCGGCAGCGTGCTGAGCGGACCGGTTTCGCGCGCCAGCATGTGCTGATAGAAATCCGGCGGGCGCCGCACCGTCTGACAGGCGTTGTTGATGATGAAATCCAACCGCGCCTCGGTCTTCAACAAGTGCTGGCAGAAGGCTTCCACGCTGGGCGTGTGGCGCAGGTCGAGGCCGAAGATTTCCAGGCGCGAACCCCATTCTGCAAAGTCCGGCTCCGCCGCGTAGCGCGCCGCGGAATCGCGGGGGAAGCGGGTCGTGACGATCAGGCGCGCGCCGCAGCGCAGCAGCTTGATGCCGGCCTGGTAGCCGATTTTCACGCGCCCGCCAGTGAGCAAGGCGACGCGCCCGCGCAGGTCGGCGAGTTCGTGCCGTTTGCGCAGATTCAGTTCCGCGCACGGCGGGCAGAGTTGGTCGTAGAAGGAGTGGATTTGCGAGTAATCCTTCTTGCAGACGTAGCAGTGCTGCGGCTCGACGAGCTCGCGCAATTCCTCGCCGACCGGCACGTCTTGCGGCTCAAAGCCGGCGGGCGGAAACACATTGGGCGTGGTGAACACCGGCGCGCTGCGCAGCTTGCGAATGCCGGTGTTCGACAGCACGCGCTGGTCCTTTTGCACCCGGGTGGCCTTGCGATGACGCCGCTGCTGCTTGATCAGTTGGCGGCGCTGCTGGACGTCGGGCGCATAGACCTCGCCCGCCGCCGTCAGCAGTCGCGTGCGTTCCTCGACCGGGATTTCGCTGAGCAGCGCGCGGTCGCGGGCAACGGCTTCGAGCACGGCCGTGGCGGCGCGCAGACGCGCGGCCAGCGAGTTATCGGTCGCAGCTTCGGCGACCACGGGGACGGGTGAAATGGGAGCGGGTGACATCAGTGTTCGCTGCGGCAAGGCGGGCCATCGTGGGGCCAACTCACCGCGACAAGGGCGGCGAACGTATCGCCCTGCGTCTGCGCGTCAAGGCACGCCCCCGGCGGCAGGGCGAGCATGTCCGGTTGCCGGTTGACGGGACTTCCCAGTCCCCGGTGCTGCTGCGCTGCCATTTAGTTAACCCGTCCGCCGAGGCGCTTGCTCCTGCTCCTGCTCTTGATCCTAATCTCAGCGCACCGAAGAAGATTACGATTAAGAGCAGGAGCAAGCGCAAGCGTCGGCGCCTGCCATCACGGCTCCCCACTTCGGCTTCGCGCATTGCGCCCACCCGACCGCTGCTGCCACCATCCCGACCCGCAATCCACCGAACCACCGCATGGCTGCACCCGCTCCCGCCGACCACCGCTCCGCCGGTTTCCTTGCCCAGTTCACCATCCTGGGCGGGGCGGTGCGCGAACTCTGGGTCACCTTCGGCATCAAGCTCCTCGGCATCGTCGCCTACAGCACCATCAACAAGACGCTGGTGCTGTGGCTCTCCTACGACCTCGGCTACAGCGACACCCAGGCTGGCTTCATCGTGTTCGGCTGGTCGGCGCTGATGACCTTGTTCACGGTGCTGGTCGGTTCGCTCACCGATGCCATCGGGCTGCGCAAGGCCTTCCTGCTCGGCGTGTGGGTCTGCATTTTCGCCCGGGTGGTGCTGGCCTTCACCTCCTCCCGCTGGCTGGCGCTGGGCTTCGGACTGGTGCCGCTGGCGCTCGGCGAGGCGCTCGGCACGCCCGTGCTGGTGGCAGCCATCCGGCGCTATTCCACCACTTCGCAACGCTCCATCTCCTTCTCGATTTTCTACGCCGTGATGAATGTCGGGTTTCTGGCCGCCGGCTTCCTCTTCGACTACGTGCGCCAGACGCTCGGCGAGCCCCACGGGCATCTGATGCTGCCCTGGCTCGGCGTGGAACTGCCCACCTACCGCGTGCTGTTTCTGGGCAGCCTGGTCCTCGAACTCGGCCTGCTGCCCTTGATCTACTTCGGCATCCGGGGCGGCGTCGAAGCCACCGATGAAGGCGTCAAGATCACGCCGGAAGTGCCGAAATACCCGCGGGAAAACCTCTTCAACTCGCTGCGCCTCTCCGCCCGCGATGCCCTGCGCGACACGGCCAGGATCTTCGCCGGGCTGTGGCACCAGCCGGGATTCTACAAGTTCCTGGCCTTCCTCGGACTGGCGGCGTTTGTGCGCTTAATCTTCCTGCAAATGGACTACACCTTCCCGAAATTCGGCCTCCGCGAACTCGGCCTGGGCGCGCCCATTGGCAAGCTCTGGGGGCTGAATTCCCTGTTCATCATCTTCCTGGTGCCGGTCGTGGGGGCGCTCACGCAACGCATCTCCGCCTACCGCATGGTGATGGTGGGCAGCGCCATCGCCGCCGGCTCGGTTTATCTCATGACGCTGCCGCCGGCGTGGTTCCAAGCGCTGGCCGATGGCTGGCTGGGGCATTGGCTGGGCCACGGCTATCTCGGTCTGACGGGGCCGGTGCATCCCTACTACATCGTGATCTTTCTCTACACCGTGTTGCTCTCGGTCGGGGAGGCCATTTACTCGCCGCGGCTCTATGAGTACGCCGCCTGCATCGCGCCGAAAGGTCAGGAAGCCTCCTACATGTCCATCTCCTACCTGCCGTTCTTCCTCGCCAAGCTGCTGGCCGCCAGTTCCTCCGGCCTCCTGCTCCAGCGCTTCTGCCCCGAAACCGGCCCGCGCAACCCGGCCCAACTCTGGCTCATCATCGCACTCATCACGACCATTGCCCCGGTGGGTCTGATCACCCTGCGCCGGTGGATTCGCGTGCGCGAAGCGGGCCGGAGTGACTGAAGGCAGCGCCCGCCGCTCGCGCCCGGAAACGTCAGGCGCCAACTCAGCCGGGTTCGAGCCCCCCCCGCACCCGTCCGGCGCTGTCGCCGGAAAAAGCCCGCACCAAGCGAGGCCGGCGCGCACGATAATTCGCGCCGCCGAACCGGGAAAACCGTTGCGCCGGAACCGCTTTTCCTTTAACCAAACACTCATGCGTTTTGCCAAACGTTCCGCGCTTCTGTGTTTCACCGCCGCCGGCCTAGGTGCCCACGGCGCCAGTGCTGCCCAAAAGGCTCCCATCTTTCAACCGCTGCCGACGCCCGCCACCACCTCTCCCGAGGTCGAGCAGGCACGCGAGTCCTTGCGTCGAACCATCGCCTTGACGGAGTCCCGCGTGGTGGCCCCTGCCGGGCAGGCCGCCCCGGCCTCCGCCGAGGCCATGGAGCAGATGCGGCGGGACTTGCAGCAGCGCATCACCGCCTCGGAATCCGCCCTGCAATTGGCCGCCTATCGTCCCGTCCCACCGCCAAGCCAGCCGACTGCCGCCGTCACCACCGCCCTCCAGCGCCGGCTCCAGCCGGCCCCCAAGGAAGTCCAACTCTCCGCCTACCGCCCCGTCCCGCCGCCCAGCCAGGTGGACCCCACGGTCGCCGAGAGCCTCCGTCGCCGGCTCAACCCGGCTCCGCCGCTGCCCTACACGCCGGCCAGTCTCAGCACCACCCCGCGTCAGCCGAAGGCCGCGCCCGCGCCCGAACCGGCTCGCGCCGCCGAGAAAGCCCAGGCCGGGGAAAAGGTCCGGATCGAAGCCCAAGGTCGGGCCAGGGAGCAGGCGCTGGCCGAGGAGAAAGCCCGCGCGACCGAACGCCCTCGCGCCGAAGAGAGGACGCGCGAAGAAAGAGCGCGCAAGGAACTCGCCCGCCAGCAGGAAATCACCGTGGCCGCCCAGGAAGCGGAGGCGCGGCGCGCGGCCGAGGCAGCCCGGGTGCAAGCCGCGAAAGATGCGGAAGCCGCGAAGCAGGCGCAGGCAGAGTTGTCCAAGCGCACCGCCGAGTTGGAGAAGCGGAGCCGCGAGCAGGAAGTTGCCGCCAAGCAGGCCCAGCAAATCGTCACCGAGCAGGAGCGCAAGACAACGCTGGCGGCTGAAAAGGAGCAGAAGCGTCTCGCCGCTGCCGCCGCCAAGCAAGCGGAGGTGGATCGCAAGCTGGCCGCGGAAGCCCAGAAGAAAGCGGAGGCCGAAGCCAAGCAGCAGGCTGCACAAGCCGCCAAAGCGCAGAAGGAAGTCACCCAGCGCGCCGAAGCTGCGGAAAAGCAGGCTCGCGCCGAAACCCAAAAGGCCGCCGCTGCGGCCGCCAAATCCTCGGCGGCTAAGGCCGTCGCTGCGAGGCCGGCGTCCAAACCTGCGACCGCCAAGTCTGGCGCCGTGGCCGCGCCCGCAACCTATCGCCCGCTGGACGTGCCGCCCCCGCCGCTCACCCCCGCGCAGTTGGAGCAACTCCGCGTCCTCGACGGTCGTTACAAGGCCGACCTCGTCACGCCCGAGGAATACCAGAAAGAGCGCGCCAAGATTATTAGCAAGTAACCGCCCCGGAACCTTTCCCGCCCGCCGGGCCAGTCCGCCCGGCGGGTTTTTCGCTGCCTAGCCTCCTTCATCCCGCACCCATCACCCATGCACTGTTTCCGCTACACCCAGGGCCGCCTCACCTGCGAAGGCGTGGCCATTGAAGCGCTCGCCCGCAAGCACGGCACGCCGCTGTTCGTGTATTCCCAGGCCACGCTGAGCCAGCATTTCAAACGACTCGACACCGCGCTCGCCCCGCTGGACCACCTGGTGTGCTACGCCGCCAAGGCGAATTCCAATCTGTCGGTCCTGCGCGCGCTGGCCGGGCTGGGCAGCGGCTTCGACATCGTCAGCGGCGGTGAATTGCAGCGCGTCCTGGCCGCCGGCGGAGAGGCTTCGCGATGCGTTTTCGCGGGTGTCGGCAAAACTGAGGAAGAAATCGCGCTGGCATTGCAGGCAGGCATTTACTGCTTCAACGTCGAGAGTGAGCCGGAGTTGGCCCGCATCAATCAGGTCGCCGCCCGGCTCCGCAAGACCGCGCCGGTCGCCGTGCGCGTGAACCCGGATGTCGCCGCGGGCGGTCATGCGAAGATCACTACCGGCACTTACGAGAACAAGTTCGGCATCGCCTACGAACAAATCGAAGGCGTCTATGCCCGCGCCAGCAAGCTGAAGCACCTCTGGCTGCGCGGCGTGCAGATGCACATTGGCTCGCAGATCACGACGGTGGCTCCGTTCGCCGAGGCCGTGGCGAAGATGGTGCCGCTGGCCGGGCGGTTGAAAGCGCAGCACGGCATCGAATTCGTCAGCATCGGCGGCGGCTTGGGCATCGTTTATCAGCCGGCGCTGGCGAGTGGTTCGCCCCTCTGGTGGGAAACCGACGCCGCGCGCGACCTGCTCACGCCCGCCACCTACGCCGCGAAACTGGTGCCGCTCCTGCAACCGCTTGGCCTGCGTGTCCTGCTTGAACCCGGCCGCTACATCGTCGGCAACGCCGGCCTCCTCGTCACCCGCGTCGAGTTCGTAAAGCGCACCGGGCAGAAGAATTTTGTCATCGTGGACGCCGCCATGAACGACCTCATCCGCCCAGCGTTCTACGAGGCTTACCACGAGATCGTTCCCGTGCGCCGCAGCCGCGCCGCGACGGTCAGCAGCGATGTCGTTGGGCCGATCTGCGAGTCGGGCGACTACTTCTGCAAGGATCGCCCGTTGGCGCGCGTGCAGGAGGGCGATTACCTCGCGTTGCTCAGCGCCGGCGCCTACGGCTCTGTGATGGGCTCGAACTACAACAGCCGTCCGCTCGCGACCGAGGTATTGGTCAACGGCAACAAGGCCGCCGTCGTGCGCGAGCGCCAGGAAGTGCCCGCCATCTGGGCGGGGGAAAAGATTGCTGCGTGGCTGAAGTAGCGGGCGGGCGCGACGAACAAATGTGGGGCTGAGTTCGCCGCGGATGCGGGCTGGGCTGTTTCGCGAATCGCGCCTGCGCGGGCAGGGCAAATGGTGCCCACTGCCAGCGCAAAAAAAGCTGCGTAAAGAAAGCTTGGCAGAGCTTCAAAGTGGGTTTATCAACAGCAATTCTGCTTGCGGCACAACGCCGTGAGAGAACCACCACCTGACCGGATACGATTATGAAAAGACAACTGTTTATCAGCCGCATCCTCAGTGGAGTACTTGCGCTGGGGATGCTCACCACCATCGCTGCCCTGGGGCAGCCGAACGACCCAACCGCTCTCAGCCGCGAGCAGCGGTTGGCCCAAGCCCGACAACGGGCGGAGGAAACCACCCGCTTCCTGAATCAAAAAATGGCGGAGGCCAAGGCGAAGGCGGATGAGTTGCGAGCCTCCAGACCGCCGGGCCTGGTGGCAGCGGCCGCCGTGAAACCCACCCCGCTGAAGATTCCTCCCGCGGAGCAGTACCTGCGAGGCGCGGACCTGGCAAAGTTCAACAAGGAAGCCCCGCAGCGGGCAGCCAAGGTCAAACGCTGGCCTACGCTGCTCGCCAAGGCCGATCTTTCGAACGCCCAGCCGAAGCAGCCCAAACCGCTGGTTCTTCCTCTCGGCGGAGTTCAGAAAGATCCCCCTCAAATGGACCCGAAGAATGGCCCTGAGGCTCCGAGGCTGATTCTTCTACAAGTTGACCAGATTTCAGCCGCAGGCGTCACCGATGTGTGGCTGATGGTCACCAACGCCCCGCTCGACCAGTGGTTCGACATTTTTGCAACGCCGAACCTTGGACCAAGTAGCTGGTTGTCTTGCCCGTTCTGGTTGGTGGCAGGCTACGGCACACCAGCGCAAATCTACTTGGCCCAACTCCCTGGCGAGCCTCTGCACTTTTTCTTTCGGGCAATCTTGCATCAGGATTCGGACTACGACGGCCTCTTGGACGGCTACGAGATTTGCGTTGTTAAGAGCGATCCCACCAACCCGGATTCCATGTTCTTGCGGGATGCCGACTGCAACGGAATTCCCGACTTCCCAAACGCTGGGGGCAACGGGATTGCGGACGGGGACGAGGACTTCGACGGCGATGGACTAAGCGATCTTCAGGAGCGTGAGCTGGGTACTAATCCCTTGGTGACTCAGGATAGCTCTGTGGATATCGATGGGGACGGCTTGCCGGACTGGGTCGAGGAGATGATCACGGACTGGACGCAGGATCCCGACCCTCAGCCCGCGGTTGATTCCGATAGGGACGGCGTTGACAACTTCACGGAGTGGACGATGAGGATGGACCCATCTTGGCCGGATCAGATTCTGCAAGACTACTCGCAGCTGCCAGATTATCAGCGTGCGGTCACAGAGACGAAGTTCAGTGTCTTTGCGCTCGGTGGCGCGACGAATTCACCGCTTGGAAATAACTCGACGCTCATGACCCTATCGGGTTTCGCGGGCACTTATGCCCAGCTATCAGTCCTCAAGGATGAGGCGGCTGACGGAACGCCAACACCTGGGACCGATACATTTGTATGGGGAGTCGCCTACCAAACACCACCTTTCCAAGATGGATGGGAAGCAACACCTACCCCAAACCCGGCAGACGGGGGCATTGAGTGGTTTGACCTACTGCTCCAGGCGACGGACTTGCTTGGCGATACTTGGGAGGATGCCAGGCTGTCGGGCAAGCTGGCGACGCTTTCCCAACAGACCCTTGTCCACCTTCAATACCGATGCACTTACCGAATATGGGTCCAAATGCGCCGGATACAACTCATTCAAACAGCGACTGTTGACACGCCGCAGGGTCTCACGCTTCGAACACGCCGTGCGTTGGCGATCGTTCACACGGAAGCGACCATCTTACGCTCGGTACACATCGAGTTAAAGACACGCTTCGTCACCTATAGCGGTTTGGCTAACTGTGGGCGGTTCGTGACCGCTGCCGGGAAGACTGCCTCGGTTATCAGTGCAGCCCGAACTTTCGTCAAAGACGTGCTACCTGCTGCTAAGGATTATATGAGAGACGTGCGACGGCGCTGCGACGGAAACTGGGATTCGGCGGCAGATTTGGCCGACCGGCTCTCAAACATGGTCGACAACGTCTTGGCTCCGCCCGGCACATATGCGCCACTGTTATGGACGTTCTGGTGGTTGCGATTGTTGCAGTACGACGGATGGAACACGTCCTGTTGAGAGAGATGACAGTGTTGGCTGTCCCGGCTCGTCCATAAGCCGGGGCAGTTTTAGTCCGCCAACATCGCTATCAAACATGAACAGTCAGAACGGAAAGCGCGACGGTTCTTGGATGACGGCCGTCTTATTGCCGCTGCTCGTAATTTCCTACGCAATTTCGGTCATTGTTTCGCAGCGCGTGCCAGGGCGTGGTTCGCACGAGGTCGTGGGCCCTGCTGCTGTTCGATACGGGCTTGGCACGCTGGGCCTCGCGCTCGCCTTGCATGCCTGGTACTTTGGAGCGTACCGCCGCATGCCTTTTATTCGATGGCTCCTGATCCTGCTCGGTGTGGTGGTATTCATTGGAGGGCTCTTGCCGTGGTAGTCCCATCCGCACAGCCTGCCGGCCTCCCACGCGGCTTCACACTGGTCGAGCTCCTGGTGGTCTTGGCCATCATCGCGGTGCTTGCGGCGTTGCTGGTGCCCTCTCTGGCGCAGGCTAAGGCCAGAGCCAAAGCCGCAGCCTGCGTGAGCAATCTCCGCCAGCTAGGTCTCGGCCTGAATAGCCATGTCTTGGAAGCCGGCAGCTACCCTGCTTGTCAACATACAGCCCCGAATATCCCGCTTCGCGCCACGTATGGCTGGCCAGTGGATTTGCTGGCGCAACTAGCCGGCAACCTCCGCGTGTTTCGATGCCCGGCCAGCGGTTCTGAATTCGAGTGGCCGACGAACGCCTCGCGGTACGGCCACGCCTTCCCGTACAACATAGACAGCAGCACCAAATTCAGTTACGGGTACAACCATCTCGGTACCGCGGGTGCCGACGGACTCGGACTCGGAGCCTGGGAGCCGCTGCCCTCCAGCCGCGTCGTGGTCCCCTCAGACATGATCGCCATTGGCGACTCAGACGGAGACGGCGGGGGGGATGGCGTGATACGGTTCCATCGTCCTATCGGATTTCCCGCAGTTTTGTTCCCACCCGGAACTCGGCATCGCGGCGGGGCCAACATCGTGTTCTGCGACGGGCATGTGGAGTGGGCCAAGCAAGCCAAGTGGATTGAGCGTTCCCCCGCCGCCGCCCGGCGTTGGAACAACGACCACCAGCCCCACTGGGAGACCTGGGGGCGTTAGTTCGGCTGCCCTCACGCATTGGCCGGCAGCACAAACCCCATGAGAAGGCTTCCCCTTCGGCAGACGGCCACCGGCTGCATCGTGATTGCCTGCTTGCTCGCTGCCTGCCTGTGGTTCAACCACGGCAGGGTAGGCCGGCAACTCGACAGCTACCGCAGCGTGCCGGTCTATGACAACGGCCTGCTGTTCTTCCGCAGCTACGGGAAGCACTACGCCCCGGATGGCTATTACTATGGTCAGAAGTGGCAGTGTGTGGAGTTCGTGAAACGGTTCTATCACCAGGCCAAAGGACACCGCATGCCGGATGTCTGGGGACACGCCCGCGATTACTTTGACCCGACGCTGCCCGAGGGTGCGATGAATCCGCGCCGTGGTCTC
>Ga0335394_10007450_pt1 | contig 12376 bp, 11 predicted proteins | sample MAT03_FD_205741 | JGI IMG/M metagenome (GOLD analysis project Ga0335394, IMG submission 205741) | Freshwater microbial communities from Lake Fryxell liftoff mats and glacier meltwater in Antarctica - MAT-03 (spades assembly) (version 2) ... | reverse complement strand
CGGGGAAACCCCTCCCCCGGCCCCTCCCCCAGGGGGGGAGGGGTGCCCGCGCAACTGACCCTCCTGTGACACCGCTGTGCCGGAGCCACGGGCCGATGAGTCGGTCGGCTCGTCCCCCCCCTTCCCTCTTAGGGAAGGGGGGCCGGGGGGGTTAGGTGCGTCCGCGCGTCCTCCAGCTTGAACGGGCGCGTGCGGGGAAACCCCTCCCCCGGCCCCTCCCCCAGGGGGGGAGGGGTGCCCGCGCAACTGACCCTCCTGTGACCCCCCTGAACCTGAAGCTGCGCCCGGCAAGGCACGCGGCTCGTCCCCCCCCTTCCCTCTTAGGGAAGGGGGGCCGGGGGGGTTAGGTTTCCCCGCACGCCCCGCTTCAAGCTCGGCGGTCAGCCCCACCGCGACTACCGCCCTCATCCCCGGCCGTATCATTCCTGCCACGTCCACTCCGTTCCCCGACACGTCCACGGCCGTCACCCGCGGTGCCGCGTCGAGTAGTCGTCCCACGTCGCCCACCGTCAGCCCGTTGTCCGCGACCTCCAGGCGCTCGACCCCCGCGAGCCACGGCGCCCCCGAAAGTTCCGCCGCCCCGTCGCACCCGATCGCGTTGCCGTTCAGCCCGAGTTCCCGCAGCCCGCCCAGGTACGGCGATCCCGCCAGCGACCGCGCCCCGGCGGGACCGATGCGGTTCCCCGTCAGGTCGAGCCGCCGCAGCGTCGCGAGGTGCGGACACACCGCCAGTTCGCCCAGGAACGGCTGCACGGCGACGAGGCGCACGTCGGGCCGCGACGAGCCGAAGGCGATGAAGGCCCGCCCGCTCATCACCGGGTCGTCGGACGGTCCTGTAGGCGGCTGGAAGGTCGTGGGGTCGTGCAGGTCGGCGGCGCGCGGCGCCCGGTACGACGGGAAACGGGCGATGCGCGCCAGCGCCGCGGCGGTCAGCCGCTCGAACGGGAACCGCCCCCGTGGGTGTGCGAGGCCGAACGACGGCATAGAACCATCCGGGATTCGGTGGGCCGACAAGCTACCGCCCCGCCGCCGCCGTCGTCAACTGCGAGCCGCCATGACCCCGTCGCCGCTGTTCGACCAGATTCAGGAAGCGGCCGCCGCCGTGCGTGCGAAATGGCCGCACACACCCGCGGCCGGCATCATCCTCGGCACCGGCCTCGGCAAGCTCACCGAAGACATCCAGGCCGAGGCCGTGCTGCCGTACGAGAGCATCCCGCACATGCCGCACTCGACCGCCCCGACGCACAAGGGGCAGCTCGTGTGCGGCACCCTGGAGGGGAAGCCGGTCGTGGCGATGGGAGGCCGCTTCCACTTCTACGAGGGGTGGAGCCTCCAACAGGTGACGTTCCCGGTGCGGGTGATGAAGGCGCTCGGCTGCGAGACGTTGATCGTGAGCAACGCCTGCGGCGGCATGAACCCGCAGTGGGGCAAGGGCGACCTGATGCTCATCGAGGACCACATCAACCTGCTCGGCGACAACCCGCTCATCGGCCCGAACGACGACCGCCTCGGCGAGCGCTTCCCCGACATGTGCCACGCCTACGACCGCGGGCTGCTCGCGCTGGCGAAGAAGCTGGCGCTGGAGGAGCAGATTACCTGCCACCAGGGCGTGTTCGTCGCGGTGTCGGGGCCGAACCTGGAGACGCGCGCCGAGTACCGTTTTCTTCGGCAGCTCGGTGCGGACGTGGTCGGCATGTCCACGGTGCCGGAGGTCATCGTCGCGGTCCACGCCAAGATGCGCGTCCTGGGCATCTCCGTCATCACCGACGTGTGCCTGCCGGACGCGCTGGAGCCGGTCAGCCTCGCCGAGATCGTGGCGACGGCGAACGTGGCCGAGAAGAAGCTCCGCCGCCTCGTCCGCCGCGTGGTCGCGACGCTGTGAAGGTCTTCGTCTACGAGTACCTGACGGCCCGCGGCGTCGGCAACGACCCGATGGTCCGTGAGGGCCGCGCCATGCGGGACGCGGTCGCCGCCGACTTCGCGGCGCTGCCGGGGTGCGAGGTCGCCACGCTCGACACCGACGATCCCGCCGCGTTCGCGGCCCGCGCCGCGGTCGCCGACTGGTCCCTTGTGATCGCCCCCGAGTTCGACGGCATCCTCTCGACCCGCTGCCGGTGGGTGCTCGACGCCGGCGGTCGCCTGCTCGGCCCCGACCTCGCGGCCGTGGACCTGACCTCCGACAAGCTCGCCCTCGCCGATCACTGGCGTACCCACGGTGTCGCGACGCCGGCGACGACCGACCGCCCCCCGACGGCGTGCGAGGCGTTCCCGGTGATGTGGAAGCCGCGCGACGGCTGCGGCTCGACTGCGACGTACCTCCTCCGCGACCGGTTCGAGCTGGCACGAGCCGTCGCGGCCGCGGAGTATGGCGGACCGATGATCCTTCAGGAATTCGTTCCGGGCATCGCGGCGAGCGTGGCGGTCCTGTGCGGGCCGGCCGGGAACGTGCCGCTGCTGCCGGCGGCGCAGCACCTCTCGGACGACGGCCGCTTCCACTACCGCGGCGGCGAACTCCCCCTGCCGGACGTGTTGGCCGCCCGCGCCGTCGCGCTCGCCGAACGGGCCGTCGGCTGCGTGCCGGGGTTGTGCGGCTACGTCGGCGTGGACCTCGTCCTCGGCGACGGGCGTGACGTGGCGGTCGAGATCAACCCGCGGCTGACCACGTCCTACATCGGGCTGCGGGCGCTGGCGGCGGACAACCTCGCGGGCGAGATGGTCCGCGTCGCAATGGGGGGCGTTCGCCGGCGGGTACGGTGGCACGACGGAGCAGTCCGGTTCACGTCCGACGGGCCGGTCGTCCGTGTGAAATCCGTACCGGGGTGATTGGCAACGCCGCGGCGCGGTGGTACGATGCCCCAGCAGTCCGACACGTCCAACCGCCCCGGTGCTGCCGTGCTGAACTCCGTGATGTCGTTCCTTACCACCCACATGAACCGCTGCATCGACGGGTGGCGGGCCGGGGACCGGGCCGCCGCGGACGAACTCATCCGCCGCACCCAGAACCGGTTCCGCCATCTCGCCGAGAAGATGTACCGCGGCTTCCCGAACGTCCGCGTGGTCGGCGAGGCGGACGACCTGTTCACCGTCGGGTGGATGCGCCTGCTCCGGTCGCTCATGAAGATCCGCCCGTTGAACACCAACCAGTTCTTCCTTCTCGCGGGCGTGGAGCTCCACCGCGAACTCCTCGACATGGCCCGCAAGGCCAAGACGCCGAAGTACCGGGTCCAGCCACTCGCGCTCGTCGGGTCCGGCGGCGATTCGTCGGTGTACCAGGTCGCAGGGCCCGTCGACCCGGCGGATAAAGTCGAAATGTGGGAGTGCTTCCACGAAGGTGTCGAGACGCTCGACAAGAACCTTCGGGATGTCGTGATCCTCCACTTCTACAACGACCTGCCCTACACGGAGATCGCCACGACCCTCGGGAAGCACGAGCGGACCATCCGCCGGTGGTGGAAGGACGCCTGCCTCGAACTCCGAGCCTACGTGCGAAGGATGATCAACCCCGAGTGGCTCAACCGCCCGGACTGAGCCCCGGTCCGTCCGACACCAGTACGCGGCCGTCGCCGGCGCGGCGGGTGAGCCCAACGCGGTCGAGGTACTCGCAGATCGGCACCGCAAATTTCCGCGTGGTCCCGAGCGCGTCGCGGATCGCCGCAACCGTCGCCCCGGGTGACGTACGGAGGAGCGCCGCCACCTTCGCCCGCAGTTCTGCTTCCACTGCCGCGTGCAGGTACAGGTCCGCGGCGAGCTTCACCAACTCCCCCTCGGCCACGGCCACGTCAAAAATATCGGCGATTGCGGCCGCGTGTCCGCCGGCGAACTCCTTCGGCTCCGGCGGGGTGAACCCGGCGGCGGCGTGCGCGGCCACGATCCGCTCCTTCAGCTTCCGCTGGTTCGCAGTCAGCTTCGGCTTGAAGTCCGCCCGCGCCACCCGCCGCCCGTCGCCGACGAGATGCCGGGCGCCGAGCAGCCGGTCGATCACGGCCTGCACCACCGGTTCGTCCGCGGCCGCGTGGAGTGCCGCGGCGAGCTTCTGCCGGTCGTGGCTGGTGTGGAGCGGGAACTCGGCGTGAAGCGCGGCGAGGGCGCGGAGCGCGGTCGCTTCCAGTTCCGCGACGCGCCCGGCGGCGAGCACCACGCGGCGACCCGGCGGCAGGCTCAGTTCGATCAATGCGCCCGCCGCGGCGACCAGGCTCGTCACGGCGCCGACGTCGGCCGCCGGGATGCCAGTGGTGCGCGGCAGGTCGTGCGGGTCGAGGCCGCGGCTGCCGGCGAACCACGCGGCGGCGGCGAGGCGGTCCGCGGGGTCGGGCGACTCCAGCCGCTCGACGTTCACGAGGGCGTCGAGGTGCCGGCGGCGGAGCTTGCGCGCGGCGGGCTGGAGCACGGCCCCGCCGCCGAGGGTGTGTTCGGCCGACGAGTCGCGGACGACGAACGGTTGCCCCCACGCGGCCGTGACGGGCTCGGCGAGGAACAGCTGCGCCAGGGCGGCGCCGCCGGGTTCGACGCGGTCGACGTCGAGGAGCGAGACGGCCCCCATGACCTCGGCCGTGCCGACGTGAACGCGGACCGGCAGGCGGTGCTTCAGCGGCCGCGGCGCCCCGCGGGCGGCGCGCAACCGAACGGTGAGGACGGTGGACGGCACGACCGCGCCCGCGGCGGCGAGTTCCTGCCCGCGGCGGACGCGGTCGTGCGGCACGCCGGCGAGGTTCACCGCCGCCCGCTGGCCGCGCCCGACCTCCGCGACCGCGGCGCCGTGGTGGTTCAGCCCGCGCACCCGCACCCGCTCGACGGTGCCGTCGCCGGTGTGCCAGTCGAGTTCGTCGCCGACGGTCAGCCGGCCCGCCAGTACGGAGCCGGTGACGACGGTGCCGTGCCCCTGTACGACGAACGCCCGGTCGATCGGCATCCGAAACGGCCCGTCGGCCGCGCCCGCGACCTGCCCGGCGGCGGCGCGAATGGCGTCCCGTAGGGCGTCGATCCCTTCGCCCGTCTCCGCCGACACGGGGACGACGGCCGCGTCTTCGAGGCCGGTGCCGCGGAGCAGTTCGCGGACTTCCAGCGCGACGACCTCGCGGGTGGTGTCGTCCACGAGGTCGGCCTTGGTCACCGCCACGACGCCGTGGCGGACGCCGAGGAGGTGGAGGATGTCGAGGTGCTCGCGGGTCTGCGGCATGACCGAGTCGTCGGCCGCAACGACGAGGAGCGCGAGGTCGATGCCGGTGGCGCCGGCGAGCATGTTCTTGACGAACCGCTCGTGCCCCGGCACGTCCACGACGCCGAGTTCGAGGTCGCCGAGGGAGAGGCGGGCGAAGCCGATGTCGATGGTGATGCCGCGGGCTTTTTCTTCCGGGAGGCGGTCGCAGTCGGTGCCGGTGAGGGCACGGACGAGGGTGGTCTTGCCGTGGTCGATGTGGCCGGCGGTGCCGAGGATGAGGTGGCGCGGCATGGGGGTATTGTACCCGCCGCGGTTGGCCTAGCCCGGCGGTGGGGGGTTGGGGTAAGTTCGCCCTGCCGTGGGAGGGCGTGCGATGGAAGGGGATCAAGCGGATTTCGCCGTCAAGGGCGTGGTACTGCACGGGAAAGTCGTTCTCGAAGCACCGGTCCCGATGCCGGACGGGACTCTCGTTACGGTCCGACTCTACGACCCCGGTGAGCTGCCGGGTGAGCGTGACGTGCCGGAATCGCTCAAGGACTGGGTAGGCAAACTGTCCGCGATGGTCGATCTCCAGTGGATCAAGCTCAAGGCTCTGGAACGGACCATCAAGGGACAGGGCGGGCAGGAGGCGGCATGACGCCCGGCCTGCTCGACACTGACATCCTCATCGCGTACCGGCAGATCGACGACGTAGCTGTGGAGTTCGTGCAGCGCGTCCGCGAGTTCGGGAACCCGCAGATCAGTGAGGCCTCGGTGCTCGCGCTCCTGGCTTGGTGCAAGGAACCCGATGACCGAATCGCGGTGCACGCGTTCTTACGGCCGATGGTCATCCACACCTTATCCGCGTTGATGTCTCACAAGGCCGTTTCGCTGATGAGCGGTCTGCCGCCCCCGTGCCGCCTCACCCCGTTGGACGGCCTGGTTGCCGCGGCGGCCGGAGTGCTAAAACTACCCCTGTACTCCCTCGACCCGGACCGCTACGCCGGCGTCCCGGCGCTGACCGCCCTCCCCGCCCGCTGACCCGCGAGGACCGCCATGCTCGGCACGACGCTCAACCCCAAGGAATTCCTGACCCGGGTCGCCGCCGAGCTCGGCCGCATCGACCCCCGCGAGGTGCAGAAGCTCGCCGACCTCATGTGGGAGCGCTACCAGGCCGGGCGGTTCGTGTTCGTCATCGGCAACGGCGGCAGCGGGTCGAACGCCTCCCACTTCTGCGAGGACATCGGCAAAGGCACCCTCGCCCGCAAGTTCTTCGACGACGACAGCAAGAGGCGGTTCAAGATTCTCAGCCTCACCGACAACACGCCGTACATCCTCGCGTGGGGGAACGACGAGGGCTTCGACCGCGTCTTCTCCGAGCAGCTGAAGAACCTCGCGTCGCCCGGCGACCTGCTCGTCGCCATCAGCGGCAGCGGCAACAGCCCGAACATCCTCCGCGCCGTGGACTGGGCCAACGCCCACGGCCTCACCACGTTCGGCTGCACCGGGTTCACCGGCGGGAAGCTCCGCGAGACGGCCCACCACGTCTTTCACGTCCCGCTCGACGACATGGGGATCGTCGAGAGCATCCACCTGACCGGGTTCCACTGGGTCGTGGACGACCTGCACCGGCGCGTGTCGCTCTAAAAGCGCTGAAGCCCGGGGACGGCCGTCCCCGGGCCTTCCCCATCAACTCAGCCGCGCCACGATCGCGTCGGTGAACTGCGTCGTGGTCGCGGTGCCGCCGATGTCGGCGGTGCGCACCTGCCCCTCCGTCAGCACGCCCTCCACGGCCGCGACGATCCGGTCGGCCGCGGCCGCCTCGCCGAGGTCGCGCAGCAACTCGACCGTGGGCATCACCAGCGGCAGCGGGTTGGCCGCGTCCGGCGGCACCATCTCGTGCCCGGCCCCGTACACGGCCTCGAACACCCGCACGCCGTCGCCGTGGTTCACCGCCGCGGTCGCGCTCACGCCGCCGACCAGCCCCGCCCCCAGGTCCGACAGCAGGTCGCCGTACAGGTTCCCCGCCGCCATCACCTCGAACTGTTGCGGGCGGGTCACCAGCTGCGTGCACGTGTTGTCCACGATCAAGTCCTTCGCCGCGATGTCCGGGAAGTCGGCGGCGACGCGGCGGAAGCAGTCGAGGAACAGGCCGTCGGACATCTTCAGGATGTTAGCCTTGTGGATGCAGTGGACCGACTTCCGGCCCGTGCGGCGGGCCAGCTCGAACGCGAACCGGAAGAACCGCAGGCTCGTCGCCGCGGTGACGATCTTGAAGCTCTGCACCACGCCCGGCACCAGCTCGTGCTCGCTGGCCGTGTACAGGTCTTCGGTGATCTCGCGGACGAGCAGAAAGTTCACCCCGGTGAAGCGACTCGCCAGCCCGGCCAGGTTGTGGACCGGCCGGACCGACGTGCTCAGCCCCAGCCGGCGGCGGAAGGCGACGTTGAAGTTGGTCGGCGGCGCCGCCCCCTTCGGGGTGAGGAGCTTCGTCTTGAGCGCCACGCCGCGGTCGCGGACCGCGGTGAACACGCCGTCGGGGAGCGCGTCGAGCCCCTGGTCGAGCGCGGCCCGGCCGGCGGTGACGACCTCGAACTGAATGGCGACACCCGCGGCGTCGAGAATCCGGCGGACGGCCGCCTCCTGGTCGTGGCCGACGCCGCCGCCCTGGACGAACACCACCGAATGCATGGTCGATCCCCGTGGGTGCCGCGGTCGCCGGTATGATACCGGCCCCACCCTTCCCCGGAGCGATCATGCCGCCCGACTGGTTGACGGTGAGCGACGAGGTGGCCGCCGCGCTCGCCGCCGGCCGGCCGGTCGTCGCGCTCGAATCGACGCTCATCACGCACGGCCTGCCGTGGCCGACCAACCTGGAGACGGCGCGTGACGCCGAGGCCGCGGTCCGCGCCGGCGGCGCAGTGCCGGCGACGGTCGCGGTGTGGCGCGGCCGGCCTACGGTCGGGTTGAGTGCGGTTCAACTCGACGAACTGTCGCGGGCGGAGGGCGTGTGGAAGGCGAGCCGCCGCGACCTGGGGGCGGCCGTGGGGCTCGGACGGCTGGCGGCGACGACGGTGAGCGCGACGATGATACTCGCCCATGCCGCCGGAGTGCGCGTGTTCGCCACCGGCGGCATCGGCGGGGCGCACCGGCCCGCCGGCGGCGACGCGGTGAGCTGGGACGTGTCCGCGGATTTGACCGAACTGTCCCGCACGCCGGTGCTGGTGGTGTGCGCCGGGGCCAAGAGCATCCTCGACCTGCCGCGGACGGTCGAACTCCTCGAAACGCTCGGGGTTCCCGTGCTGGGCTACCGGACCGACCGCTTCCCGCGGTTCACCGTCGCCGACGACGCGGACGGACTGTTGGTGTCGGCGCGGGTCGAGTCGCCGGCCGAGGCGGCGGAGGTGTTCGCGGCTCACGTCCGGCTCGGCGGCGGTGGCGCGCTGCTGGCGCAGCCGTGCCCGGCGGACGTGGTGGTGCCGGCAGACGTGTACGACGCTGCGCTCGCGGAGGCACTCGCGGACGCACGCCGGGAGAAGGTCGACGGGCCGAAGGCGACGCCGTTCGTCCTCGCACGGCTCGCCGCGCTGACCGCGGGCCGAACCCTCACCGCGAACCGCGCGCTGATCGTCGCCAACGCGCGTCTCGCGGCGGAGGTTGCGGCCGCGCTCACGGGCTGAAAGCCCGGGGACGGCCGTCCCCGGGCGGGTTCCGGCTCACGCCTTCGGCGGGCAGGCGTAGCTCCGAATTACGACCAGCACGGCGACCACGCCGAGGGCCGCGAGCGCGAGCAGCGGCAGCCCGTAGTCGTTGAACGCCGGCTCCGGGAACTTCGCCGCGGGCACCGCGGTCGCGGCCGGCTTCTCCTCTTTCGCGTCAGGCGTCTTGGTCTCCGCCTTCGGCTCCACCGGCGGCTCAGCCTTCGGCGCCGGCGGCGTCGGCGGTTCGACCTTCGCCACAGCTTTCGGCTCCGGGACTGGGACCGGGACCGGGTTCGTCTTCGGCGCCGGTATCGGCGCCGGTTCGACCTTCGTCAGCGTCTTCGGCGTCTCGTCCACCTTTGGCGGAACGGGCACCGGCGGGGTGACCTTCTTCTTGGTGGTGGGAACAGTCTTGAGCCGGGGCGCCGGTGCAACAGGAACCGGGTCGTCCTGGCCGAACGCGACGGGAGAAAGCAGCGCGAGCGCGAGCAGTGTTCGCACGACGGAACCTCCGGGGCGGCCGGGGAGAGACGGCCGTGCGTGGTGATGCGGGGAACATACGGCCCGCACCCGGCCCCGGCTACGGCCGCTCCCCGAGCTGCCACGCGAAGCGGAACAGGTTGCGGGCGTCCACGTAGCGGCTGTCGTTGGACGTGGCGCCGAGCACGACCACGATTCGGTGGGTGCCGTCCCGGCGGCCGCTGGCCACGAGGCACGACCCGGCCGCGTTCGTGGTGCCGGTCTTCACGCCGTCGTACCCTTCGATGCCGAGCAGGCGGTTGGTGTTGTCCCACACCAGCGTGCGCGTGGTGCCGTCGGCCGCGGTGACGGTGCAGGAGTGACGGCGGGTGCTCGTGACCGTGCGGAACAACTCGTCGCGCAGCGCCGCGGCGGCGAGGGTGGCGAGGTCGCGCGGGGTGGAGCGGTTCAGGCCGAGGCCGTGCGGGTCGAGGTAGCGGGTGTTCGTCATCTTCAGCGCCGCGGCCTCGCGGTTCATCGCCGCGACGAACGGCGCGGCCGGGTCGGCGTCCTTCGCGTCGGCCGGGAAGCGGGCGGCGAAGTGCTCGGCGAAGGCGCGGGCGGCGTCGTTCCCCGACGGTAGCATCAGGCCGTACAGCAGGTCGCGCACGGTAACCTTCTCGCCGGCCTTGAGCTTCGCCGACGTGCCGCCGGTGGCCGCAGCCTTGGCCGAGAACGTGACCACTTCGTCGAGCACCGTGGCGTCGGCGGCGGCGAGCTTGAGAACGAGCCAGGCGGTCATGATCTTCGTGGTGCTGGCGATGGCGAGCGGTTCGGGCGGGTCAGCGGCGGCGAGGATCGCCCCGGTGCGGCCGTCGGCCACGGCCCACCCGCGCGCCGACACCACCGGCGGGCCGTCGGCTCGGTCCGCCGGCATCCGCGGCGGTAGCGGTTCGGGCTGGGCGAGCGCCAGGAGCAGCAGAAGGGTGGGCGTCATGGCCGGCTCCGGTGAGTGACGTGATTCCGCCAGCGTACCCGGCGGCGCGGCCGGGGGAAAGGTGCTGGTTGCGGCCGGCCCGGCGCGGTAGAGTGGGGGTACTTCCCGCCCCGGATCACGTCCATGCCGTCCGCCCGCTGGGCCGCCGTCCTCGTTCTCGCCGCTTCGCCCCCTGCCGCGGTCGCGCAGCCGGCCGGCGACGAGTTCTTCGAGAAGACCATCCGCCCCGTGCTGGTCGAGCGCTGCCTGCCGTGCCACGCCGCCGACAAGGCCAAGGGGGGGTTGCGGCTCGACACCCGCGAGAACGTGCTGAAGGGCGGCGATTCCGGCCCCGCGGCCGTGCCCGGCAAGGTGGGTGACAGCTCGTTGGTGAAGGCGATCCGCTACGTCGACGACCTGCGGATGCCGCCGAATGAGAAACTGCCGAACCGCGAACGGCTCGCGCTCGAGCGCTGGGTCGAGACAGGGTTGCCGTGGCCGGCGCGGGCGGTGCTGAAGGCACCCGACGCGATCGAGAAAGCCGCCGCGGCGCACTGGGCGTTCCGCCCGGTGAAGCGCCCCGCGACCGGGAATTCGATCGACGACTTCATCGCCGCGACGCTCCGTGACAAGGGGCTGTCACCTGCCACGCTTGCCGACTCACGCACCCTCATCCGCCGGGCGACGTTCGACCTGCACGGCCTGCCGCCGACGCCCGAGGAGGTGGTAGCGTTCGTGGCGGACGCTTCGCCGCAAGCGGCGGAAAAGCTCATCGACCGGCTGTTGGCGTCGCCGCGGTACGGCGAGCGGTGGGGCCGGCACTGGCTCGACGTGGCCCGGTACGCCGACAACAAGGGGTACGTCTTCTTCGAGGGGAAGGAGTACCCCTGGGCCTGGACCTACCGCGACTGGGTGATCGACGCCCTCAACCGCGACCTGCCCTACGACCGGTTCATCACGGCCCAAATCGCCGCCGACCTGGCGATGCCGGCCGACCGCGCCGCGCTCGGGTTCTTGACCGTCGGCGGGCACTTCGTCAACAACACGCACGACATCATCGACGACCGCATCGACGTGGTCACCCGCGGGCTGATGGGCCTGACGGTGACGTGCGCCCGCTGCCACGACCACAAGTTCGACCCCGTACTGTCCGCGGATTATTACGCCCTCTACGGCGTGTTCCGCAGCACCACCGAGCCCGTCGTCCCGCCGCTGCTGAACCCGGCGCCGCAGACCGGCGAGCACGAGTTGTACGAGGCCGAGTTGAAGCTGCGGCAGGCGGCGCTCGACCGCTTCGTGACCGCCCGCCACGCCGAACTCGTGACCGGCGGCCGCACCCGCGCCGCCGAGTACCTGTTGGCGGCGCACGCGGGCCGCAACGTACCCCCGGCCGACGACTTCATGCTGATCGCCGACCGCGGCGACCTGAACCCGGCGATGACGACCCGGTGGCGGCAGTTCCTCGCCGACACGAAGCGCCGCCGCGACCCGGCGTGGCAGCCGTGGCACGCCCTCGCCGAGCTGCCGGAGGCGGGGTTCCGCGAGACGGCGGCCGAGGTGCTGAAGGCGAACCCGCCCGCGAACAAGCTGGTGAAGCAGGCGTTCGAGCAGCCGCCCACGTCGATGAAGGAAACGGCCGCGCGTTACGGCAAGCTGCTGGCGTCGGCCGCTTCACCGACGCCAAACCCCGACCCGGACGCGGAGGCTCTGCGGCGCGTGTTGTACGGCCCCGACGCCCCCGCCGACGCGCCGCTGGCGCTGGACTGGGGCTTCCTGTCGCTGTTCCCCGACCGCGGCTCGCAGGGCGAGTACCAGACGCTCCTCCGCGGCGTCGAGCACTGGATGTTGAAGGGGCCGCCGCGGGCGATGACCCTAGCCGACGCCGAGAGACCGTACCAGCCGCGTATCTTCGAGCGCGGCCAGCCGGGCCGCGTGGGTATCGAGGTGCCTCGGCAAGTGCCGATGGTCGTGAACCCACAGCGCCGCCCGTTCGGCCCCGGCAGCGGTCGGCTCGACCTGGCGCGCGAGATCGTGTCGCCGTCGAACCCGCTGACGGCGCGGGTGTTCGTGAACCGCGTGTGGATGCACCATTTTGGCGTCGGC
>Ga0335394_10007447_pt1 | contig 12378 bp, 12 predicted proteins | sample MAT03_FD_205741 | JGI IMG/M metagenome (GOLD analysis project Ga0335394, IMG submission 205741) | Freshwater microbial communities from Lake Fryxell liftoff mats and glacier meltwater in Antarctica - MAT-03 (spades assembly) (version 2) ... | reverse complement strand
GGTTTCGCTGACCGGTTCATCCACCCGGCGACCTTAGGTGTCGGGGCCTGCGTCCCGAAAGCATCGGAACCTTGCGGACTAGTGTCGCAGGAACGCAACCAGAGGGGTGCGTTCACCAACGAACGGATCAAGAAGCCGATGGCCAACGAGCCTCACCGGGAAGCTGCCTCCGACGCCGAGTCAGGTATCGAGACAGCCATCGAGACAGCCATCGAGACAGACATCGTCATCGTCGGCGGCTGCGGCCACGTCGGACTGCCCCTCGGAATCGTCATGGCCGACGCTGGCCTCAAGGTTGTGCTGTACGACCTGAACAAAGCCGCGGTCGATCTGGTCAACGACGGCGTCCTGCCGTTCGAGGAGCCCGATGCGGCACCGATCCTGCATCGAGTGACCCGGTCCGGGCATCTTCTGGCCAGCTCGGACCCCAGCGCCATCAGCCGGGCACGATCAGTCATCGTGGTGATCGGAACACCGGTGGACGAGCACCTCAACCCCGACCTCTTCGCCGTTCCCGACGCCATCATGGCGTTCTCCGACCACCTGAACCACGGGCAGCTCCTGGTCCTCCGCTCAACCATCTACCCGGGCGTCACGGCGCGAGTGGAAGACCTCGTGAACGCGCTCGACAAGTCGATCGACGTGGTCTTCTGCCCCGAACGCATCGCCGAGGGCAAGGCCATGGAGGAGTTGTCGTCGCTGCCCCAGATCGTGTCGTCCCGCACAGAGCGGGGGTTCGTGAGAGCCGAGGAGCTGTTCGGTGTGATCGCAGCCGAGACCATTCGCCTCGAACCAGAAGAAGCAGAGTTGGCCAAGCTGTTCACCAACACCTACCGCTACATCAAGTTCGCCATCGCCAATCAGTTCTTCATGATCGCCAATGAGTACGGACTCGACTTCGATCGGATTCGGGGCGCTCTCACGCAGAACTACCCGAGGGCTGCTGACATGCCTCGAGCGGGCCTTGCGGCCGGTCCGTGCCTGTTCAAGGACACGATGCAGCTAGCGGCTTTCAACAACAATGGGTTCACCCTGGGCCACTCGGCCATGCTGGTCAATGAAGGTCTGCCGCTCTACCTCGTTTCACAGGCCGACGACCGCTACACGCTCGAAGGCAAGACGGTCGGCATCCTCGGCATGGCCTTCAAGTCCGAAAGCGACGACATCAGGTCCAGCCTGAGTTACAAGCTCAAACGGATCCTGCGGTTCCGAGCGTCGGAAGTCCTGACCACCGACCCCTACGTGACAACCGACCCAGACTTGACCACGCTCGAGGAGACGCTCGAGCGGAGCGACCTACTGTTCGTGGGTGCCCCGCATGGCGTCTATCGGAATCTGTCGCCCAGACAACCGGTGGTCGACGTCTGGAACCTGTTCGGTCAGGGCGTGGTGGTGTGAGCGCCGAGCCGGGCGGTCAACATGACTGACAAACCAGCCGTCGCAGATTTAGGCTCACCTGAGCTTCGGGCCTCGATCGTTATCCCGGTCTACAACGAGGGTGACACAGTCATCCCATGCCTCGACCGCATTGGGGACTCGGTCGGGATCCCCGTCGAGATCCTTGTGGTCTACGACTCCTTGGACGACACCACCGTCCCGGTCGTCACCAGGTACTCACAGACCCACCCCGAGGTCCGGGGCGTACTGAACACGATGGGCAGAGGTCCGGCCAAGGCGATCCGGGCCGGGATCGAAGCAGCCAGCGCCGAGGCCGTGATCATCACCATGGCCGACGGGTCAGACGACCCGGAGGCGATCGAACACATGGTCCGGCTCATCGAACGCGGGTGTGTGATCGTGGCGGCGTCGCGGTACATGGCCGGTGGCGCCCAGGTGGGTGGCCCCCGCTTTAAGCAGATGCTGTCTCGCGGAGCGGGTCTCTCCCTTCAGTGGTTCGCCCGGGTCGGCACCAAGGACGCCACCAACTCGTTCAAGGCGTACAGGAAGTCGTGGGTGCACAAGGTCGGGATCGAATCGACAGATGGCTTCGAGATCGGTATTGAACTCGTGGCCAAAGCCCGCCGCTCGAGATCCTTCGTGGCGGAGGTTCCGACCATCTGGCTCGACCGCGATCTCGGTCAGTCCAACTTCAAGCTGGCCGCCTGGCTCCCGAAGTACTTCCGCTGGTACCGGTTCGCCTTCGGGCCACTCATAACCGTCGACCAGCTCGCCGCACGTTATCTCGCCCAATCCCCCAATCAACCCCCGTCGCCCCGTGCGACGACATCGCCCGCGAACGGGCCAGAAGGAGCAACACAGTGAGCAAGGTCCTGGTCACCGGAGCGTCCGGATTCATCGGCGGCTACATCGTCTCAGAACTCCTGAACGGGGGCCATGAGGTGATCGGTGTGGACAACCTGTCCAAGTACGGCAAGGTCATTCGAACCTTCGACGACAGCAGCTCGTACACGTTCGTCGAGGGCGATGTTCAAGACGCCAGCCTCATGTTGGAGCTCCTCGACGGATGCGAGCACCTGGTTGCCGGAGCCGCGCTCATCGGTGGCATCTCCTATTTCCACGAGTACGCCTATGACCTGCTGGCCCAGAACGAACGGATCATCGCGTCGACCTGCGACGCCGCGATCAAGGCTCACCGATCCGGCACGCTCCGAAAGGTGACCTATATGTCATCGTCCATGGTCTTCGAGTCCACGGACCATTGGCCGTCGGTCGAGGGCGACGAACGCAAGGTTCCACCGCCCCTGTCCTCCTACGGTTTTCAGAAGCTGGCGGTGGAGTACTTCGCCAAGGCCGCATGGGACCAGTACCAGTTGCCGTACACCATTGTGCGCCCGTTCAACTGCGTGGGAATCGGCGAGGTCCGGGCACTCGGAGAGGCCCATGTGTCCAGCGGCTCGGTGAAGCTCGCCATGAGCCACGTCGTGCCCGACATCGTCCAGAAGATCGTCAAGGGCCAGGACCCGCTGCGGATCCTCGGTACCGGCGAACAGATCCGCCACTACACCTACGGCGCCGACCTCGCCGCCGGCATCGTGGCGGCGATGGTGCACCCGCACGCCCTCAACGACGACTTCAACCTGTCAACTGCGGAATCCACAACAGTCCTGGAGCTCGCCGAGAACATCTGGAAGCGGATCAACGGCGACAAGCCTTTTCGGTACGAGAGCGACGACCCGTTCGAGTACGACGTGCAGAAACGAGTTCCATCGGTCGAGAAATCCCGCGAGGTCCTTGGCTTCGAGTGCACCACCACACTCGACGAAATGCTCGACATCGTGATTCCGTGGATCGTTGCCGCCGTCGACGACGGCCTCATCTGAGGAGTTCCCACGAATGAGGAACCTGTTCGAGTGAAGCCCGGCAGCCGCGGTAGAGCTGGGGGGCCTGGTCGGCTGCGCTCAGCGTCGGAACACTCATCATTCTGCTCCGGCGACCAGGATCGGTGCTTCGTCCACCGCTCTGGCTGGAGGACGCCGGCGTCTTTCTGCTCGGCGAACAGGTTCGTGGAGTTCGATCGTTGGTCGACCCGTACAACGGGACACTGCTCATGGTGCCCCGGCTCCTCGCGCTGTTGACCGACATCGCACCAGTGCGGTGGACCGCATCCCTCTACGCCATCCTGGCCGCCGTCTTCGCCGTCGCCTGCTGTGCGCTCGTACTGTCCGATCGCCTCAACTGGTTGTTCTAGGCTCGGTGGCGCCAATGGGCGGCCTTCGGCGCCTTGCTGATGCACCCGCGGATCGACGAGGTCCACGCCACGCTCACCAACACCATCTGGTACGCCGGGATCGCTCTCGGGCTGACCACACTGGCCGATGATCCGAGCTGGGTCCCCGGCCGAATCCTGGAGGTCGTGACGGTCCCCATCTTTGTTCTGTCAGGGGCCACAGGAATCCTCCTGGCCCCATTCCTACTGATCCGATGGTCAGGCTGCGGACGAGACACACCACGATCGTTCTGGCGTCGTGGTGGACCGCGACCGAGCGGACGATCGGTCCGATGTTCCTCGGTGGCAACTGGGCCAGCCGGCCGGAGCACCTCGTGGTCGATTACCGAATCCGATTCACCTTGATCGTGATCGTTGCCGCCCTCGCCTTGACCCTGGTCATCGCGTCCGGTCATCAATGGACCCGGACAGTGCTCTTCCTGGGATTTCCAGCGGTCGGGGTCGCCGTGGGGCTTGTCGCCACAGGCGCCGAGGCTCGTTTGCTCCCTGGTCGTTACACCATGGTTCCGACGGCCGTGCTGCTCCTCGGTCTCATCTCGGCCCATCCGCCCCGGCGGGCGATCCGAGCCTTCCAAGCGGGACTCGCGGTGTGGCTCCTGGCCATCCGGCCGTTCGACGCTGTCCTCGCCGAGCGACCTCGGATCGAATGGGATCCGATCGCCGACTGTTTCGAGTTGGAATACGACCCGTGCCCCGTTGCCACGAATCCCAAGCCGGCGGCCCCTCCATTCGGCATCCCAGCCAACTGAGTGCCCCAGGCCGGCGGGGCCGCCAGGTGCCCCAGCCAGAGCATCCGCTGGTCCTCGCTGGCGCAGATGACGAAGTCGGCCCGGGCCAGCTGACGGCTCAGGGCTGCAGTGGCCCCGAGGACCGCTCCCGCCCACCCGCGCGGCGAGAGTCCGCTGGCCTGCTCGAGCTGTTCGAGGTGCATCGGGTCGTACACGTCCGCCACCAGGATCACCTCCATCTCGGCGATCTCGGGATGATGCGTCAGGAACCAACCCTGGAAGATGACGATCTCCGCCCACTGCGCATGGGCCGCAGCCTGTTCACGCTTGGCGTACGAGACCTCGAATCGATCGCTCGATATCGAGCACGTGGCAGACGGGGAGCCGGCATCCACCGGCTCCCGACCCGATCGGCTCGCTCCAGGCCGAGAGGAACCGGCCGGAGCCGTTGAGCCACGATCGACGGGAGAGCGGCGAACACCGACGCCCACACCCGGGCCCAACCGCCGGACGTCGTTGCCTTCGACCAGGTGGGCTCTGTCTTCCCACGCAACGACGCCGAGGTGCGGCCGACCGCAAACTGCAGGGCGGCGAACACCGTCTGGCGGGGCGCGTGACGAAGCGTGGTGACCAACCAGTTGCGGGTGTCGACGAATCGGAAGAACGAGCTCGTTGGTGATCCCGAGCCATGACGCAGGTGCCTGGTCACCGCCTCGGGCACACAGACGATCCGCCACCCAAGCCGACGCATTCGCCACGACAGCTCAAGATCCTCGGAGTACGCGAAGTACGACGGGTCGAAGAGGCCGGCGGCCGCGAGCGCCGTCGAGCGGATCAGTACCGCCGCGCCACTGAACGCCTCGACCTCGACCAGCGATGGGCCGCTGTCACCATCATCGATCTCGCCCAGCCGACGCTCCCGACCCTCCCCCAACTCGGTCAGCTCAATTCCGCACGAGTTGACCCGAGGAGGATCGGAATCGTCGAGGAAGAGAACCTTCGGACACGCCGCACCAACGCTGGGATCGGCCATGGCGGCGACCAGCGGTCGGAGCCAGCCCGGCTCAACGATCGAGTCGTTGTTCACCAAGGCCACCAGGTCGATCCCATCCAGGTCTCGCATGGCGCGGTTGCACCCCTCGGCGAAGCCCAGGTTGACGCCGTTCTCGACGATCCGGACGACCGGGAAGCGTGAACGCAACACGATGGCGGAGTCGTCGACCGACCCGTTGTCCACGATCACGACCTCGAAAGCCTCGGCTGGGTGGTCGGTGGCCAGGAGCGAACGGACGCAACTCGTGGTCAGGTCCGAACGGTTCCAATTCAGAACGACAACCCGAACCGACGGTGTCTGGACAGCGCCGCTCACGGTGGAGTTGTCACCGACAAGGTGACGGCGCTGCCGATCGTGATCACCATGATCAGCCAACCGGATGTCACGAGCCCACTCCACGCCCAGCGAATCGGGCGCGAACGGTCGAATACGGCGATCGTGACGATCGCGATCAACGGAAGCAAGGAGATGAGGTACCGGAGAGGAACGGCCACGTAGATCTCGCTGAGCACGAAGTTCATCACGATCAACGCCGGACCGGCGAGGAGCATCGTCACCAGTGTCGATAGCCCGAGACGGCGGAGGAACTCGTGCTCTACCTGCCTGCCTGGCAGACCGATCGCTGCGAGAGCGGCCGCACCCAGTGCCAGCGACAGAACGACCACGGCAAGGGACACCCACGAGTTCTTGAGACCAACCGGCGTGTACCCGACCAACGGTGGGATCGCTGCCACATTCGCCAGCAGGCTGTCCAGCGGCAAGCTGTCGACGTGGAAGCGACGAAACTGATCGATCACGCTGACCGGCGCCGAAGCCTGCGCACGTTGCACTGCCAACACCGCAAGCGCCACCACCGCCGAGCCTCCGGCGACGATCGAGACGGGGCGCCACATCGTGTCCCCCGGCGTCGGTGCGCCCCCCGCAGATGTTCGTTGGCGACTCCATCCCTCGAACAGATCCGCGGCGAGGAGAAGAAGCACCACACCAGTGGCCAATCCATGGGTCGATTTGATGGCAACCGGCACCACCGCCAGCAGCAGCCACCACAACCGGTTGGAGCGCTTCCAACCGAGGTAGCCGACCAACGCAGAGACGCCCGCGAAAAGACCTGCCGCATCAGGGTTGACGGTCCCGAGCGCATGAAGCGAAGCGGGGTTGGCGACACACACCACGCATGAAGCGACGAAAACCGTCGGGCTGGCCCGTAACCACCGACAGGCGATCGCCATCATGGTCACGAACGCCACGATCCAGGCGAGATTGGCCAGACGTGCACCAGCGACGAACGATCGATCGAACCGCTGGGCGACCGAGCCGCCCAGTGCAGCGACGACGTAGTAGGTCGGTGGATGGATGAACGCCACGTTGTAGCCGTTCTCCGGGTAGACCTCAGGCCGAAGCGAAGCTTCGGGGGCGTTGCACGCGGGAACCTCGAAGGAGATCTCCGACGCGTCCAGCCGACGACAGGCGAACTCGCGCATCACGATCGTGCCGAATCGATCACCCCGACCCACGAGGGACCCCTCGGACAACTTGGCGGCGTAGTCGATGTGTGCGAACTCGTCGATGGGCGAGATGTTCGGATACTTCATCTGGTACAAGACGACGGACGCCGCGCACATGAGGAGTGCGATCAGCCACGCGACGACCCACGTCGACCGGCGACGATTGTCGACGGGAGCCACGAACGAGCTCTCGGTGACCGCAGGATCGGACTCGACTTCCGACGTCGTTCCCACTGCCGGGACGCTACACGGGCACCCTCGGTCGATCAGTCGAACGCTGACGGCCGTTGCAGGCAATCGGAGTTCCTCACCGTGACCTACGATCGATCCTCGTGTCCGTCCACCCGTCCGCCATTGTTGAGCCCGGGTCGTCGATCGGCGCAGGGACACGGATCTGGCACCACTCACACGTCCGAACGGGCGCAAGAATCGGTGCAGGCTGCACGCTGGGCAAGAACGTGTTCGTGGACACCGGCGCGGTGATCGGCGACGGCGTCAAGGTGCAGAACAACGTGTCGGTCTTCTCCGGAGTGACCATCGAGGACGAGGTCTTCGTCGGGCCGAGCGCGGTCTTCACCAATGACCTGTGGCCACGCGCAACCTCGACCGACTGGTCGATTACACCGACGCTCGTTCGCCACGGCGCCTCCATAGGCGCCAACGCGACGATCGTCTGCGGCGTCACACTCGGTGCGTACTGCACGATCGGGGCCGGCTCGGTGGTGACGGCCGACGTGGCGGCCAATCAACTGGTCGTCGGCAATCCGGCCCACCCCAGCGGTTGGGTCTGTGACTGCGGACGGCTTGCCTCCCGGGCCAGCGATCGCCCCGACGAGCTTCGATGCGACCGATGCCGGGTTCCGGCGTGATCCCGGTCTCCTCGGTCGATCTCCCGCCGGAGGTCGAGACGCTCGTCCTCGAAGTTCTCCGATCTGGCATGCTCGCATCGGGACCGAAGGTCACCGAACTGGAGGAGCTGGCCGCCGAGATGGCGGGGGTGCGGCACGCCATGGCGGTCAACAACGGCACGACGGCTCTGGTGGTCGCGTTGGAGAGCCTGCAACTCGAACCTGGCGACGAAGTCATCACCAGTCCTTTCACGTTCGTCGCGACACTCAACGCCATCCTCGAAGCCGGAGCAGTTGCCCGATTCGCCGACATTGGACCGGACTTCTGCGTGGACCCCGAGGCGGTCGAAGCGGCCATTGGTCCACGCACCAAGGTGCTGCTCCCAGTTCATCTCTACGGACAGCCGGCTGACATGACCGCTCTCGACGGCCTGGCGTCACGCCACGGCCTGGCGCTGGTCGAGGACGCCGCCCAGAGCCACGGCGCCGCAATCAACGGACGACCGGTCGGTTCGTGGGGAATCGGATGCTTCTCGCTCTACGGGACGAAGAACGTGACGACCGGTGAGGGGGGTCTGGTCACCACCAACGACGCCGACCTGGCCGACCGGATCCGGGTCTTGCGGAACCAAGGCATGCGGGCTCGCTACCAGTACGAGATGCCCGGACACAATTACCGTCTGACCGACCTCCAGGCAGCCGTCGGAATTCCGCAACTCCATCGGCTGAGCCAGATCAACGAGTCGCGCGCACTCAACGCCGAGACGCTCACTCGAGGGCTGTCCGACATACCCGGTCTCATCACACCATCGGTGGCGCCAGGCCGAACTCACGTCTGGCATCAGTACACGGTTCGCGTCACCGAGGAGGCCTCGGTCACTCGCCAGGACGCGGTTGAAGCCTTGACCCAGCGTGGCATCGGGTGCGGGGTCTACTACCCGCGACAGGTCTACGACTACCACTGCTATCGAGACCACCCCCGCGTCGAAGTCGAGCCATGCCCAGCCGCCGAGAAGGCGGCTCACGAGGTCCTCTCGCTCCCGGTGCATCCCAAACTGAGTGCGGCCGACCTCGATCGGATCATCGAGACCGTCCACGAGGTGCTCTCGTGTTGAAGCTCGCCATCGTCGGCGCAGGCATCATGGGCGCCAATCACGCCAGAATCGCCGACCAGCACCGCTCCGTTGAGCTCGTGGCGATCGTCGATCCGTCGCCTGAACGAGTTGATCCGCTGGTGGCACGATACGGAACGGCCACGTTCTCCACGCTCGACGAGTGTCTTGGTTCATTCGACGCGGCCATCATCGCCACGCCGACCGAACACCATCACGAGGTGGGGCTCCGACTGATCGAACACGGCATCCATGTGCTGATCGAAAAGCCAATCGCTTCGACAATCGAAGAGGCGACCGATCTGATCGAAGCGGCAGCGAGGTCGGGTTCAACCCTCACGGTGGGCCACGTCGAGCGATTCAACCCAGCGGTACTCGAGTTGGACTCCATCATCACCGATCCCGTCCACATCACAGCCACCAGGATCAGCCCGTTCGCGGCACGCGTGACGACCGGGGTCGTGCTCGACCTCATGGTCCACGATCTGGACATCGTCGCCCAGCTCGCCGGCGGTTCGATCACTCGGGTGCAAGCTTCGGCTTCCTCCACGCGGTCTGACTCCGAGGACCTGGCGACTGCTCTCCTCGAGTTCGACAACGGCGTCACCGCCACCCTGACCGCCAGTCGGATCGGTCAGCAGAAGATCCGGGAGATCACCATCACACAGCCGAACAGCTTCGTCACTGTCGACCTGCTCCGACAGGACATCACCATCAGCCGGGTGGACCATTCCGAGTACCTGTCCACTGAAGGCGCTCGCTACCGCCAGACCGGTGTCATCGAGATCCCATTCCTGGAGCATCGGGGTGAGCCCCTGGCGCTCGAGCTCGATGAGTTCGTCGCCGCGATCGCCGAGTCACGCACGCCGCGAGTCACCGGCGCAGACGGCCGAGCAGCACTCGACCTTGCGCTCCGAGTGACCGCTGCGTCGGCGCATACGAGGTGAGGTCACCGTGTACGAGGGAATGACCATCGCTGCGGTCGTCCCCGCCTACTGCGAGGAAGCGCACATTGCCCGCGTCATCGAGACCATGCCGCCGACTGTGGACATCATCGTGGTGGTCGACGACTGCTCGCCGGACGACACCTACGCTCGAGCTCTGGCCACCGAGGATTCACGGCTGAGCGTGATCCGACACGAGGAGAACCAAGGGGTTGGCGGCGCGATCATGACGGCCCACGCCCGAGCTCTGGATCTCGGCTCAGACATCAACGTCGTGTTCGCTGGTGATGGCCAGATGGACCCGGACCATCTCCCCGAGCTGCTCGACCCGATTGTCAACGAGGGTTACGGATTCACCAAGGCCAACCGCTTCTACTCCTCGAAGTCGTTCCACGGGATGCCGATCTACCGAGTCATCGGCAACGTCGTGCTGTCCTTTCTGAACAAGCTCGCTTCCGGGTACTGGAACCTCTTCGATCCACAGAACGGCTACACCGCCACCTCTGCTGGCGTGCTCCGGCGTTTGGACTTCGACCGGATCGCCCGACGGTACGAGTTCGAGAACGACTTCCTCATGAATCTGAACATCCTCAACGTGCGGGCAAAGGACGTTCCTATTCCAGCCATCTATGGCGACGAGGTGTCCACCATCAAGTTGCGCAAGGTCATCCCAGCGCTGCTTCGACTGATGACACGCGGCTTCCTTCGGCGCATCATGCTCAAGTACGTGATCGGCACGTTCTCACCGATCGCCCTCTTCCTCGCTGTCGGAAGCCTTCTGGTCCTGTGGGCGTCGCTGTTCGGGCTGTGGGTCATCGTTCAGACAATCGGTCCGGATGTGGCCAGTACGGGCACGGTTCTGCTCTGCGTTGCGCCGGGCCTGGTCGGCATCCAGTTCCTCCTGACAGCGCTCCAGCTCGACATCGCAGCCACCCCCGACTGATCACCTCAGGGCCGGCGGGGCCGACTCGTGCCTCAGGCCGGCGGGGCCGACTCGTGCCTCAGGCCGGCGGGGCCGACTCGTGCCTCAGGCCGGCGGGGCCGACTCGTGCCTCAGGCCGGCGGGGCCTGGAGCGGGGCGGGGACGCAATGCCCCTCGAGTTCCACGATCTGGATGCGATCCCGGTTCGCCCAGGTGATCTCGTTGGTCGGATCGACCCGGATCTTGTACTCGCGGAAGCTCATCTCCAGAGCATCGAACGTCAGGTAGCGGCCGACCAGGCTGTCTCCCACGTCGAGGATCAGCTTGATGGTCTCCACTGCCTGGATCGTTCCGATGATTCCGGGCAGCGCCCCGAGTACGCCGGCTTCGGCGCAACTCGGCGCCATGTCGGCCGGTGGAGGCTCGGGCAGCATGTCGCGATACGTGGGTCCGGACCTCGGGTCGAAGACCGTGACCTGACCTTCGAACCGGAAGATCGAGCCGTGCACAACCGGGATGCCCAGCTTCACCGAGGCGTCGTTCAACAGGTAGCGGACCGGGAAGTTGTCCGCTCCGTCCACGATGACGTCGTAACCGGCGATGATGTCCATGACGTTCGAGGCGTCGAGCCGCCGGTCGTAGGTCACCACGTTCACGTCGGGGTTGAGCAGCGTCAGGGTCTTCTTGGCTGAGTCCACCTTGCGCTCGCCGATGCGATCGAGGTTGTGCAGGATCTGGCGCTGCAGGTTCGATGCGTCGACCACGTCCATGTCGATGATGCCGATCGTGCCGACACCCGCCGCTGCCAGGTACAGCGCCGCAGGCGAGCCCAGTCCACCGGCGCCGAGCAGTAGGACCTTTGCGCCGAGGAGCTTCTGCTGACCAGCCTCGCCGACCTCTGGCACCAGGAGATGCCGTTGGTATCGGTTCCGCTGCTCGGGGGTGAGCACCGCCGGCGTCTTCCACTCACGCCCCTCGTCCTTCCAGGCGTTGAAGCCACCAGCCATGGAGACCACGTTCGTGTAGCCCAGCTCCGCCAGCGTCTTGGCCGCGAAGGCAGATCGGACACCACCGGCGCACTGGACCAGGATCTCGGTGTCCTTGTCCGGGATCCGTCCTTCGATCTGGGCTTCCAGGTGACCACGGGGAAGGAAGACCGCCCCGGGTACCGCGCCCTGCTCGAACTCATCGGCCTCCCGCACGTCGAGGATGGTGGCGCCAGCGGCCCGACGCTCCTCGGCGTCGGCGGTCGAGATCTCTCGGATCTCGGTCTTGGTCGCGTTCAGCAGATCTCGGAAACCAGCCATCTCGTCACTCCTCGCTGAATGGTCCACACCTCAGGGCTCAATACCCTACCAGTTTGGTCAACAATCGGAACAGCCCGATCATTCCGGACCGAACAGCAGTGGAACGACCTCGTCGATGTCCCCACGGACCAACTCCGCAGCCAGATCATCCATCTGTGTCGGCTCGCCGTTGACCACGACGACCGGCGCTCCTGCGCTTGCGGCGATCGGCACCATCTGAGCAATCGGGTACACAGCCAGGGTCGAACCCACCGCCACCAACAGGTCGCA